>Ga0137307_101184_pt1 | contig 25247 bp, 24 predicted proteins | sample NAcewD2O_March_2_FD_97180 | JGI IMG/M metagenome (GOLD analysis project Ga0137307, IMG submission 97180) | Mouse cecal microbial communities from Vienna, Austria - N-Acetylglucosamine amended D2O_March | ecosystem: Host-associated > Mammals > Digestive system > Large intestine > Cecum | place... | reverse complement strand
CTCACGGATATATCCGTCGAGTTCCTCCAACCCCATGCCGTCCACGCCGCCTGCCCCTTTGTTGGCGCAGACTTTCTTGTACGCTTCGTTCATGTTTCTGCTATCCAGTATCTTTTCCAATAATTCTGACATGCTTTGTGTGCTTCGCTCCTTTCCGCTCCCTGTGGTAAATCCTATGTTTTCGCGTTTTCGGCTCATATACGTTTTACCTACATCCACTGTCAGATATCCACAGGTACATACATTCGTCCGCACGGTTATGTTGTTCAGCCCTTCGGCAACTTTTTTAAGATTGCCTACTATGGCTTCTGCTGACTTCTCACGATAAATCGTTTTCAACCGCAAGCGGGATAATTCAACCAATACTTACGTCCGTGAGACATCTTCACCACAGAACACGGACATGCCCGTCATACCTAAAAAAGAACGCCCCATCCACATGAAGCGTCCCTGTTTTTTACACAAAATCTCCAATATTTTATATTTACAGTTTTATCCAATACACAGCTATCAACATCTATTGATATTTGATATTCCGTAATCACTCCCTCACACCATCTGCCACACCCAATACACCACCCCCAGCACCCAGCTGGCCAGCGTCCCAAACAAAATCACAGGCCCGGCAATGGTAAAAATCTTACACCCAACCCCGAACACCTGCCCCTCCTTTTGGTACTCAATCGCCGGAGAAACCACAGAATTTGCAAACCCTGTAATCGGTACCAGCGCGCCTGCGCCGCCGAATTTCACAAGTCCGGGGTACACGTTAAATCCCGTCAGAAGAATCGACGCCAGAATCAGCGTAAGCAGCGTCCAGGCGGAGGCTGTCTCTTTGTCCATTCCCTGAACGACCGCAAAGAACTGATTCACACCCTGGCCGATCAGGCAGATAACTCCTCCGGTCAAAAAAGCTTTCAACACGTTTAAAAAAGTATTATGGGTGGGCGTCACCTGTTTCACATATTCCTGATACTGTTCTTTATCCATATCGCGGCATCCTCACTTTCGTATTTTTATAGGTTCTTTTCGCAGCTTTTTATAAATCATTCCGTAAAACTTATTCAAATTATTCCCGCGGTTCTTTCTTCCCAAAACGGCAGAATCCCACTGTCTCATTTACACAACCGCTTCATCTGAGCGGAAGCACCGCCCGGACCATACCGCCATCATGAAAACCGACATGCCCCCTGACACTTCTCGAACTTTTCTTTATACACCAATCCCCGTCAATACCGACATCAGCGCCCCGGCACATTTTCCCACTGCCAGGCTGAGGATAATAAACTGAAATCCCACTGACAATCTCATCCGGCGATTCATTACGGGAACCGCGTCCAGCGTCTCCGCAAGGGACATAATCAGGCAGCCCACGAATACGCCTGCGCTGAGGCCGAAAACCGCCATAAGAGGATTTCCGCCAAAAAGTTTCCACCCAAATAACTGCGCTCCGTTTCCCAGGCCCGCCCCCAGCACGATACAGTCTTCATAAAGTCTGGACGCATAGGCCGTATGGGTTTTCCCTGCCAGCCTGGGAATCACGCCGATGGTAGTAATAAAGGCAAACAGTCCGGCAGCGATCACGCCTCCGGCGCTGAGTCCGCAAACGGTTAAAAACAGATATTTAAGAAACATCCACACCCGATTCCTTTCTGCCTGCGTTCTTAATCAGTGTCGTGTCCACGTCATCCTCATAAGTACGCATCTGTACTTCCAGGGGCGTGGGATCAGAAGAAAAGGCCACTTTGGAAAAATGATTAAAAAAGACGATAATCCCCAGGGGCAGACCAATAGAATAAGAGATATTCAGCACATTCACCTGCCCCGGCTCTCGTCCCATCACCTGCATATAAAGATCCGTAAAAATTTTCGGCACATCTCCGTCGTTGTTAAACGTCATAATGGCAAAAGCCGCTCCCACAAAGACAATGACACATACCGCCAGTGTCTTTGTCCAGGCCCATGCCCGCTTTCTGCTGCCTGCCGGCTGGTAATCCACGATAAAATCTGTCTCTCCCAGATTGCTGACTGTCAACTGGCTGTCCATCTCCTGAATGATCTGTGTAACCTGAAGTACGGAAAATACCTGACGATGGTTTTCATTCTCATGGATATTTGCCAGTTTCAGGGCTCTGCATTTTGCCTGGACCGACGGATTGGCACAGTAAATCTGTCCCGCCAGTCCCAGATTCACTTCCCGGCTGTGTACTTCCACGTTTTTTTCAAATTTCAGATAAACGGTATCAGCCATGGCAGTTCTTCCCTTCCTGTTCGTATTTCATTTCAGACATGGCCAATTCCCGGAAGCCGGATTCCGTGCCATTCTTCTTTTCAGATTTCTCTGCATATCCTGCCCGGTGTTCCGGTACATATTCTAAAACATTTTCGATTCCGCATCCGTCTCGCCGAACCAGATATCCCAGATCCTCACTCTGCCTGCCGGTATAGGTCAGGTATCCCCAGACCGCCGCAAAAAGCAAGGCCAGAACCACAACAACGATTACCATTCGTTTTCTTCCCTGTGTCATAACCACACATCCTTTACCACGTTCCTGTTATCGCCGGACTGCGGCGATACACATTTCCACATGTTCCGCCGCAAAAAATTCCGTTCACAGAATCCCCTGCAAACGCTTCATTCAAAATATCCTGACAGAATCCGATCAGAAATACTTTGTCAGAGTCTGATCCGGCTGAATCAGTGTTATTATGTGTGGTTTTATCACTTTTATACACAGGCAGTCTTTTCACAATTGAAAAAATGAAAAGAACAGATGCCGCAAGACCGTCACAGCTTCTCACGCATGGATTTTAAAATTTTTTTCTCCATCCGGGATACCTGCACCTGGGAAATACCCAGCTCCTTTGCGATCTGGGTCTGGGTCTGCTCCAGATAATAGCGCCGGATGATAATTTTCCGCTCCTGAGGCGACAGCTCCTTTAACAGCCTGCCGAGCAGCATTTTATTCAGCACATCTTCCGCCGGGTTGGATTTTTCTTCCAGCTTGTCCATCAGATGAATGCTGCTTCCGTCGCCCTGATAAATGGTTTTCTGCAGTGACTCAATCTCCGCCCCGGATTCCATGGCCGCCGCCAGTTCTTCCACGCAGATCCCAAGCTCCTCTGCAATCTCATTTAACGTCGGTTCCCGGCCAAGTTTTAAATTCAGCGCCTCCCTGACCCCTTTTGCTTTCACGGCAGTCTCTTTCAGCACGCGGCTTACCTTAATCATGCCGTCGTCTCTGAGAAACCGCTTGATCTCACCGGCAATCATCGGCACGGCATAAGTGGAAAATTTCACGTCATAGTTTAAATCAAACTTATCGATTGCCTTAATCAAACCGATGCTGCCAATCTGAAACAAATCCTCCGGATCGTATCCTCTCCCGCCAAAGCGCCGGACAATGCTCCAGACCAGCCCCATATTTTCGGCAACCAGCCTGTCCCTGGCGGACTTATCTCCTTCGTGTGCAGACTGAATCAGTTTTGCCGTTTCGTCCATACACACTCCTTACGCTCCGATTTTCTTTTTCATCACTACCAGTGTGCCGCTGCCCGGCGCAGAGCGCACCTCCACCTGGTCCATAAACGTTTCCATAAACGTAAATCCCATTCCGGACCGCTCTCCTTCCGTACTGGTCGTATACAGCGGCTGTCTGGCCTGCTCCACATCCGGAATTCCTACGCCGTGGTCCTCCACTTCTACCTGAAGCTCGCCCCCAACGGAACTGACTCTGAGAATCAAAGTTTCCCCGCTCTCTTGATAACCATGAATAATCGCATTGGTCACGGCTTCCGAAACGGCTGTCTTGACATCCTCCGTTTCGTCCACGGTAGGATTCAGCCTGGTCATATAGGCCGCCACCACCACCCGGGCCAGTTGTTCATTATGAGAATAGCTCTCCAACTCCACCCGCATCGTTTCCCGCCGTTCCAAAGGCTCCTGCTTTCTTTCCTGCGTATCCATAAAATTTTTTCTTCCCCTTTCTAAATATAGTACCGCTCCAGTCCTGCTCGTACACCCGGATCAAGCTCAATTTCCGCCCATGTCCCATGTCCGTAAATTGCGCTGTGCACGCTTCGGACTTCCGCTGTTTTATAGTACCGCTCCAGTCCTGCTCGTACACCCGGATCAAGCTCAATTTCCGCCCATGTCCCATGTCCGTAAATTGCGCTGTGCACGCTCCGGACTTCCGCTGATTTACAGTACCGTTCAGCCCTGCTGCTCTTTCATATCCCACTCCAGATTCGGTATAATCCGGTATATGCCGGCTATTTTCAGAATTCTCTGGATCCGGCCGCTGACGTTTGCCAGCGCAATGGTGCCCCCTAATGCCCGCATAAATTTGTACCGGCCCAGCAGGATGCCGATTCCGGTGCTGTCCATAAATTCGGTCCGGGCAAAATCAAAAATAATACACCGGACCTGTCCCATCACCGCATAGGATTCCGTCACCTCTTTCAGTCCCTGGCTGAAATGATGGTCCACCTCTTTGGGAAGCCTGACAATCAAAGCATCCCTGTCCTTCTCATATGAAATCTCATACATACTTTCTGTCATGTTCGCCTCCGATTTGCCGTTTCATGGCGTAGTATCACAATAAAAGGATGCAAAACCTCAAGTTTTTGCATCCTTTGTACAGTGTATTACTCATTTTTCAGTTCCGCCGCCCGCTGGGCATAGGACAGTTCGGGAAATTCCGCAATCAGCCTGTCATAGTACTGGAACGCTTTCTCACGATCACCCAGATTATGGTAACTGAGACCCAGCCAGAACATGGCGTCCGGATAATCAGGATCAATGACCAGACACTGGGTCAGATAATCTCTCGCCGCTTCAAAGTCTCTGGCCTGATAAGCATCATATCCTTTCTTGTACAGCTCGCTCATTCCTTCCGTATTCACGCTGTCCTTTAACTTTCTGTAAACCGCCTGATAATTGGTTCCGCTGACCGTCTCATCCAGTTGATCCAGCGCTTCGAGAGCTGCGCCGTACTCTCCGGAATAGTAGTCATCCGCCGCTTTTAACAGCTTTTCATAGGACGCCACTACACCGTCGGTGCCGGTGTAGCCCTCCAGCTGTTCATTGGCACTGTTTTTCTCCGCCTCCAGTCCCTCCAACTGCGCCTTCAATTCCGAAAGCTCCAGATCCTTGGCCGAAAGCATATCGCCGTAACTCATCACTTTCTCGTTGCTCTCTCTCTGCAGCCGCTGACGGATACCGGGAACCAGATGAAAATAGCAGACCAGCAGGCCGAGAATCACGCCGCCGAACACATAGAGCACCGTCTGGAATATGCCGCTGCCCTCCCGGTATGTAGGAACCACCACACCTTTGCTCTCATTCGCCTTTTCCAGCAGCACCTTTTCCCGTTTCTCTCTGCCGCTTTCCCGGCGGCTGACCTTATCCTCGATCTCCTGCAGATAACGCAGGCAGACTGCGTCGGAATGATTAATATTCAGCGCCGTCCGCAATGCCTTTTCCGCCTTTGCGTACTCCTCGTCATGAATATAGAGCAGCGCCATCAACTGATAGGCTCTGATAAATTTAGGATTGATTCGAACCACCTTCTGCAACTGTAAAAGAGCCAGATCATAGCTGTGATCAATGCCGCTTGCCAGCGACAGACTGTGGTTGTACTTTCTCACCGCCATATTGCACTGTTCAATCTGATCCGAGTCGATCACCTTTTTTATCAGAGTTGTGGCAGGATTATCTTCCGGCTGAAAGCTCTCGCTGATGGCCCACTCCGCCATCGCCTCCGCATCCTCTCCGATTTCATGGTAGATCAGCCCCAGAAGGTTTCTGGCGTCTATATTGCGTTTGTCATACACCAGACATTGCTGCAGGTCCTCTATTGCGCCGGTCAGATCTCTGACCCAGGCTTTTTCAAGGCCGCTGTTGTACAGGCTGTTCGCCCGACGGACGATCAGGCGGTAGGTATCCAGCGGAGCGCCGCACTTCAGACATATATTCTGACGTCCCAGTTTACTGCCGCAGCGATAACATTTCATTAGCATCCCTCTCTATTCTTCTTTTTCCTTCATCATCTGCATCATAATATCCACCAGATCAGTCTTATTCCGCTTATTGGCTGTTTCTCCGGTTTGGTCGATTTCTTTACTGGGCTTAAAATTCTTCAGTTCTTCCTCAAAATCCAACATTTATCTTCCTCCTAACCTAGTACCGCTCCTGCCCTCCCAAGTACTTTAGCCGGCAGAGCAAATCCTGTCTGCTCCGCAGCCAGTATTTCCTCTGAGCACTTGTTCGGGCATCCGCTGTTTCGAGTACCGCTCCTGCCCCTATAAACACGCTTCCATTACGCTGCCCACCAGATACAGAGAACCCGCTATAAACAGAATATCTTCTTCTTTTTTTATCTTCATGGCCTGCTCCCATGCTTCCCTGATATGGGGGCAGATATAAACCGGGCCGTCGTAAAACCGGCGGAACTTTTCAGCCAGGCCTTCTGCGCTGACCGCTCTGTCGTTGTGCTCCAGCTCCGTCACGAAAATGCCGGAAAAATCCGTGCGGGAAGCCAGGAATTCTGTCATATGGTCCAGATCCTTCTCTTTCACCGCCGTAAACAGCAGATATTTCTTCCCTCTGCAGGGCATGGCAGCAACAGTTTCCACAAAATTCAGAATCCCGTCGCTGTTATGGGCGCCGTCCAGATAAACGCCGGGACACACCTGCTGCATCCTTCCCGGCCAGACCGTATGGGTTATGGCCGTAAGTGCCTGCTCCACTTCTTTTTCCGTCTCCAGCCGGTTCAGACAGTTCAGTGCCGTCAGGGCCACCATAGCATTCGCCGCCTGATATCCGGCGATGAAAGGAACCTGAATCGTATGTCCTTTCAAAAATCCTTCATTCACCCGGAAGGATACTCCCTGCCCGGTGCGTTCAAGAAGCGTCCAGCTTCCATGATCTACTCCGTAAGCCGGCGCATGGAGCTTCGCCGCTTCCTTTTCAAACACCGCCGACGCATCCGGCTGACAGCCGTCGTAGACCACCGGACAGCCCTTTTTGATAATTCCCGCTTTTTCACTGGCAATCTGCGCAATGGTATCGCCCAGTACCTCCGTGTGATCCAGGCTGATAGAGGCAATGACGCTGACCGCAGGCTGCTTAATCACATTGGTGGCGTCCTTGCGCCCTCCAAGCCCTACCTCCAGTACGGCGTAATCAATTTCCGCATCCCGGTAGATCAGCATGGCCATGGCAAACAGATATTCAAAATAATTGGTATCCCCCAGCTTCTCGCTGGCTTCTTTCACCCGCAGAAAAGCGTCGAGAAATACCCGATCCTCTACCGGAACATTATTCACCTTAATCCGCTCATTCATGCGGACCAGATGCGGGGAGGTAAAAGTTCCCACCCGGAGTCCCTGTTCCACCAGCATTTCCGTGATATAGGCACAGATCGAACCCTTGCCGTTGGTTCCCGCCACATGGATTACTTTTAAGTGATCCTGGGGATTCCCCAGCAGTTCCATCAGAGAAAATGTATGGGCCGGCACCGGTGAATCGGCATACTTGGGTATCTGATCGATATAATCGACCGCATCCTGATAGTTCATCATCACATCTGTCCTCTCTTGTATCTTTTATCGTTCAAACAGTAAAATTTCTTTTTCAAAAGCAGCAAACCATACCTGTTCTTCTGCCGAAACGGATGCCTTTGCGCCGGTAGCCTGCGTCAGCATCTCCGTCACCTGATCCACTTCCCGTTCAGGCACCAGGATCAGTGTTTCCACATCCTCCGTATACCGGCTGTCAAGGGTCAGAATCCCGGCCTGGGCGATCTGATACTGTACTTTGCCGATCATATTGTAATCACAGCCGATCCGCACCTTACGTCCCAGCTTTTTTTCGATCAGCCTGCTGCCGCCAAGTCCTTCCTGAACCGCTTTCGAATAAGCTCTGACCAGTCCTCCGGTCCCCAGCAGCGTGCCGCCGAAATACCTGGTCACTACCACACAGATATTGAACAGCTTTTCTCCCAGCAGCACATCCAGCATCGGCCTTCCCGCCGTTCCCTGGGGCTCGCCGTCGTCGCTGCAGCGCATCACCCCATTGTCCGGACCCGTAATATAGGCCCAGCAGTTATGGGTGGCGTTCCAATATTTTTTTTTCATGGATTCAATAAAGCAAAGCGCCTCCTCCTCCGATTCGGCCAGAGCCGTTGTGGCGATAAAACGGGATTTCTTCTCCACCAGCTCTCCCTCTCCCGGAAGATATAACGTCCTGTAGCTCTCTGTCATTCGTATGTTCCCTTCTGTCAGCCCATCAGATCATCTATAATCTCTATCATGCAGATCGGAGTCACCGCGCCGGCCATCAGTTTTCCTGCCAGTTGTTCCACCATCTGTCGGGACGCTGACAGCGCCGGTGTCTGCTCTGTTTCTTCCTGCTCTCCCTGCACCGTTTTCTCAATCCGTATTCCATACAGGGCGTCATAAGCCGTCCGCCCCGTCTTTTTTGTCAGATAGTAATTCAGATGAATGCCCAATCCTCTGTCGCTGACGAACTCGCGTTCACCTACCAGAAAGCTCTGCTCATATTCCATATACTATCTCTTTTCCTGCAGGCGCAAATACTTTGGGGCTGCAGGTTTCCTTTCCGCTCTATTACTATACTATATCACAATTCACAATTCAACCTCTTTATCGCGTACAATCCCCGTCCCGCCGCAGTGTGATACAAGACAGGAAAAGAGAATACGGCGGCCATTCCGCTGCATTCTCCCTCCGAAGCCAAATGTGTTTTTATATAGTAATGATTTCTACTGTTCCACGCATTCCAGTTTGCTTACGGACACCTCATAGGCGACCCTTCTCTCGCTCTCCTCCTCCCCGATCCGCTTTGTGTACTCTCTGCTCTGAACCCGGCCCCAGATACGGATGCGGCCGCCCACCTCAAAACCGGTGGCATATCGGGCATTCCGCCCCCAGGCGATACAGGGTATGTAATCGGACTTTCCATAGGGCCGGTTCACCGCCACAAGAAGATCGGCGATTTCTCTTCCCAGCGGCGTCTTGCGGTAAACCGGCGCTTTGCAGACAAAACCATCCAAAAAAATCTGATTGGTTTTGGTATAGTCGGTAAATTCCTCTATAAATTCCACTTCTCTGACAAATACGGAGAGAATCAGGCGGTTTTTCGTACCTTCGTGGCGATTATAGGAACGGAACTGGCCATTTACCTGTATCGTCTGCCCTCTGTAGTCCCCTGATACGTCGATCAGCCGTTCTGAAATCAGCAGAGGGATCACATCCACCTGATCGCTGAGGCGTCTGACTGAAAGCTCTGTCAGATAAAACCCTTCCCCAAATACCTCATGGCTGAACTCAAATGTTCCCGCAATTTCGCCGATTACACATACCTTGTTGTTTTCTATTACTTTCTCTGACACTGGTATTTTCCTCCTCGCCCATTGTGTATTCTGTTTACTCATTAACATATTTATGCTCCAATCTCCCGATTTAGAACAATTTTCTTATCATTTTTAAAAATAATGGCATTTACATTTTTCTTTCGCTGTACTAGAATAAGAAGTGATTGCAAAAAAAGAAAAGAGGAGCCATATGACATCCGTAGATATTATCGTCCCATGTTATAATGAAGAAGATGGTCTGACTCTGTTCTACCAGGAAACACAGAAGGTCCTGGCCGGGATAGACACATATGACTTTACCTATATTTTAGTGGATGACGGAAGTTCTGACAAGACCCTGACCGTAATGAAACGGCTGGCCGCCGCCGACCTGCATGTGAAATATCTGTCATTTTCCCGAAACTTCGGCAAAGAAGCCGCCATGTACGCGGGGCTGGCCGCTTCCCGCGGCGATCTGGTTATTGTTATGGATGCGGATCTGCAGCATCCTCCGGCCATGATCCCCGACATGATAAAAGGAATTGAGGAAGGCTATGACTGCTGTGCCGCCAGCAGAAGCACCCGAAAGGGCGAAGCGCCTGTCCGCAGCTTTTTCTCCCGGATGTTCTATCATCTGAGCAATCGTATGACCAATGTAAAGATGGCCTACGGCGCCGTGGATTTCCGGATTATGACCCGGCAGATGGTTGACGCGATCCTGAAGCTGTCGGAAGTGGAACGGTTTTCCAAAGGTATTTTTGCCTGGGTCGGGTTTGAAACCAAATGGTATCCTTATGAGAATGTGGAGCGCACCGTCGGTACCAGCAAGTGGAGCTTCTGGGGACTGTTCCGCTACGCGCTGGACGGAATCACCTCTTTTTCCATCGTGCCGCTGCGGCTGGTGTCCATTATGGGCGTTGTGATCTCCCTGGGCGCTTTCATCTATATCCTGATTACGCTGACCCAGACGCTGATTTTCGGCATCGACGTCCCCGGATACGTGACTACCCTGTGCGCCGTTTTGTTTCTGGGCGGGATTATCGAGCTGTCTCTGGGAATCGTGGGAGAATACATCGCCCATATGTATATGGAGTCAAAGAGCCGTCCGATCTATATTCTGAAACAGTCAAACCTGAACGATCACTGATGCGGCAGACGGCCCATGTATACCCGTAAAGCGCCCGGCATAACCGTCCGAGCCGCCGCCCGCAGGGATAAAAGAACATTGCAAGAGGTGTGAAACAATATGCTAGAATCACTGATGAAAAAACTATTAAACCGTGAAACCGTCACTTATCTGGTGGCCGGCGTTCTGACCACGATCCTGAACATCGTCGTCTTCAAAGGCTGCAACCTGATCGGCATCCAGTATCTGATCTCCAACGTCATCGCCTGGGTAGTGGCCGTGATTTTTGCCTTTGTGGTAAACAAGCTGTATGTGTTTCAGTCAAAAAGCTGGGAAGGCGCCGTCGTCCAAAAGGAATTTGCGGCATTTATCTCCTGCCGTCTGCTGTCTCTGGCCTTCGATATGGCCTTTATGGTCATCACCGTAAGCTACCTGCAGATGAACGAGGACCTGGCGAAAATCCTGTCCAACTTCTTCGTGGTGGTGATGAATTACGTAGCCAGCAAGCTGTTTATCTTTAAGAATCAGTAAAATATCTCCCTCCCGTGAGTCTTTGACATCACGGGACATTCATTATCCGGAAAATGAAAAAGAAAGGAATATAACATTACAGCGATGATGAAAAAGAATTTTTTCAGCCGTCAGCAGATCCGGGAAAATATGCCCCTGATCCTGGCTTTCGTCCTGCCGGTTCTGGTGCTGATCATGGTATTCGCCGGCAATGCCATCTTCCCCTTCGGGGATAACAGTTTTCTGCGGGTAGACCTGTACCATCAGTATGCACCGTTTCTTTCCTTAATGAAGCAAAAGCTTTCCGACGGCGGCAGTTTATCCTATACCTGGGACGTGGGCCTGGGAACAAATTTTCTGTCCCTGTACGGATATTATCTGGCCAGTCCCTTTAACTGGCTGATTTTTCTGTGTCCGCTGAACGCCGTCATTGAATTTCTCTCTTATATGGTGGTATTCAAAACCGGCCTGACCGGCCTGTTTTTTGCCTTGTACTTAAGCCGCAAATCCGGCAAAAAAGACTATTTTACCACTTTTTTCGCCCTGTTTTTTGCCTTGTCCGGCTACTTTGCCGCCTACAACTGGAACATCATGTGGACGGACTGTATCATGGTGACGCCCCTGATTCTTCTGGGACTGGAACTTCTGGTAAAAGAGCATCGCTGCTGGCTGTACTGTCTCAGCCTGGGACTGTGCATTTTAAGCAACTACTATATCGCCATCATGGTATGTATGTTCTGCGTCCTGTATTTCATCGTGCTGACCGTTTCCCTCCCTTCCTCCCAGATTCATTATCACAGAGAGGAAAACGGGGAAACGACGGCCCTGTATGCCCGGCCGCCCTATCTTCGGATCTTTGTGGATTTCTGCCTGTATTCTCTGCTGGCAGGCGGGCTGGCCGCCTGTCTGGTTGTCCCTGAGATGATGGCCCTCAGTCTGACTGCCTCCGGCGATTTCAGCTTCCCGAAAGAATGGAAATCCTACTTTTCCATTTTCGATATGCTGGCCCGCCATATGGCGCTGGTGGACACGGAAATCGGTCTGGATCACTGGCCCAATATTTACTGCGGAACGGCTGCAATCATCGCATTTCCCGTGTATCTGATGAACAGCCGGATTCCCTGGAAGGAAAAAGCGGCAAAGACGGCGCTGATTCTGTTTATGCTGTTTTCCTTTTCCACCAATATCCCCAACTATATCTGGCATGGCTTCCACTATCCCAACAGTCTGCCCTGCCGGCAGTCTTTCCTGTATATCGCCGTAGTGCTTTCTATGTGTTACGAGGGTATCCGGGAGCCAAAAGACTGTAAACCCACATGGCTGACCGGTGCCTTTGCGGGCGCCGCCATATTTATCCTGCTGGCGCAAAAGCTGATCGACGGCGAGGAAATCCCTTTTTATATATTTTACATCGCCCTGGTTCTGTGCGGTCTGTATATGATCATCGTCTGGCTGTACCAGGACCGGAAAATCACTGGGCTTTCGGCAGTGGTGTTTATGCTCTGCCTTGCCGTGGTGGAGACGACGGCCAATACGGCCTGTACCAGCATCACCACTACTACCCGCAGCGCCTATCTGAAACATACGCCGGAATTCCGGCAGCTTGTGGCACAGGCACAGACGGAGGATGTGGGCTTTTACCGGTTTGAAAAGGATGAGAGACGTTCCAAAAATGACGGGGCCTGGGTGGGATACCCCTCCGCCTCCATCTTTTCTTCCACGGCCAATGCGGCTTTAACTGATTTTTATGAAACGCTGGGAATGGAAGGCTCCATGAATGCCTATGCTGTCACAGGAATGACGCCTTTTATCCGATCAATCTTCGATATTAAATACATTCTGTCCTCCGAACCTCTGAACGAACAGGAAGGACTGCTTCTGTATGGTGAAAATAACGGTGCATATCTTTACCAGAACCAGTCCGTCCTGCCCGTGGGCTTTATGGTTCCGGCAGACATGAATGAACAGTGGCAGCCGGAATATACCAATCCGGCAATCGCTCAGAATGCGTTCTCCATCCACAGCGCCGGAACAGGCAATCTGCTGGACCCCATTGCCGATACCAACACCAATGGCGGCACCTTTGAAATTCACCTGGAGGAAGCCGGCCATGTATTTGTACAGGTGGATAACAGCCAGGTGGAGGACGTGGATGCCGTAATCGGAGAACGCACCGAAAGCTGGAGCCATGTGGACCGGGGATTCTTTCTGGATCTGGGCTGGTGTACCCCGGAAGAAACCATCCGTCTGACCACGGAACAGGATGCCTCTCTGATGGCGTCCGCCTACATTTTCCGCTATGACAACTTAAATGCCATGACGCAGATTTTAAACCAGCAGCCATTACAGGTAACGTCCTATTCGGACACCGTTTTAAACGGTGTTGTAAATGTCCAGGAGAAGGGGCTTCTGTTTACCTCCATCCCCTATGACAACGGATGGATTCTGACAGTGGACGGTCAGGAACAGGAGATACAGGTCTTTGCCAATGCGCTGATCAGCGTCCCCCTTGAGGAAGGCCGCCATGAAATTCATCTGGAATATCATGCGCCGGGACGGAATCTGGGACTGACGCTGTCGTCTTCGACAGTCATTGTCATCTGCCTGATTCTCCTTGGCGAGCGGCTGCTGCTGACCGACGAGGGCAGGAAAAAATGGAAGCAGTATTTTGAAAAAAAGAATGAGAATGAAGCCTCCCGGGAGCAGGAAGATGAGGCTTAAAGACAAATTTTTATTCGGAACTGATTTAGAATAAGCAGGAGGAACGATATGAAATTATGGGGAGGACGCTTCACCAAAGAAACCAATCAGCTTGTGGACGCATTTAACGCTTCTATTTCCTTTGACAGACGGCTGTACCGTCAGGATATCCGGGGCAGCGTCGCTCATGTGACCATGCTGGCCGCACAGAATATTCTAACCGCCGGCGAGCGGGATGCCATCGTGACCGGACTGGAAGGAATTTTATCCGATCTGGAGACCGGCAGCCTGACCATTAATGAAAGCTGCGAGGATATCCACAGCTTTGTGGAGGCTACCCTGATCGGGCGCATCGGTGATGTGGGGAAAAAGCTTCATACCGGCAGAAGCCGCAACGACCAGGTCGCACTGGATATGAAACTGTATGTCAGGGATGAGATAACGGAGCTGTCCGGACTGGTAAAACAGTTGCTGGAAACGCTGCTGTCCATGATGAAAGAACACACGGAAACCTATATGCCCGGCTTTACGCATCTGCAAAAAGCCCAGCCTCTGACCCTGGCCCATCATCTGGGAGCATATTTTGAGATGTTTGCCAGAGATCAGAGCAGGCTTGGCGACATTTTCCGGCGGATGAACTACTGCCCTCTGGGAGCCGGCGCTCTGGCAGGCACCACCTATCCGCTGGACCGGGCATATACGGCCGGCCTGCTGGATTTTGACGGCCCCACCTTAAACAGCATGGACTCGGTATCCGACCGGGATTACCTGATTGAACTGCTTGGAGCCATGGCCACGATTATGATGCATCTGAGCCGGTTTTCCGAGGAAATCATTATCTGGAACAGCAATGAGTATCAGTTTGTGGAGCTGGACGACGCATACAGCACCGGCAGCAGCATTATGCCTCAGAAGAAAAATCCGGATATCGCCGAACTGGTACGGGGAAAAACCGGACGGGTATACGGCGCGCTGATGTCTCTGCTGACTACTATGAAGGGACTGCCGCTGGCCTATAACAAGGATATGCAGGAAGATAAGGAAATGACCTTCGACGCCATTGACACCACTAAAAGCTGTGTCCTTCTGTTTACCGGTATGCTGTCTACCATGAAGTTCCGGAAAGACCGGATGAAAAAAAGTGCCGCCAACGGCTTTACCAATGCCACGGATGCCGCCGATTATCTGGTGAACCACGGCGTACCGTTCCGGGATGCCCATGGCATCGTGGGACAACTGGTGCTGTACTGCATCGAAAAAAACATGGCGCTGGAGGATATGACCTTAGAAGAATTCAGAGCCATCAGCCCTGTGTTTGAGCAGGATATTTATGAAGCCATCAGCCTGAAAACCTGTGTGGAAAAACGGATCACCACAGGGGCACCGGGAAAAGAGGCTATGGAACAGGTAATCCGCCAATATGAAGGATATCTTGAACGGCTGTAACCGCCGGATTCCGTCTCATAAATACGGTGCTGTCAGCATCATATAACAGATTTTTACAAACCATAGGATGCCTTAGATTTTAAAATGAAATAAAAGAAAAAGATACTCGGAGGCAATTTATTTTTACAAATAAAAACCCTCTGAGTATCTTTTTTTCATACATTCGTCTCCCGAAGCAATGTTCCGCTGTCTGCTTTTATCCTTACTGCGTCCGGATCGCTTCCAGCGCGCTCAGCTTCATGGCCCGAAGAGCAGGCATCAGTCCCGCCAGAACGCCGATCAGCACCGCGAATCCCAGCGCCGCACCGGAAAGCCACAGCGGAATATAAGAAATATATTCCTGTCCGTTTCCGCTCTGTGACACCACATAGTTAATCAGCCCGGAGATACTGTAACTCAATCCCAGGCCCAGCAGGCCGCCGAACAGGCCGATAAAAGCGGCCTCCAGCAGAAACAGAGAACGGATATTGGACAGGCTGCATCCCAGCACTTTCATAATGCCGATTTCTTTGGTCCGCTCGTAGATGGACATCATCATCGTATTGGCAATGCCGATCGCCGCCACGAACAGAGATACGGCGCCGATGCCGCCCAGCACCGCCTGAATCTGGGCGAACTGCTGCTGCATGGATTTTAAGTATTCCGAGTTGCTGTAGCTCTGAAAACCCATATCCCCGATGATTTTCTGAACTTCTTCCACATTGTCCATCTCGTCTACCTTTACAAATCCGCGGTCATAGACCAGATATTTATAGGGCTTTCCGTTGGCCATGGTAGGCTGGCCGGGAATCGGCTTGTTTTTATATACTTTTTTCAGCACATTGGCCAGCGTATCGATGTCCACGTAGGTATTCCAACTGTGTTCATTGTACTCATCCATATTGCCTGCCACCATGCCGCAGACATTGACCATATACTTTTTCGGCGGCGGCCCTTCCCCGTTTTGGGAATCCCAGTAGGCGTTCATATCCAGTATCGCAAACAAAGGCTCTCCCATCAGGTCGATATCCGGCAGCTCTCCGGTTTCATAGTAACTCTGGCTGCGCCCGGAGGTTTTACGGAAATCGGCGATCACCATATTGCCCATCAAAAGCTCCAGCTCCGTTCCGTTAGATGCGGGCAGTTTCCCTTCCTTTAACGGAATCTGCATGGCTTCCAGCGCTTCCGCTTTCATTCCCTGCACATACAGATCGGCCTCGTATCCCCCGGTTTTCACCAATATGGAAGTGGACATAATGCCCGATGATATGGTGACATGCGGAATCTGTTTGATCTCCTCCATCACCTCATCGGTCAGCTGCTTCGGCTCTTTGTCTTCCGAAGATGAGGACGTGATGGTCCCGTCGCTGCTGTAGGAGACAAATCCGGAATTGCCTCCGTATACGTCGATGGTGGTCAGCCCTCCCGAACTTTCGATCTGCTCCATGGTACTTTTATTCAGGCCGATGCCCAGAGACATCATAACCACGATGGAAGCGGTGCCGATGATTACGCCCAGAACCGTCAGGATCGTCCGCAGCTTTCTGCGCCACAGGCTGGACAGACTCATCTTCAGCAGATCACTAAACTTCATCGATATCCTCACTCTCCAGCAATTCCAGAGCCTTCGCTTTCTTTTTCTTTATGATAACAAACGCCGCCGCGCCTGCCGCCGCCAAAACGGCCGCGATACCGCCGATGATAAGAGGCAGGTTGTTCTTTTGGGGTTCTTCCATCTCTCCCATACCCATATCACCTTCTATAAACATATCGTCCCCCGGTATAAATTCATTCACATACAGGGTATATTCCTTTTCCACGCTCAGACTCTCGCCGGACTGATTTTCATAGGTGATCTCGGCAATCAGCGTGCCGTCGTCCACAGTGGCCGCGATACCGGTAAGCATCGTATCCACGCTGCCGGTGGCTCCTGCCGCCACATTGCCCACGAAGCACTCGGTTTCTTCAATCGAATCACCTTTAAACCGCACCATAACATTGTAGAGCTGCGTCTTGCCGGTGTTATAGATGCTGAACATAATATTGGCCTGTCCGCCCACGTCGATAGACTCCGGCATAATCTCCTGACTGCTGATCTCCATCTTGTCCTTCTGCTTTACCGGAACGGAAACGCTGGCCGTGGATTCGTAAGTATTCTTTTTCCCGTCCTCATAGTCCATCTTTACATTCAGCACATAAGGCCGGGGGGAAAGGTCGGTGCGGGCCGTCATCTCAATGCTGATCTCTTTTGTCTCCTCAGGGCCGATCCGGTCCACGAAAATGGAACTGGAACCGGAAACCGGAAGGAAAGCCGCCGCCGTGGCATTGGAAGTCGTGTCGATGGTAAAATTCTCTGACTGAATATCAAATACCATGTTGCTGACCGCCGTCTGCTTGGAGGTGTTGGTCATACGCAGCGTAATCTCAAAGCTGTCCCCAGCCAGAATATCTTTCGGCTTCGTCGTATATCCCGAAACAATCACACGGGGAATGGAGGTCTTTGCCTCGCCGTCTTCCCCTGTCTCGGCCTCCGCGTCCATCTCCGGATTTCCTTTTACCATCACGTAGATATCCTTGGTGATGGTTTTATCAATCAGGGCATCGGTATAATAATCAATCTGAAACGACACCTTTTTATAACCGCTGGTGACTTTCTGACGGGTCACAAAAGCATACTTGACTGTCTTTGTTCTTGACGCGGCGTCCTGCTGCACACCGGTTCCGATCAGCGTCTCCAGATCCCTGGAATAATTCATCTGCTGAATTTCAAAAGGAAACACGTCGCTGTCCGCATCCACCACCGGCGTGATTACAACGCCGTTAGCCGTATTCCCGCCGTTGTTTAACAGCGTCAGCGTGATTTCCACAGGCTGTCCGTAGACACAGACCGGCGTGCTCTGATTTACACCCATAAAAATCTTGATATCGTTTTTCTCGGAAGGGTCGGAGGTGGTGGGCTCGCTGCTGCTGTCTCCGTTGTTCAGGTCAGGGTTGCCGTTGATGTTTACGTGAAATTCATCCTGATAGTAATACTGCTTTCCCGCATATTTAAAGTAGATCTGATAACCGATTGTCCGGTAACCGCTGAGCACGTCGTTTCGTGCCTTAAAGGAAATATCTTTTGATACAAAATCCTGATTTGCCGGAATATTCTGAATGGATATATCCTGATTCTCAATCTCGAACGGATATGTAACGGAATCATTTGCCGTAATCGGGTGGAACTTTACGTCCGTAATGCCCTCAGACGACATTCCGTTGCGGAATTTAATCTTAAAATTAATGTTCTTCCGCTGTCCATAATCAAATCTTGGTTCATTTTCAACCTGAACCTCCAGAGCGATATCCATCTCCAGATTGCTGCCGCTGACCGAATCGTCCACCCACACGATGGAGCCGGCCTGCGCCTGCAGTCCCCACAGCAGCGCCAGCATCAGTATCACAATGATCCCTGTCTTAATTTTTCTCATCGCTTAATCCCCCTGTGTTTTCATTTGCCGGGACAGGGGCGTCGCCTCTGCCTTCCTCTATCTTAATGATCTTACCGTCCCTGATATGAAAAATCCTGTCCGCAAAACCCGCCAGATAATTATCATGCGTTACCATAACCAGCGTCTGATTCTTCTCCCTGACAATCTTCTTAATCAGGTTCATCACCTCCTCCGAGGTGGCGGAGTCCAGATTGCCGGTGGGCTCATCGGCAAAAATAATCTCCGGATCCACAATCAGCGCACGGGCGATGCCCACCCGCTGCTGCTGGCCGCCGGACATCTGAAACGGACGGTGTTTTCCGTATTTTCCCAATCCAACCTGTTTCAGCACCGCGTCCGCCTTTTTCAGACGGATTTTCGCGGCAATTCCGCGAAAAGACAGCGGCAGCGCCACATTCTCTCTGGCGTTCATCGTAGTCAGCAGATGAAAGGACTGAAAGATAAATCCGATTCGTTCCCGTCTGAATTTTACCAACTGCTTTTCGTTCATTTTCTCAATATGCTGGCCTGCAATTACGACCTCGCCTTTTGTGGGCTTTTCCAGTCCGGCCAGCATATTCAGCAATGTGGACTTGCCGGAACCGGACGTGCCGATGATCGCGCAGAATTCTCCCCGATAAATGGAAAAATCTACTCCGTGCAGAGCATATACCTTGTTGTTCCCCAACCGGTATACTTTATACAGATTTTTCACCTGAATCACAGGTTTTCTTTTTTCTTCCAAAATGTTTTCCTTCACTTTCCCGCGGTGCTTATGCCTGCCGCACCTTACGCGGCACAGGCCTGGCTTTGCTGTACTTCCACAGGCCTGCATTCTTTCCATTTCAACACCACACACTGCGTCCACGAGAATAGTATACCAGATTTCCCGCAGATATGCCGGACAAAGTATTTACAATTTTCTTAAAAATTTCATTATTATAGAATCCGTTTCAGTCTTCCCCAGGACAGCGCTTTTTTTCTGCTGTCCTTTTCCGACAGAATCGGATCGCCGATCCCCCAAGGGATATTCAGGGCAGGATCCGCATAGTACAGGCTTTTGGCCGCCTTGGGAATATAGGGCATGTCCAGACGCCACTGTACTTCGGTGTGATCTGCCTTCGTCAGATACCCGTGCGCAAAACCTCTGGGAATATATAAAAGACGTCCGTTCACAGCGGACAGTTCTTCCAGAATCCACTGACCAAAGGTGTCGCTGTCCGGCCGGATATCCACCGCCGCATGAACGCTCTTTCCGGAAGTACACCGGACCAGCTTCGTCTGGGCGCAGGGGGGCATCTGGAAATGCAGCCCCCTTATGGTTCCGGCCAGCCTGGTATACGCATGATTTTCCTGGATAAAATTTTCATTGACACCAAAAAAACAGAGGTCGTCCGCATGATAGCACTCCATCATCCAGCCCCGCTCATCAAAAAAACGTTTAGGCTCAAACAATTTTATATCCGGAATTCGGCATTCGATGCACTTCATGGTTCCCTCCCTGGTCAGATTCACCGATCTGTTTTCTCTTTCGTAATTGTTCTTCCGGCTCTCCCGGCAGACTTCCAACCCTTTTTACAGCCTCTAAAACCTGAACGTATCGCGGAATCCTTTCCACTTCTGGTCCTTTTCACTGATAATCAGTTCCATACCTTCCGGAATCGGCCACCGGATTCCGATCTCCGGGTCGTTCCAGATCATGCCGCCCTCATCTCCCGGCTGATAAAAGTCTGTGCATTTATAACAAAATTCGGCCAGGTCGGACAGCACCAGAAAACCATGGGCAAAGCCCTCCGGAATATAAAACTGCTTTCTATTCTCCTCGGACAGCTCCACGCCGTACCATTTACCGTAAGTGTCCGAGCCGGCCCGCAGATCCACGGCCACGTCAAAGACAGTTCCTTTTACCACCCGCACCAGCTTGCCCTGGGGATACTGCTTCTGATAGTGCAGGCCCCGCAGAACGCCTTTTACGGACATGGACTGGTTGTCCTGGACAAATACCATGGAAAGGCCTGCTTCTCTCATATCGTTCTGATTATAAGTCTCCATAAAATAGCCCCGCTCGTCGCCGAACACAGAGGGCTCAATCACATACAGCCCTTGAATCGGGCAGGGCGTCACTTTAATCTTTCCCATTTCTTCTCTCTCTATCTGTCTGTTGTTCCGCTGCCAGTATGATATCCCTATCTCTACAGCCGCTTCCCGTACATCTTGTCAAAGTAATTTTTATATTCACCGCTGATAATATTCTGCCACCACTCTTTATGCTCCAGATACCACTGAATGGTCTGCTGAATGCCGGTGTCAAAGGTATACTTCGGCTTCCAGCCCAGCTCTCCTTCCAGCTTTGCGGGATCAATGGCATAGCGCATGTCGTGTCCGGGTCGGTCGGTGACAAAGCGGATCAGCGACTCCGGCTTATTCAGCGCCTTCAGAATCGTCTTTACCACTTCCAGATTGGTGCGTTCATTGTGGCCGCCTACATTGTAGATCTCTCCCGGCCGGCCTTTGTGAATAATCAGGTCGATGGCCTCGCAGTGGTCCGCCACGTGAAGCCAGTCCCGTACATTCTCCCCTTTTCCGTATACCGGCAGCTCCTCGTCCGCCAGCGCCCGGCTGATCATCAGCGGGATCAGTTTTTCCGGGAAATGGTAAGGACCGTAATTATTGCTGCACCGGGATATGGTCACAGGCAGCCCGTAGGTGCGGTGATAGGCCAGTACAAACAGATCTGCAGAAGCTTTAGAACTGCTGTAGGGACTGGATGTATGCAGCGGCGTTTCTTCCGTAAAAAACAGATCCGGACGGTCCAGCGGCAGATCGCCGTACACCTCGTCGGTAGATACCTGATGGTAACGCTTTACGCCGTAAGTTCTGGAAGCGTCCAGCAGCACCTGAGTACCCATCACATTGGTCTGCACGAAAATGCCGGGGTCCGTAATGGAACGGTCCACATGGGACTCCGCGGCGAAGTTTACCACGATATCAAACTGTTCTTTCTCAAACAGATTCATGATAAACGGGCGGTCCGCAATATCCCCTTTTACAAAATGATAGTTAGGGCGGTCTGCCACAGGCTCCAGTGTTTCCAGATTGCCCGCATAGGTCAGAAGATCCAGATTCACAATCTGATATTCAGGATATTGATTCACCATATGGTGAACAAAATTGCCGCCAATAAAACCGGCGCCTCCGGTAACCAGAATTTTCATAATGTTCTCCTTTTCTGATTTATCGTTCCACTGCTTCAACTGTGCAGTTTATCAATATATTTCCCGTCCAGCACATCTTTCAGATATCGGCCGTACTGGTTCTTCTTTAACACCTCATAAGCTTCCAGTACATCCTGCCTTGTGATCCAGCCGTTCAGGTAAGCGATTTCTTCCAGACAGGCGATTTTCCGGTGCTGGTGGGTTTCGATGGTTTTCACAAAGTTGCCCGCTTCCATCAGAGAATCATGGGTTCCCGTATCAAGCCAGGTATAGCCCTGTCCTAACAGCGTCACATCCAGTTCCCCTTTTTCCAGATAAATCCGGTTCAGGTCGGTGATCTCCAGCTCCCCTCTGGCCGAGGGTTTCAGATTTCCGGCATACTCCACCACCCGGTTATCATAAAAATACAGTCCGGTGACACAATAATTGGACTTGGGATGCTCCGGCTTTTCCTCAATGGAAACCGCTTTGCCGTTCCGGTCAAATTCCACGATGCCAAACCGCTCCGGATCATCCACATAATACCCGAAGACCGTCGCGCCCTGCTCCTTTGCCGCAGCTCTGCGCAACTGCTTTTTCAGACCGTTTCCATGGAAAATATTGTCTCCCAGCACCATGGCCACCGAATCACTGCCGATAAAATCGGCACCGATGATAAATGCCTGAGCCAAGCCGTCAGGACTTGGCTGCACCTGATAACTTAAACGGATGCCAAAGGAAGCACCGTCCCCCAGAAGCTCCTCAAAACGGGGCGTGTCCTCCGGTGTGGAGATAATCAGAATCTCCCGGATGCCCGCGTTCATCAGCACCGACAGCGGATAGTAAATCATCGGTTTGTCATATACCGGAAGCAGTTGCTTGGAAGTCACCTTCGTCAGCGGATACAGCCTTGTACCTGAACCCCCGGCTAAAATAATTCCTTTCATAAATCACTCATTTCCTTTCCGAACTTCCATTCATTGATGAATATGGATGCTGCTCTGCTGTTGATTATAAGAGAAAATACCTGTTCTGTGCAAGTCTTTTCGTTCTTTTCATCTCTTTTCCCCATTATTTGACACATTTTTGCCCCGTTTCGCACCGGAAACAGAGGCAGGCGTTTGTCCCAGCCGCATATCCTCCATATAAACCGCTGTTTCCTCGTCCAGATCCTGAAACAGATAATTGCGCCCGGACTGGGACTGTCTTCTGGCCTGATATGCTTCCCTGATCTGCTGCCGTACCGCCTCAACCTCCTCTCCGAATTCCCTGGAAGAAATACGGCGCGCCCCCGCTCCCAGAATAATCACCTGCTCCAGATGGTCCGACGTGGCCACCGTTACCTGATGATTGCGGCCGATTTTATGAACGGTTTTTTCAATATACTGGTCCGCCGTCTCCGCCTCTTTTGTATAAACCACATAAATATTGTGATATTTGTCCACTTCCCCCTGAAAACCGGACACCTTATAAGCGTCAAACACAAGAATCAGCGTACATTTTTTATATCCCTGATAATTACATAAGATATCCATCAGCTTTGTCCGGGCCCCGTCAATATTGATCTTTGCCAGTTCTCTCAGATCTTCCCAGTCAAAAATCACATTGTAGCCGTCCACCAGCAGATATTCCTCCTGCCGGCGAGTGCTCTGACGGACACTCTGCCGCGTATTCTGACCGGGCCTGGAAGTGCGGGTCTGTCCGGTTTCCCCGCCGACCTCTCCGCAGTGCTCGTCCGAAGCCGTAACCCTTTTTTTCACCGGCCCGTAAGTTCGCTCGAAAATGGCTTTCAGCTCATTTTCCTCCGCCTGATACCGCTCATAACTGTCCGGTCCTGATTTCATTGCTTTCCGGTCCTTTTTCTTCTCTTCTTCCGACTCCGTATCCAGAGTACTTTCCAGGTGCATGTATTCCTCCACCTGCTCCCAGCTTACGGCAACGCCTGCCCCATGGACGCAGAACACAGAACCGGTGGGATTGTCCGGGTCCCGCTCCGAATCATAGCCTGCCGCCTTGATGATTTCATCCTCATTATGGCAGGGCGCATAGCCTTTCGGCGTACAGAACAGCCGGCCGGTTCCCTTCGTGTAGGAAGCTACTTCTGTCTGATACTCTCCCATACAGGCCACCGGAGCCGAACCGGTGAGAATCACCGTCTCCCCTTCTGTCTCCGGCGGCTGAAAGGTTCCGTTCATCCGCCGGATATCCGTCATGGCCCGTCCGGCTGCTTCCTGCGGAACTTCCAGTGTAAATTCATAATAAGGTTCCAGCAGAACGCTTTTCGCTTTTTTAAGTCCATGGCGAACCGCCCGGTAGGTGGCCTGGCGGAAATCGCCTCCTTCCGTATGTTTCAGATGAGCACGGCCGGCCGTCAGCGTCAGCTTCATATCGGTAACAGGCGCACCGGTCAGTACGCCCACATGTTCCTTCTCCATCAGATGAGTCAGAATCAGCCGCTGCCAGTGCCCGTCCAGCACATCCTCACTGCACGCCGTAAAAAACCGAAGGCCGCTTCCCGCCTCCCCCGGCTCCAGCAGCAGATGTACTTCCGCATAATGACGCAGCGGTTCATAATGGCCCACCCCTTCCACCGGAGCTTCAATCGTCTCTTTATACACAATGCCGCCCGCATCCAGCTTCGCCTGCACGCCAAACCGTTCCTGAATCTGACTTTTCAGAATCTCCTCCTGCACCTTTCCCATCAACTGTACATGAATCTCCCCCAGTTTTTCATTCCAGAGAATCCGCAGCATCGGTTCTTCTTCTTCCAGCCGCCGCAGCTTTAACAGCATATCATGAAGATTGCAGCCCTCCGGAAACCGGATCCGATAATTCAGGACAGGTTCCAGTGCAGGAGATACCGTATCCGGCTCCGCTCCCAGTCCCTGCCCCGGAAACGTGTGGGTCAGCCCCGTAACCGCACAGACGGTTCCCGCTTCCGCCTCCTGCACCGTCTCATATTTCGCCCCGGAATAGATGCGGATCTGATCCGCCTTTTCCTCCCATTCCTGTGCTCCGTCTCTGCTCTTTCCCTTCCCCTTTAGTATATCTTTTACTTTCAGTTTCCCCCCGGTAATTTTCAGATACGTAAGCCGGTTCTCCTGTGCGTCCCTGGCGATTTTAAATACTTTTGCGGCAAACTGTTCCGGGTATTCCGGACTTTTCGCATAGCGGTCCAGACCGCAGAGCAGTTCCTCCACACCATCCTGTTTCAGAGCCGATCCGAAATAACAGGGAAACATCTTTCTTTTTTTAATCATATCGATGATCTCCTGCTCCGGCACAACGCCCTCTTCCAGATATCGCTCCAGCAGCGTCTCGTCGCACATGGCCAGATTTTCCTGAAACACCTCTTCTTCCTGCCCCGGCATAAAATCAACACAGTTCTCATCCAGCCGCTTTTTCAGTTCTCTGAGAATCTGTTCCTGCTCCGCTCCGGGCTGAT
>Ga0137307_101183_pt1 | contig 25248 bp, 22 predicted proteins | sample NAcewD2O_March_2_FD_97180 | JGI IMG/M metagenome (GOLD analysis project Ga0137307, IMG submission 97180) | Mouse cecal microbial communities from Vienna, Austria - N-Acetylglucosamine amended D2O_March | ecosystem: Host-associated > Mammals > Digestive system > Large intestine > Cecum | place... | reverse complement strand
ATGCCGAAGAGAAATTCAAGGAGGCTGCGGAGGCTTATGATGTTCTGAGCGATGCCGACAAGCGAGCCCGTTATGATCAGTTCGGTCATTCGATGGGTCCGCAGGGTTTCGGCGGAGGCGGCAGCTATGGTGGTTTTGGCGGTTTCGGAGCGGGTGGCTTCAGCATGGAGGATATCTTCGCGCAGTTCGGAGACATTTTCGGCGGACGTTTCGGTGGCGGCGGTTTCAGCGGTGCGACCGGCGGACGTCCTCGTCAGCATGTCAACAAAGGGACAGACCTTAGAATCACCGTAAAGGTCACGCTCAAGGATATAATGAACGGAGTCGACAAAAAGCTTAAGATTCCGAAACTTGTAGCAGACCCGGCGTGCAAGGGCACCGGTGCCAAAGACGGCACGGCGTTCGGCACATGTCCGCGTTGCCACGGTTCTGGTTATATATCTACGGTACAGCAGACAATAATGGGTCCGATGGAGAGCCATTCCGTATGTCCGGAATGCAACGGTGAAGGCAAGATCATTACAGAACAGTGTCCTCATTGCCACGGAGAAGGAGTCGAGAAGAAAGAAGAGATTGTAAGCTTCCATATTCCTGCAGGAGTTGAGAACGATATGGTTCTTACAATTCGCGGGCAGGGCAACGCTCCGCGTCACGGCGGTGTCAACGGCGATCTGCTGATAGTTATTCAGGAAGAGAAAGACGCCGATCTCATCCGTGAGGGGAATGACCTGATCTATAACCTTATGCTTGATTTCCCGACAGCCGCTCTCGGCGGCACTGCCGAAGTGCCAACAATTGAGGGAAAAGCCAGACTGAAGATAGCCGCCGGCACGCAGCCCGGAAAAGTTCTCCGTCTGCGCGGCAAGGGTTTGCCCAAGATGAACAGCAATGCCAAAGGAGACCTGCTTGTGAATGTGATGGTATACGTTCCCGAACAGCTCAGCGATGCTGAAAAAGCCGCTATAGAAAGTCTGAAAGACGCACCCAACGTTGTCCCGACGCAGTCTACCTCACAGAGGATTTTCTCCCGTCTGAGACATATTTTCAACAAAGAGAACCGAGGGGAATAAAAATCTTAAGAAATGCTAAGAAAGAGAGAAGTTTTTGTTTCTCTCTTTTTTTTTAAGTAATTTTGTTCAGACAAGTAACTAACTAACTCCATATGTCTGATGGCATACACCCCGCCCATAGATGAGAAGCAGCTGGTCGAAGACCTGCAGAATCCGAAAACCGCCCGTACAGCTTTCGACACTATGATGCGTGCGTACGGGGAGCCGGTTTACTGGCAGATCAGAAAGATGGTCGCAAGCCACGAAGATGCCAATGACCTTCTGCAGAACTGTTTCATGAAGGCATGGAGCAATCTTCAGAACTTTCGTGGAGATGCGAAACTGTCGACATGGCTTTATAAGATAGCGGTAAATGAAACACTGAATTTTCTCAATAAGGAACGTCAGCGCAACGGTGTGAAGGAAGAGGGTGACGACTCTTTCCTTCTGGCGAATATAGAAAGCGACGAATATTTCGACGGAGACCGGCTTCAGGCTGATTTTCAGAAAGCGATAGCGACATTGCCGGAGAAGCAGCGGCTGGTATTCAACATGCGTTATTACGATGACATGAAGTATGAGCGCATATCAGAGATTCTCGGGACATCTGTCGGAGCGTTGAAGGCATCCTATCATCATGCCGTCAAGAAACTCACAGCTCTTCTCGAATCATAATAATGCGAATGCGGCCGGTTTCTCAACCAGCCGCATTCTCGTGTTTTCCATAATACTTTTTCTAACTAACCTAACATCATGAAACGATTTTCTTTACTACTAAAAACATCGCGGCTGAGAAAAGGTTCGACGGTATGTGTAAAAAAATCATAAAAACAGTTGGAGAAGGTATCGCCGGTGCCTTTCCCCGGTGTGGCAGGGGAGTTGCAGGAATTATGAAAAATTTTTAACTTTGTGTTTAAACCTTGGAAAGGAAGTATTGTCATAGAAATACAAGTAACTGGAAAATATGAACAAGCAGGAAGATAAACTAATAGAGAAATATGGCCGCGAAGGAGCCTGGAGAGTTCCGGAAGGTTATTTCGAATCGGTCTACAAGGAGATCGGAGAAAAGCTTCCTCCATATCCGGAACTCCGGCGACATGAGGAGATGACGCGCTGGCAGCGACTCAAACCGTATGTGTATCTTGCGGCTATGTTTGCCGGAATCTGGCTGATGATGAAAGTGTTCTATCATGCATCGGGCAATGTTTCGCTGAGTCTTGACAATCCTCCGGAGCAGTTAGCTCAGGTTATGTCCGAACCGGATTTTGCCGATACCTTTTTTATTCCGGAATCATTGTCGGATCTGGAAGTGGAGAGAGAGGTGATGAGGGAATATGATTCGATGGAGGAGTTTGAACGCGATTTCGGCTATACACTTGAATCGCAGTATAAGGATCTGGATCTAACTGAATAGAATTATGAAAAAAATATTTCTGATTGCGTTTACGCTTATTCTCGGACTTGGCAGTATGTGTGCGCAGGGCAACGGGAAGAAGAGCAGGGCGGAGATGAAAAAGGAGTTCAAAGAGTTCAAAATGAAATTCATCGCTCAGGAGGTCGACCTTCAGGATGATCAGCAGAAGCAGTTTTTTGAACTGTACGAGCAGATGAGCGATGAAAGGATGCAAGTTTTTGAACAAACTCGCAGGCTTGAGCGTAAGGTAAAGAAAGACCCACAGGCTACGGATGAGGATTACGCAGCTGTGAGCCGCGCCATCACAGAGGCCAAGGAGAAGGATGCGGCGATAGAGAAAAAATATGATGCCAAATTCTCGACTTTCATGAGCAGCAAGCAATTGTTCAAGATGAAAGCTGCTGAAGAAAAATTCAGACAGAAGATGAACGAGATGAGGCATAGGAGAAGAAAGTAAGTAAGTTATTGGTGCATATGACATATAGTTGTATTTTTAAAAAAGTCGGCCAGATGTCGGCTTTTTTGTTTTTAATCATTATGGGAGTCGTGGCGGCTGATGCCTCGGCGTCTCGTGCCAGTGTCTCAAAGGTATATGGTAAAAACAGTAAGGTTATGCAGAACACATTCGGAAATCCGGATTTCGCGTTTCCGGAGACAGTGGGAGCCAATGCCGAGGCTGCTTTGAAAACGGCAGTTGATTCGGGAGATGATGTCAGCGCCTTAAGGGCGGCAATGCAGATTGCCATTTCCGGGAATCTCGTCTCGAAAGAGAATTACGGTAAAGGAATAAGGTTGTTTGAAGAGCTTGCGACAAAACTGAGGCAGCCTTATTCACAGCTGGCGGTGTTGCTTGAGGCGCAGATGTATTGTTCGATCTACAACTCCACTCCGTGGGTCTTCAACAACCGTGCAATTCCTGTTGAGCCTGCACCGGAGAATGTGATGGAATGGAGCCGCGATATTTTCGCGACAAAGGTTTCATCGCTCGTATCGGCTTCTTTCGCGGATGTGGAGGCAGCTCGTGCCCTTCCGCTTTCCGCTATATCCGCTATAATAGAAAACGGTGAAGACGCCGAGAAGATGGGGATGACTGTATATGATTTCATGAGCATGAAATCAGCGGATATTCTTGAGCCATTCTCGGGCAATGGCAGGGCATCGGTGATACCTTTCGGATACGGATCTGCTGCGGGTAATAAGAAGAACGAGCGTTCCGCCTCAGCGTTGCTTGCAGGCATCCTGGACAGTGATATAGACTGGCACCTGCAGCGCGGCGAAAGCAGGATAGCCGCTGTCATGAGTTATTATAAATATGAGAACATGCCGTGGAGTGAAAGGAAGAGTTTTGCCGAAGACTGCATCAAGCGGTATATAGACACTCCATACTGCGCCCTGTTCATTCTTGCCGGCAATGATTATATGGAAGAGGATGATGACAACACCATGTCTGCGGAATCCGAGTCGGAACAGCTCGCAAAAAGCAATCGTTTTCTGAAAAAAAGATATAATCTCATTGAATCATATCTGAATAGATTTCCGGATTGCGACAATGCCAAGGCTCTGAGAAACCGGTTGACAGTTCTCGGCGCCGAGGATATCGCGGTTACTCTTGCCGGTCGTATTTATCCGTCGGAGAAGGGAAAAGTGACGGTATCGGCATCGAATGTCTTTGATTTCAATATTCTTGTCGTCAAGTTGCCCGCTTCGTATGTCGGGAAAGACATTCGGTTGAATTCAGTGTCCGGAACCGGGACTGTTGCGGGTGTGGTTCCCGTGCGGTTCAGCGGCGAAAAGCCGGTAAAGAACCAGACAACGATAGAGTTGCCCGCACTGCAGAGCGGGGTTTATGTGCTTGTGCCCTCCCGGAGTTCAAAACTCGGTGACGTGATAACAGGCACGTCATCGCGAATGGCAGTGCCGACATTCACAGTGTCACGGCTTACATATTTCCGAAGTTCCGACCAGACCACTAAAGATGGCGACAGATTGTATGTGTCGGATGGCAGGAATCAGAAACCCGTATCCGGAGCGAAAGTTGTCTTTACTTCGCGAAGCAGCAAGCAAAGAACGGAGAAAACAACCGGAGAGGAGGGGTATGTGACGGTTCCTTACGGTTCTTGTGATTTTATTGTGAGCAAAGGCACTGACAGACTTGCCGGAAACACATGGAACCGAGGTTATGACAAAACTGTTTCCCACAGTCAGATACAGGGCAAGATACTGACCGACCTTTCCATTTATCGTCCCGGAGACACGATCGGTTTCATGGGAGTTGTGTATGAGGTAAAAGAGAGAGAGATGCGTCAGCTTCCAGGGACGGAGGTGAAGATGATTCTCTGTGATGCGAATTATCAGAATGCAGACACGTTGCTCCTCGTCTCGGATAAATACGGAAGGGTAGCAGGGAAGTTCACCCTTCCGGAATCCGGACTGCTCGGCAATTATGTAGTAAAAATGATGAATGTATCGGGTGATTCGCGGGAATACGGATCCGTATCTGTGGAAGTCGCCGATTACAAATCCCCGACATTCTTTGTGACAACGGATGGAACAGAAGATGATTACAGAATAGGTGATGTGGTCAGAATCAAAGGTAAAGCCACTACTTATGCGGGGATGCCTGTGAGCGGAGCATCCGTAAAATATGATGTGAGATACATAGCACTGAGATGGCTCAACCCGGGTGTGAATGCCAACTACGGAGGCGAGACCACAACCGATGCCGACGGAACCTTTATTGTGGAATTGCCCACAGAAGGCCTGCGCGGAACCAGATATGCGTCAGGAGGCTATGAACTTGCAGTGGCTGTGACAAGTCAGTCGGGGGAGACCCAAGAGGCTCCTTCCGTCTGGTTCTCGCTCGGGCAGGCTTATTCGATCACTCCTTCGCTGCCTTCAGCGGCAGACGCATCAGACGGAGTGAAAGATTTCGCGGTAAGAGTCATGGATATTGCGGGAAATCCGGTGAAACGCACAGTCTATTACAGAATAAGCGAATATGAAAATGACAAGGAGAAAGAAAATGCCGTTATTGCCTCCGGAGAATTTGAATCACCGGTGTTCCGGTTTGATGTGAATTCTCTGAAATCCGGTCGATACAGTTTCAAATTCTCTTTGAACAAGGATTTCAAGGATGATAAAAATTCGCAGACTGCAAATTCTATCATGACAATATATCGGATGAATGATGCAAATCCTCCTTACGCCACTCCGTTGTGGACTCCCAAAGAGCGGATTGTAGCAGACAAGGGTGTTTCAAAAATAAAGATAAATGTAGGCTCTTCATATTCTGACAGCTGGATATTCATGCAGATTGCGGATTGTGAAAAAGTCATTGAACGCCGCTGGCTGCGTGTGGACGGCGGTATCAGCGAGATAGAAGTGCCGGTTCCGGCAGACAACAACAGAATTGAGGTGACATTTGCCGGCACGCATGATTTCGACCGGAAGATGGCTTGTGTCACAGTCATTCCTTATGTGCAGACCGAAAATATAAAGATAAAGACCGTATCATTCCGAGACCGCATCACCCCGGGAGCGCGTGAAAGCTGGAAATTCAATTTCACACTTGACAACGGAGTTCTTGCCGGCATTCCGGTAGCAGCCGTCATGAGCAACAAGGCACTCAACGCCCTTATGCCTTTCCGGTGGAATTTCAATCCATACGCAAATGCGGGTTATGGTATAAGAGGAAACTTCCAGTGGGGATTCCTGAGTAGCGATGGAAAGTGGCGCGTGCCAATGTCGAACCCCATATATGGAGGTGTGTCAAAGAATCAATATCCGGGATGGGATATGTATGGGCTTCAGCTCTATGGCGCGGAAGGTATGCTTCGCAATCTTCGTGTGAGAGGGACCAAGTCTAAGGAGTCGTTGAACAGCGTAGTCTTGACAAGCCGTTCTGTTGCAGACGAGATGAAATTCGAGGAATCGGGTGTCGTGGAATCCGCTGGCGAGGTCTCTGGCGAGGTCTTCAACAGTGTGGAGCAGGCTCCCGCCTTTGTCACAGGTGCCGTCGCACAAGAGTCGGCAATGGGTGCCGGAGCACTCGAAAGACAGCCCGAACCGGTAATGCGGCAGGTCGACTGTCCTGTGGCATTCTTTATGCCACAGCTTGTGACTGATGCGAACGGCAACGCCGAGGCGGATTTTACTGTGCCGCAGTTCAACGGGACCTGGCAGTTCCAGATAATGGGTTATACGGAAGAAATGAAGGGTGGTGTAGCGGTGATGAATGCCGTTGCTTCGAAACCTGTCATGGCACAGATGAATGCCCCGCGATTCGTGCGTACCGGAGACAATGTGTCGGTTGCCGCAATGCTATATAACAACTCTGCCGAGGATATGTCTCTCTACGGAAAGATCGAAGTGTTTGACCCGGCTACGGGTGAGACAGTCAAGACTTTCTCATCCCCAGCGCAGAATGTTGAGCCTGCCGGCTCAAGCCGTATCACCATGGATTTCAATGTTCCGGGAGACATCAATTATCTCGCCATACGCGTATATGCATATGGTGCTGATTTCGCCGATGGAGAGCAGACCGTTGTTCCTGTTTATCCGAGCAGCACGCCTGTGCTTGAATCCAAGCCTTTCTATATATCTCCCGGCAGAGAGGAATTTTCAATGAATGTTCCATCGTTCGGCAAGGGTGCGAAAGTAACGTTGCAGTATAGCGACAATCCGATATGGGATGTGGTCACTGCATTGCCCGATATTTCCGAGCCAAAATCATCGAATATTCTCTCTCTTGTGTATTCTCTTTACGGAAATGCCATAGGAGCCGGACTTGCCAAGGATTATCCTGAGATAACCGAAGCTATAAAGATATTCGCGGATCCTTCGAACAGTCAGGACTCGACCCTTGTCTCGAATCTTGAAAAGAACGCGCAACTTAAGAATGTTGCTCTTGTGAACACGCCGTGGGTTCGTTCCGCCGCTTCTGAAACACTGAGAATGCAGGGACTCGTGAAATATGCCGATCCTGCAAGAAGCCGCGAAATCATATCCTCTACGCTCAGTGAGATGGCTAAACTGCAGAATGCGGACGGAGGATGGAGCTGGTGCGCAGGGATGGAATCTTCGAGATTCATCACCTCGCGTGCGCTTCTGCATCTCTCGATGCTCCGTGACATGGGTTATCTTCCCGCTGAGGGTGAGGCTATGGCTGTCAAAGCAGTCAGATATGCCGATGCCGCCTGGGTCAGTGATCTTAAAAATTATAAAGGTAAAGACTTCCCTTATATCTCGATGCTCGATTATCTCTATGTAAGGTCAAACTTCAGGGATGTCTCGCCGTCCGCATCGTTCGCGTCTATGGAAAAGAAAGGTGTCGCGGCAGTGAGAGCCGAATGGAAGGGAATGGGCGTCTATGAAAAAGCCACAGCGGCAACACTCCTTTCTCGCAAAGGTTATGCCATGGAGGCAAGAACCATCCTCGAATCCCTGCGGCAATACGCATCGTTTTCGGAAGAAAAGGGTATGTGGTTTGACAATCTGTCGTCAGCTGCCGGAGGATGGAACAAGCTGATAACAACAGCGCAGGTTCTTGAGGCATATGCAGACATTGAGCCAGAGAACGGCAATGTCGATAAACTGCGTCAGTGGCTTCTTGTCACAAAACAGGCGGAGAACTGGGGAGATGACCGTCAGACAGCGGAGGTTATCCATGCTATCCTGACTTCAGGAACTAAATGGACCGAGCCTTCGTCACCGGCAGAGATAACGATAGATGGAGAAAAGGTTGGTATTGACAGGTTTGCAGCGTTGACCGGAAATGTTACTGTCAGCGTGAATGCCGGCGGCAAGGGGAAACTGAACGTGAGACGCTCAGGTTCCGGTCCCGCCTGGGGTGCGCTGATCTCACAGTACGTCGCCCCGATAAAAGAGGTGAAGAGTTCAGGAAATGCCGAACTGACTGTAGAAAAGAATGTGTATGTCATCACCAATGACGCTGACGGCACATCCGCCCAGTCCGGTGCACTTAAAGTCGGAGACAAAGTGCGCGTGACCCTTACGCTGACAAGTGACCGAGATCTTGAGTATGTTGCAGTGATGGATGCGCGTTCTGCATGTCTTGAACCTGCGGAGCAGATTTCAGGCTATAGCCGTAGCGACGGAGTGTGGATGTACAGGGAAGTGCGGGATGACTCCACCAATCTGTTTATTCCGTTCCTCGGCAAGGGCACGCACGTAATCAGCTATGAGTGTTATGTTGACCGAGAGGGAGTGTATTCTCTCGGAATAGCATCGGCACAGTCGCAATATGCACCGTCGATCGCGGCGCATTCACGCGGAATGGAGATTGTTGTCAGATAAATGCTACTCTCCGGCTTCAGTCAAGGGGAGTCACCAGTCCTTCCCGGTTAAGAATCACATTCGGAAAAATGTCGAGGGCTTCCTTACGGAAGTCCTCTTCGTTTTTATAACGGGAGGAATAATGTCCGGTAAGGAGTGCGCCCGCACCTGCGTCGCGTGCTACCATGGCCGCCTGACGGGCTGTTGAATGTCCGCGTTGCGCGGCTTCTGCCGAATGACTGTCAAGGTAAGTGGTTTCGTGAAAGAGGAGGTTTACCGGTCCGATTTTCTCAGCTATTTCAGGCATGTATGCCGTATCGCTGATATGTGCGTAAGACAGCGGAGGAGTCGGTGGAGTGGTGAGCATCACATTGGAGATAACCGTTCCGTCAGGCTTGACAAAGTCCTCACCCCCCTTTATGCGGTTGATCATAGAGAACGGTACCTGATGGAAATCTATCATGTCTCGTTTTATATGTCTCAATCCCGGTTTCTCCTCAAATACGAATCCGACGGCAGGAACCCGATGGTCAAGAGGGATTGTGCGCACAGTAAGCGAAGGGGTATCGAGTATGACAGCCTCTTCCTCTCTTATTACATTGAACTCAACCTCGAAAGGGAGATCTCCTGCGAAGAAATTGAAGATTCTGTTAAGTATTCTTTTCCCGTCGGCGAATGTGTGTATAACCATTTTACCCCCGGCTCCACCCAGTCCGAGAGAGGAAATCAGTCCCGGAAGACCGAGCACATGGTCGCCGTGGAGGTGTGTGAGGAAAATATGACCGAGGCGTGAGAATTTAAGACGGTGTCGCTGAAACGCCTGCTGCGCACCCTCACCGCAGTCAACCATGAAAAGGTTGCCGCGATGGTCGATGACAGTAGATGAAGGCTGATGGCGCAGTGTCGGCTTTGCCGAGCCGCATCCGAGAGTATGAATCTTGAAAGTTGACATTCTGCCGCAAAGATACAAAAAATTGGGAAATTGACTAAATCTTGCTAAATTTGTTATATAATTGAGTGCATCGGAAAGTACGTTTTCAAGAACAGATATGAGTGAGATTCCGGATAACGAATTAATCGAAAGAATGCGTTATGCTCCCTCTGTGAGCAAATTCGCGTATAGTTTCATTCGTGTCCGCGAGGATGTGGATGATATCACCCATAACGTGTTTTGTTCGCTTTGGGACAGCCGAGACTCGCTTTCGGATATGGAGTCGTTGAAGGCTTATCTTTTCAAGATGACGCGAAATGCGATTTTCAAAGTCTTCAGACATCAGCATATAGTGTCGGAATATGAGACTTATGTAAAGGAAGGGGACAGCGGTTTCAGCGACGGAGAGAAAATTGTGACTACAGCCGATCTTCTTGAAATGATAGATCTGATGATTTCCAATATGCCGGAAGCACAGAAGACCGCATTCCGCATGAGCCGTTATGAGAATAAGACATATTCGGAGATCGCCGAACATCTCGGAGTGAGTCCCAAGACTGTGCAGTATTATATAAGTCAGGCTCTTTCGGACTTGCGTAAACTTACCGAGGCAATGCTTATTTTCACATCTCTTGATTCTTTAAATATAATATAGGGGGTAAGTTCTCTCATTAAAACGTTAATAAATGATATGATCAGCCCCTGAGAACCTGATTTAAGGATCTCTAGGGCTGATCGTGTAAATTAATACAGTAAGTAATTGGGACTTAACTGTAGGCTTGCGTGAATTATTTCTTAGATGCCGGGCATTTGCCGGGTGACTTGCAGCAGTCTTTTGCTTTTGCAGCATCGATTATTTTCTTCAGGGCTGGGGTTGCGTTGATTTTTTCAGCAATGTTTATTGCGGCACGCTGGTAACCCATATCGCCCGGATGAGTGCCGTCGACACTTGTTTCATGATCCGTGCCTGTATATAGTCCGGGTTCAAAAAAGTAGATATTGGGGTCATTGGCAATGACTTTGGCGATCTCTTCGCGAGCTGCCTGCTCTTTGTCATTCTCAAACTTCCGTTTCTTCAGGTCAAAATTTTTCCACTCACGATCTACGGTCTCAAGAAAAACGAGGGGAGTGGTAGGGTGTTTGGAGCGTATTTTTTTCACAAAAGGTGCGAAACGTTCGTGAATCTCCTTGGGTGATGGATTGGAGAAGCAGTCGAATATGAACATGTCGGCATCTGTGTCACAAATAATGTCAGCAAAAAACTGTTCCATCTTCTGCTGTCCGCTTGTGCCGTAGTTGGCGATGTCCACTCCCAACATGCGGGAGAGTTGGGCGGGCCATGCCATTCCGGCACGGGAAGTGCCCGAGCCATGTGTATAGCTTGAACCCATGGCAACCACCGGAGCGCGTTTTATATCTCCGCATGATTCGATTCGTGAGTCGGGAGCTACCCCGATCTCAATGGAATTGACCTGCATGAACGTAGGGAGATAAAGCATGCATTCCTTCATGGTTGTGTCCATATCGTTGATCATGGTTGACGCATGTTTTGTCCCCTCAAACTTAGGATTGCCGAAACCTGCCCATAACCATTTTCCGTCTTGTTTGATATACAAGTCAAGTCCCTTCTCTGATATTGAAGCCATATTGGTATGCCTCAGTGTGTCGAGAGTTGTCCACTTGGCGCGTATGACCGGACTGTTGGTGCGGAAACGCAGTGCCATTCCTGTCGGCATGTTCAGATAATGCCGCACTCGCGAAGTCAGATCAGGATATTTGTCGGTATTGATCCTGCGCAGTCGGTTGCCATCGTGTTGCGGTTTGTTGATAATCGTCAACGTTGTTCCGTCAACATACTTAAGGTTTTTAGTGTCTGCACTCCATGTCGGCATACAGAAGGCTGCTATGGCGAGCAGCAGAAGTAACTTTTTCATGATTGATTAAATATTGTTGATTAGTTTACGATAATTTTATCGGTTTTGTTGCCTTCATGCCGGATATATATACCGGGAGTGTCAGGTTTTCTGCATTTCACTCCTGATATGTTGTAATATTCTACATGAGCAGGCTGTTTGTCAACAAGAACTCCATTGATGCCCGACCCTCCTGCCACCGATACGGTTTTGCTAACGGACAGGTTTCCTACCGATACGGTTAACAGTGCTGACGCAGGAATTTTTCCGGCTGTGAAAACCTTGCCGTTGCATGATCCTATTTCTGGTGGGCATGACATTGTGAAATCCGTGATATTCTTGTTTATAAGTTCTCCATATATGTTGTATCCGAGGATAACGGGTGTAAAAGCCTCTCCGGCTTGAAGGTTGATCTGAGGATGGTCAAATTCCAATGACGCAAGCCGGGTGTCTCCTTCCGGGGCTATAGAGAAAACCATCCATCCGTTTGCCACGGGACGCGGAGTCGCTTCCGCGGTCTTGTTTACAATCTCATAGTCAATCATCATTTCAGCAGAACCTCCGGCATCGAAATTCGACATGTTCCAGCATCCGAAATGTTTGGCGATCTCACACATTACCGATGTCGGGCATCCTGCCGACTTACCATACACAGGATCCGTAGATTTATCAATCACAATCATGTATAGGGTCTTGCCGTCTTCCGAGCATCCATATGCAGTGCGGGAATAGACCATACTGTTGTAATCTTCATTATAGTTATGTTCAGTGAGTTCGCCTTTTCTCATAACCACGGCATTACCCCCGATCGCCTGTGAGGATGCCATAGTGAGACATGCGGTCAATATAGAAAATGCAGCTTTCATATTAGAGTATATAACAATCCACAAAATTAGCTGAAAATTTGGATTTCGTTCCAAAACCACAGCTAATTTTGTGGAAAATCAGAATAATGTTAGAGATTGTTTAAAAATAAACGTGAAATTTGGGGCGGCTCACTTCCGGATAAAATCCATCCGCGGCGCAGTCACATAGACCGCTATGCTCCCTCTCTTCAAGAAGAGCCCTGCTCCAGGTCCACGACCCCGGATTCCCTTTAATTTTTAAACAAGCTATTAAATCGTTTGCACAAAATTTGGTGAAATGAAAAATATATGTTAGTTTTGCGACATCAAAATATTGTAAAGGCAATATGTTTGATGAAGTTTTTTCATAGGATTAGATTTTTTAAGGTTTAGCTGCGGCTTGTCGGGAGACAAGCCGTAGCGGTTTTATAGAGTCTGTGAGGCTGTTTCGTGATGAAAATAAATCGAAAGGCTTGCTTTCGTAAGAAAAGTTTTGTTAACTTTGGGGCAGATTTTTTAATAAATTTTTTATTCCACCTACGACTTCAATTTCCCCCATAGACTATTCTGCTAATTTCGATGAGTTTATGGCTCAGAGAGATCCTGAGAAACCATTCTGTTTCTGGTATGGTGCCCGCGAGCCTCACCGTGCTTACGAATACGGATCATCTTCAAGATACGGCAAAAAACTTACAGATATCGATTCTGTTCCTTCGTAGTTTCTTAAAAGACGCGCCATACACTGGTGGCGAGGCAAGTGTTAGAGAATATCCTCAAAAATGGGGATTTGAATAAAGCGTAATATTCGGTAACTTTGCGGCAAATTTCCCAATATATGGCGATTTCCGCGAAGTTACCTATTATATATGTCTTGTTCTCGGCTGCGATTACGGCAGTCGGGCAGTCTGCGGTGCCTTTGCAGCCGGATTCAGCGGGTTTGCAACTCTCGGAACTTAATGTTGTGGCACTGAAACAGGATGCACGCATAAGAGAGGATGCAGTGTCAGCGACAGTGATTGGCAGAGCCGCGCTTGAAGAATTGAATACAGTCTCGCTGAAAGGGATTTCCGATGTCGTTCCCAATCTTTATATTCCGGATTACGGATCAAGGATAACATCCTCTATTTATGTCAGGGGGCTCGGAGCGAGAATGGATCATCCGGCAGTGGGTCTCAATGTTGACAATGTCCCTTATCTGAATAAAAACGCTTACGATTTTGACATCGCCGACATTGAGTCGGTAGAGATGCTCCGCGGACCGCAATCGACGCTCTATGGAAGAAATACCATGGGAGGACTTATAAATGTCCAGACATTGTCGCCGATGAGATGGCAGGGATGGCGGATAATGGCGGAAGGCGGAAGAGGTAACGACTACCGGGCTTCAGTAGGGTGGTATCATAAGTTCACTCCCGGTTTTGCTACATCCGTAAGCGGCAATTTCTCATATCTCGGCGGATTCTTCCGCAACGAAAACGACGGGAAACTTCTTGACCGCGAACTTGCGGGAGGAGTCAGATGGAAAACCAACTGGCGTATATCAGACAGGGTGTATCTTCAGAATGTGCTCGCCGGGTCATTGCTGAGGCAGGGAGGTTATCCTTATGAATATATCGAAACCGGAGAGATCAATTATAACGACACTTGTTTTTATCGCCGTTTTACGGTGAATGACGGTCTCAGCCTGACATATCGCGGTGATGGATGGAGTCTTGTGTCAATTACAACGCTGCAGCATATTGACGACAATATGACACTTGATCAGGATTTTCTCCCTCTCTCTTATTTCACTCTCACGCAGAAACAGAGAGAGACAGCATTGACAGAGGATGTGGTAGTCAAAGGAACAAGGAACGAAGGAAAATATAAATGGCTCGCAGGTTTCTTCGGTTTTTTCAAACATCTTGACATGAACGCTCCTGTAACATTCAAGGATACCGGTATAAAATCGCTTATAGAAACCCATCGCAACAATGCGAATCCTGATTATCCGATAGTGTGGGATTCACGGGAGTTTCCTCTTAACAGTGATTTCACTATTCCCACTTTCGGGATCGCACTTTATCATGAATCCAAATACGATGCAGGCAGATGGCATTTTGCGGGAGGAGTCCGGCTGGATTATGAGCAGGCACAACTTAAGTATTACAGTCATTGTGACACCGGCTATCAGATACTTTCGCGTCAGCCGTCAGGAGTGTTTCACAGTTATGACCATGTAGACATAAAAATAGATGACACGGGAGATTTTCACAGACGCTATTTTACATGGATGCCAAAAGCCAGTGTGCTTTATGATCTTCCGTCGGATCTTGGAAATGTCTATGCCACAGTTACCAAGGGATACAAGTCCGGCGGTTTCAATACCCAGATGTTCAGTGAGGTCCTTCAACAGAGACTCATGCATATCATGGGAATCGGGAAGCAATATGATGTTAATTCGGTTGTGGGTTATAAACCCGAATACAGCTGGAATTACGAGATCGGCACGCACCTTTCGTTTGCAGAGGGTAAAGTGCAGGCTGAAATGTCACTGTTTTATATAGATTGCCGCGACCAGCAGCTCACCATGTTTCCTGAGGGTACGACAACAGGCAGGATTATGACCAATGCAGGAAAGACAAGGAGTGCGGGAGGAGAGATTTCTGTCAAATATATTCCGGTTGACGGTCTGCTGCTTAACGCCGCATACGGATATACGGACGCGAGGTTCCGTGAATTTAACGACGGACTTCATGACTATAGAGGTAAGGTGATTCCATACGTGCCACGCAACACACTTTTTCTACAGTCTGTATTTACATGCAGTCCGAGAACAGGTGTAATAGAACACTGGACTTTTGACGTGAATATGAAGGGTACCGGAAAAATCTACTGGAATGAGGACAATACCATATGGCAGGATTTTTATGTTCAGCTCGGAGCATCAGTTTCGGCGGAATTTAAAAATATCGGAATCCAGTTGTGGGGCAAGAACCTTACCGGAACCCGATATCATACGTTTTATTTCATGTCTATGGGCAACGAATTCGTGCAACGCGGTAAACCGTGGCAGATAGGCGCGACACTCAGATTTAACTTTAACTGACATAATAAGCTTTACCGTATGGCGTTATTATGATAATTGCGCGAATCCGAATAAACACAAACAATATAATACTGAATAGTAATTAAGTGAAAATAAGAATGAAAAAATTAATCTTTGCAGCGGCTGGTGCCGCATTGGTCTCGCTCGCATCATGCAGTGACAACAACAGCGTTTCAACAATGTCCATTCCAGTGACAACCTATAGTATGATTACAAATCTTGTCGATGGCGGAGACCCCGTTGTTGCCGGGACTTTGTATAAGTTCAACTTAGACATGATGACTGGAACAGCTACTGTAGGGGGAGAGCTGCCTCTGTCAACAGACAATAAAGTCACATTCGTTACCAATAACCTCACTTGCGCTATCGGTACATATACATTCGAGGAAAGTTACCGTGAAGTGATTAAAATGGAATCGATGAAGGCAGGAACTGCATCTAACAAAGAAGATCTGATAAACTTCAAGTGCGATCTTACGCAGCTTGCGTATTTCCCTAAGGAAATCCAGGGTCTTCCTGAGTTCTCATATCCCACTTACCTGCGTTATGCTGTAATGAATTTCAACTTGGGACAGAATTATCTGGTTCGTACATTCTGGCCCGACATGACATTCCGAGGCACCACCACAACATCCTATCCGGCGTCGGACGGCTCACTGAAGACCTTCACCAATAAAGATGTGCAATATCGCATTGTGATGAATCTAAAAGAAAAGAAAGCGACCGTGATTCTTTATGATGTGAAGCTTGCAGAGGAAATGCCCCAGACAATCAGCAATATAGTGCTCAGCAATCTTGACCTTGGTTTCAGCAGTTCCGGCATTTACGTAAGCGGCTCAAATGTTGTTCCCAGTGTATACGAAGGTGGCGTTGCCACACCGAATTCAAAATACACATTCGACAGCTTCCAATGCGACATGACCGGTGATCTTACCACTGCCACCATGCGTTACAATGTAGCAGGTTCCTACAGCGGGCATTTTAGCGGAAGCTATATTCTTAAAGTCGCTTCCAACGAGGATTAAGCTTTAAAAAACATAGTAAATGTTTACAAAAAGATGCGTTTCCATGCGGAGACGCATTTTTTTATTGCCCGAGTGTGAAAATTTCACAAATTTTAAGGAATTGCGCAAAACGGTTTGCCCGATTGATTAAAAATTCGTATCTTTGCCGATAAGTTCGGCTCCCTCAAAAGGGTGAGCCATGAAGAGGTAAACCGGATTTTAGATTAAAACATTAAACAATAAGCAGATATGAATCTATTGCTGGAGATAGGCAATGGCGCGCTGTCGGTAACGGCGGTTCTAACGGGTATCGGACTCGTTTTTGCAGCGCTCCTTATCGCCAAACTGATTTCTCCGAGATCTTTTTCAGTAAGAAAATCAGAACCTTATGAGTGTGGTATCCCCACAAGAGGCGAATCCATGATTCAATTCAAGGCGGGATATTACATTTTTGCAATCCTGTTCTTAATCTTTGATGTCGAGACCGTGTTCCTGTGGCCGTGGTCGGTAGTGATGCGTGGTCTTGGAGTTCAGGGACTCCTCTGCATTGCAATTTTCATGTTTGTGCTGATTATGGGTCTGGCCTATGCCTGGAAGAAAGGAGCTTTGAAATGGGAATAGACAAGATTAAAAGCATGAAGCGTGAGGACTTCAAGGACAACGAGTATATCGACAAACTTGTAGACGAACTCAACGCAACCGGTGCCAATGTGGTGGTCGGTAAAATGGATGAACTCATCAACTGGGGTATCTCCAATTCACTTTGGCCGCTTTGTTTCGGAACAAGCTGCTGCGCAATAGAATTCATGAGTCTTGGCGCGGCACGTTATGATATGGCGCGTTTCGGATTCGAGGTTGCCCGCAACTCTCCGCGTCAGGCGGATTATGTAATGGTGCAGGGCACGATTGTTCATCGTATGGCTCCGGTCATGCGTCGTCTCTACGAGCAGCTTGCAGAGCCGAAATATGTTATTGCCTGCGGCGGATGTGCCGTGTCGGGAGGTCCTTTCAAGAATTCATATTGCGTGGTTCCGGGTGTGGATCAGATTCTTCCGGTTGATGTGTATATTCCCGGATGCCCTCCGCGCCCGGAAGCGATGTTCTACGGGCTGATGCAGCTTCAGCGTAAGATAAAGGTGCAGAAGTTCTTCGGAGGAGCCAACCGCAAAGAGAAAATAGAGGAGTTTTTCGCCGAGCATCCTGAGGAGAGGGGTGAAATCGGTTAACTAAATATCGATACGAATAGACTTTGACCATGAGCGATATAAAAGAAATTATCGGTAAGATTTGTCCTGAAGCAACCTTTGAAGAGGGGGAGTGCCTTCTGGTAAGTGTTCCCGAAAAGAAATGGTATCCGTTGGCGAAAAGCCTCAAGGAAAATAAAGATCTTGATTTCGATGTTCTTTCAGCCGTAGTCGGTATGGATTGGAAAGAAGCAATCGGAGTCGTTTATTATTTTACGTCTACCTCCCGAAACTGGGGTATGCTGGCTGTTAAAGTAGAGGCGGAGAGCCGTGATGACGCATATATTCACAGTGTCAGTGACCTCTGGAAAGTTGCCAATTTCCAGGAACGAGAGGTTTACGATATGTTCGGTATCAAATTTGTGAACCATCCCGATATGCGCCGGTTCTTCCTGCGCAATGACTGGGTTGGACATCCGTTGCGCAAAGACTATGACGCGAATCCCGAATTGAATCCCATCCGTCTTGAAGATGAGGTTAATGAAGACGATTCGCGTGTTTTTGTGGAGAATGCCGAAGGCAAGATCGTGGAGGAACCCCGCAAGGTGTTCGAGAAGGATGAGTATGTGGTGAACATCGGTCCGCAGCATCCGTCGACTCACGGAGTGATGCGTTTCCGCGCCTCTCTTGACGGTGAGATTGTAAAGAAGGTTGATGTGGTGTCCGGTTATATTCATCGCGGTATAGAGAAGCTGACCGAGGGAATGACTTACCCGCAGATTCTTCATTTCACAGACCGTATGGACTATATGTCTGCACATCAGAACAGACATTGTCTCTGCATGTGTATAGAGAAGGCTCTCGGTCTTGAGATACCGAAGCGCGCTCAGGTTATCCGGACAATGATGGATGAGCTGATGCGTATAAGCTCCCATCTTCTATCGTTCGGATGTACGGCAATGGACCTTGGCGCTACTACGGCATTCTTCTATGGATTCCGCGAGCGCGAGATGGTGCTTGATATATTTGAGAAGACATGTGGCGCACGCATGTCGATGAATTATAATGTCATCGGCGGTGTGATAGCTGACCTCCATCCCGATTTTGTGAAAGATGTTAAACATCTGATTGAAATCATGCCGGAGCGTCTCAAGGAATATCACAAGGTTTTCTCCGGTAATCTTATTGCAAAGAACCGTCTTAAAGGCGTGGGAATGCTCAGCAAAGAGGATGCCGTGAATTATGCGATAACCGGTCCGAGCGGACGCGGCTCCAACTGGAGTTGCGATTGCCGCAAGAAACATCCTTATGCAGCATACAGCGAGGTTGAATTTGACGAAATCCTTCTTGACGGATGTGATTCATACTCGCGTTATATGGTGCGTATGAAAGAGATAGAGCAAAGTTGCCGCATACTCGAACAGCTTGTTGACCGTATTCCCGAGGGTGAAATCCGCGCTCAGGTTCCGAAGATTGTCAAGCTTCCCGCCGGACGCTGGTATCAGCAGGTCGAGGCAAGTCGCGGAACATTTGGTGTATACATCGAGTCAACCGGTGAGAAGACCCCTTATCGCGTGCATTTCCAGAGCCCGTGTTTCAACCTTGTCGGTGTGATGGATCTGACATGTTCGGGATATATGATTGCCGACCTTATCACAATCGGTGCGGCTCTCGACTTTGTGATTCCCGATATCGACCGTTAAGGCAGATGTCTGCGTCAAGCAATACAGTGATAATAATTGACAATACAATAAGCGTATAATCCAATAAGAGAATAATCAATATGTTTGATTTCGGAAAATGGACATCTGCATTCAACAGCCTTTTGCTCGGCACCGGTATGCCGGACTGGGCGGCTGTATTGATCGAATGTGTGATCATAGCAGTTCTTGTGCTTGCCACCTACACGGTGCTGGCACTCTTCTATATTCTTTACGAGCGTAAGCTTTGTGCCTGGTTCCAGTGTCGTCTCGGACCTATGCGTGTGGGTAAATGGGGTCTTCTTCAGGTATTCGCCGATATGTTCAAGATTCTTATCAAAGAGCTCATCTGTCTTAAAGGCACAGACCGCTTTCTATTCAAGCTGGCTCCTTATATTGTAATCACATCGTCGGTTACTATGCTCGCATGTCTTCCGTGGGGTAACGGTCTTCAGATAATTGACTGGAACATCGGTATATTCTTTATACTTGCAGTTTCTTCGGTAGGTGTGCTTGGCATTCTGCTTGCCGGCTGGGCATCCAATAACAAGTATACACTCATCGGAGCAATGCGAAGCGGCGCGCAGATGATCAGTTATGAGCTTTCTCTCGGAATCTCTCTGATGACAATCTGCGTGTTTGCCGGCACTATGAATATATCCGAGCTTGTCGCAGAGCAGGAAAGCGCCTGGTTCCTTTTCAGGGGTCATATTCCTGCAATAATAGCGTTTATCATCTATGTTATAGCGGCGACTGCCGAGACCAACCGCGGGCCGTTCGACCTTCCTGAGGCGGAGCATGAGCTTACAGCAGGTTATCATACCGAATATTCAGGTATACATTTCGGTTTCTTCTACCTTGCAGAGTATCTCAACCTCTTCATCGTTTCCGGAATAGCTACACTGATGTTCCTTGGCGGCTGGATGCCGTTGCATATTCCGGGCTGGGAAGCATTCAACCATGTAATGGATTTCATTCCTTCAGTGGTATGGTTCCTTGCCAAGGCATTCTTCATCTCGTTTGTCATAATCTGGTTCAAATGGACGTTCCCCCGCGTGCGAATCGACCAGATGCTCGCATTCGAGTGGAAATACCTGATGCCGTTCTCGCTTGTGAACCTTATCCTCATGGCGGTGTTTGTAGCATTAGGGTGGCATTTTTAATTTGAATTAAAAAACAAGAAACCGGTCAGTCGACAAGTCTTATTTTATCGATTGTCCGAATAATCAACAAGAAAATTATATGAGCGCAAATTACGGCACAGTGACCCAGGTTATCGGACCTGTGATAGACGTCTCGTTCGAGGGTGGAAAAGAAAACATTCCTCCGATTTATACCGCCTTGAAGGTGGAGCGCGACAATGGCGAGGAACTTATTCTCGAGGTTGAGCAGCATATCGGTGAAAACATCGTAAGATGTGTCGCCATGGAGAGTACTGATGGCGTGCGCCGTGGTGTCAAGGTTATGAATCTTGACCGTCCGATAGCCGTGCCTACAGGTAACCAGGTCAAGGGACGTCTTCTGAATGTGATCGGAGACTCGATTGACATGCTCGGAGATTTGAACCGCGATAACCTGCGTCCTATACATCAGCCGGCACCGGCATTTGACGATCTTGCCATCTCGCAGGAGATTCTCTTCACCGGTATCAAGGTGATTGACCTTCTCGAGCCTTACTCAAAGGGTGGTAAGATCGGTTTGTTCGGTGGTGCCGGCGTAGGCAAGACTGTGCTTATCCAGGAGCTCATCAACAATATTGCAAAGGGTCATGACGGTTTCTCGGTCTTCACAGGTGTGGGAGAGCGTACGCGTGAAGGTAACGATCTTCTCCGTGAGATGATCGAGAGCGGTGTCATCAAATATGGCAAGAAGTTTGAGGAAGGAATGGAGAAAGGGGAGTGGAATCTCAAGGATGTAGATGAAAACGCATTGAAAGATTCCCAGTGTACTCTGGTGTTCGGACAGATGAACGAACCTCCGGGTGCGCGTCTGCGTGTCGCGCTGTCTGGTCTGACAGTTGCGGAGCAATTCCGCGACAATGATGGTGGAGGCAAAGAGGTGCTTCTCTTTATCGACAACATATTCCGTTTCACGCTGGTTCCGAGGTGTCGGCGCTTCTCGGACGTATGCCATCTGCTGTAGGTTACCAGCCGACTCTTTCTTCTGAGATGGGTGCTCTGCAGGAACGAATCACCTCAACCAAACAGGGCAGCATCACTTCAGTACAGGCGATTTATGTGCCTGCCGATGACTTGACAGACCCGGCTCCTGCCACAACGTTCAGCTTCCTTGACGCGACAACCGTGTTGAACCGTAAGATTGCGGAGCTTGGTATCTATCCAGCTGTGGACCCGCTTGACTCCACATCGCGTATCCTCGACCCGAATATCATCGGCGAAGAGCATTATAATGTGGCTCAGGCTGTAAAGCAGCTTCTGCAGAAATACAACGAGCTTCAGGATATTATCGCTATTCTCGGTGTTGACGAGCTTAGCGATGAAGACAAGCTTGTAGTCGCCCGTGCCCGTCGTGCGCAGCGTTTCCTCTCACAGCCCTTCTTCGTTGCGGAGCAGTTCACCGGACTTCCGGGTGTGATGGTTCCGTTGTCAGAGACTATCCGCGGTTTCAAGATGATTCTTTCCGGAGAGCTTGACAATCTTCCGGAGCAGGCATTCCTCAATGTCGGCACAATCGATGAGGCGATCGCCAAAGGTAAGAAGATGATGGAGGATGTAAAATAACAGACTCCTCGCTTCCTGTATTAACAATAATATAAACAAAGAATAGATGACACTCGAAATCATATCAGCTCATGAAGTAACGTTCAAGGGAGATGCAGTCTCGGTTACATTGCCGGGAATGATGGGATCTTTCACGGTTTTAAAGAACCATGCTCCCCTGATTTCCGTGCTCGTCAAGGGAAATGTAAAGTATACGACTCCCGACGGGAACGAAAAGTCGCTGGGCATAGAGGGTGGTATCGCCGATGTCAATAATAATGTGGTTTCTGTATGCGTCTATTAATTTCAATAAAAGAGGGTATGTCGAAACGAATATCCACACTTGCGCTTTTGCTTGCCTTGGTTGCGGCTTTCCCGTTTGCCATGTCAGCGTCAGGTCATGACGATGGGGGCGAGCTTGATGTCAAGGAAATTATCTTTGAGCATCTTGGCGACGGATATGGCTGGGAAGTCCCCTTTGCGCATGTCTATCGTATACCCCTTCCGGTAATTGTAAAGTCTGAGGATGGCAAATGGTTCTGTTTCTCTTCCGATGATCTGACTGAAATAGAGGTTACCGAGAACAAGGAGACAGGCAAAGTGACCAAGCATCTTGTTCCGGTTGTCAAAATCATCAAGAAAGATGGGAAAGAATACCGCTTTACGCTTGCAAAGGAGGGTGATCACAAAGACAAGGTAGTTGAGCTGATCCCTGACGGAAACGGTTATCGGGAGTATCGTCCTCTTGATATATCCATTACCAAGAATGTAGCGGCTCTTTTCATAGCGGCGATTCTTGTGACGGCAATGGTCATGGGGCTTGTGCGTTACTACAGGCGCAAAGGACTCAGAGCTCCGCGAAAAGGTATGGGTTTTTTCGAGATGCTTGTCTCGTTCGTATATTATGACACGATCAAAAGCACACTTGGTGAAAGCACAAAGAGGTTCGCGCCGTATCTTCTGACCTGTTTCTTTTTCATCCTTACGATGAATCTTGTCGGTCTTATTGTGATTTTTCCAGGAGGAGCCAACCTTACTGGCAACATTGCTGTGACGCTTGTTCTTGCGTTCATGACGTTCGTCGTAACCAATATTTTTGGAACGAAGCATTATTGGAAAGAGATTTTCTGGCCTGATGTTCCATTGTTCCTGAAGTTTCCTCTTCCCATCATGCAGATGATAGAGGTGTTTGGCATTTTCACCAAGCCGGCTGCGCTCTGTGTCCGTCTCTTCGCCAATATGATGGGTGGTCACATTATAGTCATAACGCTTACCTTGCTGATATTTATCTTTGCGGCTTTTGGCGCGGGTGTTGCAGGCGGCGCGACTGTAATTTCAGTTTTGTTCTCGATTTTCATGCTTCTTCTTGATGTGCTCGTAAGTTTCATTCAGGCTTATGTGTTTACATTGCTGTCAGCGCTGTTCATATCTATGGCAGTGGTTAAGGAGCATGAACACAATGCCGAGGGGGATGAGACTTATCCTCAGAAAGAGCGTTGTGACCGTCAGGAAATAGCTGAAGAGAAAAAGGCATTGGCTGATCTTGCAAAAGAGGTTGATGCCTGAAAGATACGAAACAATATAATTGAATATATAATTAATTAAATAACAATTTAAAAAATCTGAATTATGTTATCAACTATTTTAGCAGAACTTTCCCTGCAGCCTATCGCAGGACTCGGCGCAGCTCTTGGCGCAGCATTGGCAGCAATCGCAGCCGGTATCGGTATCGGTAAGATCGGTTCTTCCGCAATGGAGGCTATTGCACGTCAGCCGGAGGCTGCAGGTGATATCCGAAGCAGTATGATCGTAATCGCGGCTCTTATCGAGGGTGTTGCGCTATTCGCGGTTATCGTATCAGCTTTGGCATTGTTCATTAAATAAATAGGCACTAATGGAATTATTCACGCCCGATTTTGGCTTGGTATTCTGGATGTTCATTGCGTTCATCCTGCTTTTCCTTGTGTTGGCAAAATGGGGTTGGCCAGTAATCATCAAGATGATGGATTCACGTGCCGCCACCATCGACCAGGGCGTGGAAGACGCGAAGCAAGCCAAAGAGCAGCTTGACAACGCCCGCGAAGAGGCAAAGAAATATGTTGTCGAGGCTCAGGCGCGTCAGGCGGAGATGTTGCGCGATGCAGCGCGCATGAAGACCGAGATCATCGAGCAGGCAAAGAATGAAGCCGCCGATGCCGCACGGAAAGAGATGGACGCTGCAAAAGCCGCAATCGAGCAGGCACGCAAAGAAGCTGAGCTGCAATTTAGAAACGAGGTTGGCAGATTCTCGATAGATATCGCTGAGAAGATGGTAAGGAACCAGATGAAGAGCGATAAGGCACAGACAGAACTTGTCAACAAATTATTGGACGAAATAGAGAAAAACTGAAAGTAGATGGTTTCCGGACTCATACCTCACCGCTATGCCAAGGCATTGTATAAGTTTGCCATGGAAAGCAATAAAGCCAGCGAAGTATATGAAGAGATGAAGCGTGTTGTGGAATCTTTTCAGTCAAATCCAGAGCTGGAAAAAGTGCTGTCTAATCCTTATGTGGATTCGACCGACAAAGAGAAGGTGCTATTGTCGGCGGCGGGCAAGGAGCCCGGAGATGTCTACCGTCGGTTTGTGAAGCTTATCCTCGACCACAAAAGAGAGGAGTTTGCCTATCTTATGGCGCTCGCATACCGCGATATCTACCGCAAGGAGAACAATATCTCTCAGGTGTTGATCACCACAGCCTCCTCCCTTCCGGAAGAGGAAATGGAGAAATTGCGAGCGGTAGTGGAGAAATCATTCAAGGATACGAAGTTCGAATATTCTACGCGTGTGAATCCCGATCTTATCGGTGGTTTCGTGATAGATGTGGATTCGACAAGAATGGATGCCTCCGTGAGTGGCGAGCTTGCACAATTACGTCAAAATCTCTTAAGAAGCAATTAATAAGATGCTCAATCCCAGCGAAATATCAGATGTTTTAAAACAAGAGCTTGAAAACATCAATTCAAAAGTCAAGTTTGAAGAGGTAGGCACAGTGCTGAGTGTCGGCGACGGCGTGGCGCATGTCTACGGACTTGAGAATGTGAGAAGTAATGAGCTCGTGGAGTT
>Ga0137307_101180_pt1 | contig 25264 bp, 11 predicted proteins | sample NAcewD2O_March_2_FD_97180 | JGI IMG/M metagenome (GOLD analysis project Ga0137307, IMG submission 97180) | Mouse cecal microbial communities from Vienna, Austria - N-Acetylglucosamine amended D2O_March | ecosystem: Host-associated > Mammals > Digestive system > Large intestine > Cecum | place... | reverse complement strand
TCCGGCAATAATATGGAAATAAACGTTTATGCGCATTGGGGAGTTCAAAAATATGCCGTAACATTCAATATGAACGGAATGCCGAATGTGACTGCGCCGACTTCGCAACAGGTTGACTATGGCGGTAAAGTAATCGATCCTACAGCGGCTATCGCTTTGCCGGAACATTATAATATAGAGGGTTGGTATACCACTGCGGCTTGTACCGCCGAATATGATTTCGGTACAGCCGTAACAAGCGATATGACGCTGTATGTTAAGTGGTATGCAGATGCTGGAATTTATGCAAACGATGTTTATAAGATAGAATTGGCGGATGATGGCGGTAGCTATAAGTATAAAGCAGAGAATGTTGAACTGCAAGCAGATGATAAGTTAACATTCTGGGGCTATGACGCTACAAAAAATGTGTACTATCAGATTACCGATAATGCTTTCATACGTAATAGCGGCACAACGGGTATTTCTCCTGCGTTTGGCGATATTATAGGCGCTGACTACAAATCGATTAAAGTCGAAAAATCGGATGTGTACTCACTGTATATAAACGACAATGCGTGGCAAGACGAAACAGGCATTTGGGCGACATATGGCGGCGTACTGCAATCGACTGACGGATTGTATAGCGATTCAACACAAATAGCCGCTTTTGTAGAAAGTTCGACGGGTATAGTCAGAGCCGAAAACGTCGAAATTACAGCCGACGATACTACGCTTATATTGAAGTTCGGCGGATATGTTCGTCAGGCAAATATAGACGGCACCAAGAAAGATATTATACTTGGTGAAGGTAAGTACAATTTCGAATATAATTATAAAGATAATATCTTAGTTATAACGTCTGTTGTATCCGACCCGAATGCAGCGTTTACTTATGAGGCAGTGTCGAATAGCGCCGGATATTTAGTTGGCAAGTTCTCTAATTTGGGACATACAGATTTCGGATCCGATCAATGGAATAGTGGATATAAACAAGGTGAAACCGACGGAAGCAATTATTATTCATGGGATCGAATATATTTGTGTCAGAATGATGTTGTTAAAATTCGGATTGGAACAAGCAATAATTTCGGATATAGCGATATTAGGCATTTATGGGGAACTACCGAGGCTAACTATGGTGGAACTATAGCGGATTCAGATAACAATATAGTTGTTCGGAATAGCGGATATTACAAAATTGAGTTTTGGATGAGTTATGGAAATGGAGACGGAACATTCTCTATCATTTCTATCACAAAATACGATAGTTAATCATTTTACAGTTACAGCTATTAGTTAACTCGACAGGTAATATGTCGATGAAAATAACGGTTTTAACGGGCGCGGCAGGGCGCGTTCGATAAAATAAAAATATAATTTCTTTAAGGAGAAATCAAAACATGAAAAAGAAAGTAAAATCGCTCATCATCGCGGCTTCGGTCGCAGCTATCGCCGGTATCGGCGCGGTATCGTTCGCGGCATGGCAAGGTGGCGCGGTTACTGATAAAACTGCAAGCGGCACAACGGGCAATATTGCGACTGCTTCCGGTGTGCTTACAGTAACGCAAAACCTTTCCGAAACTGTTAAACTCGTTCCGTATAATCAAGTGGCTCAGTTTGATAGCGCCACGATGGCAAAAATGCAGACCATTACTTTGACATACGGCGGCGAAGGCGCTCCCGCGGTTGCCGGCATGGACATCTCTATGAAATTGACAGCGAATAGTATTACTACCGCAGGCACCAAGCTGTATTACAAATTAGGCGATGTAAGTGGTGCGCCTACCGACATTACAGATTGGACCGAATTTACGCTTAATACAGCTGTCGCGCTTTCTTCGGCAGAATCTCAGAAAATCAACGTAATCATGGATTCCGACGACACTGCCGATATGAACAAAACGTACACAATAACGTTCTCGGCGGCTGAGAAAACAGCATAATTTACATACTCCGAAACACAATTGAATAATTGCTTGTTTGCGCCGAGTGGCGTAACAGCGCGTTCGTCTGTCGTTAAGGCGGACGAAAACAAATACCCGTTGCGCTTTTTTGCCCTGCGCGCATAACAAACATAAAACCGATCGCTTTTTACGGTCGGTTTTTTAATGGGGAAATATAGATCCCTCGACTGCGCTCGGGATGACATTCTGTGTAGGGCTTGTCATTTCGACCGAAGTGAGCGTAAGCGAACGGAGCGGAGAAATCTATTGAATAAAATTCGGAAAGCGGAATTATGAATTCGGAATTGTGGTTGAATATTTATAGATTCTTCGCTGTCGCTCAGAATGACAGAGAATAAGGCAGAGATTCTTCGTTTGCGATCGGAATGACAAAAGAATTAGGATAACACTGAAAACTTTTTTATTTTTTGTCATTATTTTGTTTGACATACTTGATTTTCTGTGATAAAATAACAAAATGCGTTAGTGTACCGTAATGGCAGTGAATAATAGCAGAGTATACACGGTATTATTTACGAGTGCTGCGGAGCGCAATACGTATTCTTATAAAGAGAGCATTATAACGATTGCTTATCAGTCTTCCCACGTTATGAAACGAATTTGCGGTGCGGATATGATTTCGCTCCGCTTTTGCGCGCTCTTTAATCTTTGAATACGGCATGATTTTTGCCGATCCCGAGCGAATTTTATTCGCGGTTTATCACTTAAATAACCTTTTTAGGAGTTTGTATGGCGGAAAGGAAAATTACCAAGGTAAAATACGGCAATACGGAGCGCATGAGTTTTGCGCAGATCCACGAAGTTATCGATATGCCGGACTTGGTCGAAGTGCAGAAAAAGTCTTACAACGACTTTATCGACAACGGTATCCGCGAGGTCTTGCGCGATTTTTCGCCAATTACCGACTATTCGAACCGTGTAGAGCTTTTCTTCGAGGATTATTATCTCGGTTACCGCGAGGGGAATAATCAAAAACGCAACTATACGGAAAAAGAATGCAAGGACCGCGACGCGACGTTTGCCGTTCCGCTGTATGTCAAAGTGCGGCTTCGCAATTGCGAAACGGACGAAAGCACGCGCAGCGAAGTTTATATGGGCGATATGCCGCGCATGACGCCTACGGGTTCGTTTATAATCAACGGCGCGGAACGCGTTGTTATTTCTCAGCTCGTGCGGTCGCCCGGCGTTTATTTCGATTACAAAAAGGACGTAAAAACGGGTCAGGCGCATTACAGCGCGCAAAACATTCCGTCGCGCGGCGCGTGGCTCGAGTTCGAAGAGGATTCGGCAGGCGTGCTGTGGGTGCGCGTGGACCGTCAGAAGAAAGTGCTTGCCACCGTTCTTTTGAGCTGTTTATCCGCCGTCACGGACAGCGGTTTCGGTACGGACGACGCGCTTAAAGCCATATTCAACAACGATCAGATGATAGAGCTTACCTGCGCGCGTTACGGCGATAAAGAGGACAAGCATGCGCTTGACGAAGAGCGCGCGCTCCTCGAGCTCAACCACAAACTGCGCAGCGGCGAAACGCCTACGATCGATTCGATCAAGCAGTTTATTTACGGTATGTTCTTCGATCGCCGCAAGTACGATCTTTCGCGCGTCGGCAGATATAAATACAACAAAAAAATGGCGCTCAGATACCGCGTGGACGGGTTCCGCGTCGCGCGCGATATCATAGACGAGAACGGCGTTGTTTATGCGCGCGCCGAAAACAAAGCCGCGCATACGTCGGCGGACATCCTTACCGAGGAGCTTGCGGTCAAGATACAGAACGCCGGCATAAACGAGGTGTGGGTACTCACCGAGGACGGCGAAGAATTCAATATTATAGGCAACAATCATGTCGATCTTGCCGGATATATAGACGTCGATCCGCGCTCGATAGGCATTAACGAAATGGTTTACTATCCGGCGCTCAAACAGCTTATGGACGAGGCGGACGGAAACCGCGAAAAGCTTGCCGAGCTGTGCGAAAAACATATAGACGATCTAATAGTAAAGCATATCGTCGTGGAAGACGTTATTTCCACCGTCAATTACATTATGGGCTTGCACCGCGGTTTCGGTACGTGCGACAATATAGACCACCTCGGCAACCGTCGCGTGCGCAGTGTTGGCGAGCTTTTGCAAAATCAGTTCCGTATCGGTATGTCGCGGCTCGAACGCGTTGTGCGCGAGCGCATGCAGATCCAAACGGAATCGGAGCTTTCCGCTCAAACGCTTATTAACGTGCGCCCCGTATCGAGCGCGATAAAAGAGTTCTTCGGTTCGTCGCAGCTTTCGCAGTTCATGGACGAAACCAACCCCATAGCCGAGCTTACGCACCGCCGCAAGCTGTCGGCGTTGGGTCCCGGCGGTCTTAACCGCGAACACGTTACTTTCGAGGTCCGTGACGTTCACTACACGCACTATTCGCGTATGTGTCCCATAGAAACGCCCGAAGGTCAGAACATAGGTCTTATTTCGTCGCTTACGAGCTATGCGCGTATCAACGAGTACGGCTATATAGAAGCGCCGTACAGACGCGTAGACAAAGTAAATCATAAAGTTACCGATATAGTCGACTATCTGCCTGCGGACGAAGAGGACCGCTATATGATAGCTCAGGCGTCCGAGCCGCTCGACGAGAACAATTGGTTTGTAAAAGAGCGCGTAATGATGCGTTACCGTGACCTTATAGGCGAGGTTTCGAGCGACCGTATCGATTACGTAGACGTTTCGCCGCGCCAAATGGTTTCGGTTGCGACGGCGCTTATTCCTTTCCTTGAAAACGACGACTCGCACCGTGCGCTCATGGCGTCCAACATGCAACGTCAGGCTGTTCCGCTCCTTAGGACGGAGGCGCCCATTGTCGGTACGGGTATCGAACATAAAATAGCGTACGACTCGGGCGTTATGGTAATAGCGCGCGCCGCGGGTACCGTGGATTACGTCGACGCCGAACGCATTATAGTAAAAGAGGACGGCGGCAACCGTCAAACGTACTTGCTTAAAAAGTTCGTAGGCTCCAACCAAGGCACGTGTATCAATCAGCGCGCCATTGTAGGAAAGGGCGAGCGCGTTAGCAAGGGGCAGGTCCTTGCCGACGGTCATTCCACGTCGCAGGCGGAGCTTGCGCTCGGCAAGAACATTCTTGTAGGCTTTATGAGCTGGGAAGGCTATAACTACGAGGACGCTATACTTATAAGCGAACGCATAGCCAAGGACGACGTATTTACGTCTATCCATATAAACAAGCACGAAACCGAAGCGCGCGACACCAAGCTCGGCGCGGAGGAGATAACGCGCGATATCCCCAACGTCAGCCCCGAGGCGCTTAAAAACCTCGACGAGGACGGCATTATCCGCATAGGCGCGGAGGTCGATTCGGGCGATATATTGGTAGGTAAGGTCACGCCCAAGGGCGAAACGGATCTTACTCCCGAAGAACGCTTGCTTCGCGCGATATTCGGCGACAAGGCGCGCGAAGTGCGCGATACGTCGCTTAAAGTTCCGCACGGCGAGGGCGGTATAGTAGTAGACGTTAAGGTATTCACCAGAGCCAACCGCGACGAAATGAAACCGGGCGTAAATAAGCTCGTGCGCGTGTATATAGCGCAAAAGCGCAAGATATCGGTCGGTGACAAGATGGCTGGACGCCACGGTAACAAAGGCGTTATCTCGCGCGTATTGCCCGAAGAGGATATGCCGTTTATGGCGGACGGCACGCCGTTGCAGATAGTTCTCAATCCGCTCGGCGTTCCCAGCCGTATGAATATCGGTCAGGTGCTCGAAGTCCACTTGGGACTTGTTGCAAAGGCGCTCGGTTGGAAGGTATCCACGCCCGTTTTCGACGGCGCGATCGAGTCCGATATACAGAAACTGCTTGCCGATAACGGATATGTTTCGCCCGACGGCGAAGTGGACGGCAAGATACAAATGTACGACGGCAGGACGGGCGAACCGTTTGAAAACCGCGCGACCGTCGGTTACATGTACATGCTCAAGTTAATCCACCTTGTAGACGACAAGATGCACGCGCGTTCCACAGGTCCGTACTCGCTCGTTACGCAGCAACCGCTCGGCGGTAAAGCGCAGAACGGCGGACAGCGTTTCGGAGAAATGGAAGTGTGGGCGCTGTACGCTTACGGCGCCGCTAACGTACTTCAAGAGATAATGACCGTCAAGTCGGACGACATAGCCGGACGAAGCAAGACGTATGACAGCATTATACGCGGCATGGATGTTTCCGAACCGGGCATTCCCGAATCGTTCAAAGTTCTTATCAAGGAATTGCAGGCGCTTGCGCTCGACGTTAAGGTGCTTACCGAGAACAAGGAAGAGATCGGTATACGCGAACTCATGGACGACGATCCCGTTCTTTACGACGCCGAACCCACGCCCAAGCATTACGACGCGAGTCTGTTCGGCGAAGGCGACGATATCGAAATGGAAGGCGATATTTTGGGCGGTCTCGAGGACGACGAGGACGTTTCGGACGTGCACGACGACGAGAGCGGCGGTCTGTTCGGCGAAGAAGTCGATTACGACGATCCGTTTGCCGACGTTAAGTTCGAAGACGATTTGGACGAAGATAAGGAAGATTAAGGAGAGGCGATATGTTTGAATTAAATAATTTCGATTCCATGCAAATCCAGCTGGCAAGCCCCGACAAGATCCGCGAATGGTCTTACGGGGAAGTCACCAAACCCGAAACGATAAACTATCGCACACAAAAACCCGAAAAAGACGGTTTGTTTTCCGAACGTATCTTCGGACCGACCAAGGATTGGGAATGTTATTGCGGCAAGTATAAACGCATCAGATACAAAGGCGTTATATGCGACAAGTGCGGTGTAGAAGTTACTACAAGCAAGGTGCGCCGCGAGCGTATGGGGCATATAGAGCTTGCCGCGCCCGTAACGCATATTTGGTATTTCCGCGGCGTTCCGAGCCGTATAGGTCTTATACTCGATCTGCAATTGAAACAGCTCGAGCAGGTAGTGTATTTCGTCAACTATATAGTCCTCGATCCCGGCATTACCGATCTTCAATACAAAGAAATAATTACGGACGATAAACTTCGTCAGTATCAGGAACAGTACGGTCCCAAGGCGTTTAAGGTCGGTATGGGCGCGGAAGCTATCCGTCAGCTCTTAAAGGATATCAACGTCAAGGAAGAGTACGATAAAATGAGCGAGGTCGTGGAGAAGTCTTCGGGACAGAAGAAGCTCCGCGCGATCAAGCGTTTGGATATTCTCGACGCTTTCCTTAAATCGGGTTCGGAACCGAGCTGGATGGTACTCGACGTACTGCCCGTGCTTCCGCCCGAACTGCGTCCCATGGTTCCGCTCGACGGCGGACGGTTTGCTACGAGCGACCTTAACGATCTTTACCGCAGGGTCATCAACCGTAACAACCGTTTGCGCAGACTTATGGAACTCGGCGCGCCCGATATAATCATTCGCAACGAAAAGCGCATGCTGCAAGAAGCCGTCGATTCGCTCATAGATAACGGCAGACGCGGCAAAGCCGTTTCGGGCGCGTCCAACCGCGATCTTAAGAGCTTGTCGGGCTTGCTCCGCGGTAAGCAAGGACGTTTCCGTCAGAACCTTTTGGGTAAGCGTGTAGACTATTCCGGTCGTTCGGTCATAGTCGTAGGACCCGAACTCAAGTTCTATCAGTGCGGCGTTCCCAAGGAAATGGCGCTCGAGCTGTTTAAACCGTTCGTAATAAAAGAGCTTGTAGCTCAAGGTAAAACGCATAACGCAAAAACGGCAAAGCGTATTGCCGAGCGTGCGGACGCGGACGTTTGGAACGTACTCGAAAAGGTCATTAAGGATCACCCCGTACTTCTTAACCGCGCTCCCACTCTGCACAGACTCGGTATTCAGGCGTTCGAGCCGGTGCTCGTAGACGGCAGAGCCATCAAGCTTCATCCGCTTGCTTGCGGCGCGTTCAACGCGGACTTCGACGGCGACCAAATGGCTATACACGTACCGCTGTCGGTAGAAGCTCAGGTAGAGGCGCGCGTGCTTATGCTTGCGCCCAACAATATACTCAAGCTTTCGGACGGCGCGCCCGTATGTTCGCCTACGCTCGACATGGTTATGGGAAGTTACTACCTTACCATGGATAAGCCCGGTTCGAAAGGCGAGGGCATGACGTTCTGCGATATCGAAGAAGCCAAAATGGCTTACTTCAACAAGCAGATCGAGTTGCAGTCCAAGATAAACGTTCGTATGGAACTGGGCGAAGACGTTGTTAAGAACAGCGGCGTGGAAATACCCGAGAATGCGGTGGAAGTGGACGGTAAATACCGTTGCACCGTTACTACTACCGTCGGCAGACTTATCTTCAACGAACCGATACCTCAAGACCTCGGTTACGTTGTGCGCGACAGCTATGCCAAGCTGTTCGAGCCGGAAATAAATTTCTGCGTAAGCAAGGACGTAATAAAGAGTATAGTAAATACGGCTTTCAAAAAGAAGGGCGCGTCCGTTACGGTCGGCGTTCTCGACGCGATAAAGGATATGGGTTATAAGTATGCGACTATCGGCTGCATTACGACGTCCGTATTCGACATGCACATTCCTCAAGAGAAGTATAAGATACTCGATGACGCCGAAAACGAAGTCATCAAGATCGATAAGCTGTTCGACCGCGGTTTCGTCACAGAGGACGAACGTTACAATTCGGTAGTCAACATTTGGAACAAAGCCAACGATCAGGTAACTGCCGCGCTCCAAAAAACGCTCGACGCGTACAACCCCATCAACATGATGGCCACCTCGGGTGCGCGCGGTAACATGAAACAGATAGGTCAGCTTTCGGGCATGCGCGGACTTATGCGTAACCCCCAAGGTAAAACGCTCGACGTGCCTATCAGAAGTTCGTTCCGTGAAGGCATGACCGTTCTCGAGTACTTTATTTCCACGCACGGCGGACGTAAAGGTCTTGCGGATACCGCTCTTAAAACGGCGGACTCGGGTTACCTTACAAGACGTCTTGTCGACGTTGCTCAGGACGTTATCGTTCGCGAAGAAGATTGTTGCAGCGACGGCGCGCCTAAGGGCATCGACACGTACGCGATCATGGACGGCAATCAGGTTATCGAAAAGCTCGAAGACAGACTTTCGGGCAGATACAGCGCCGAGCGCGTAGTCAATCCCAAAGACAGCAAAGAAGTTCTTGTCGACGTCAACGAAATGATCAGCGAGCAGACCGCGAAGAGGATCGTGGAGTGCGGTATAACTCACGTCAAGATCAGAACGGTGCTTACTTGCAAGTCCAAACACGGCGTTTGCGCGAAGTGCTACGGCAGAGATATGGCGGCGGCAACGCCCGTGCGCATAGGCGAGGCGGTAGGTATTATCGCGGCGCAGAGTATAGGCGAACCGGGCACACAGCTCACGCTCCGTACTTTCCATATGGGCGGCGTTGCTTCGGCGGACGATATTACCACCGGTCTTCCGCGTGTAGAAGAGCTTTTCGAAGCACGTAATCCCAAGGGTTGTGCGGTTCTTGCCGAACACGAGGGCAAGGTAAAGATCGTAGAAAAGGACGGCAAGCGCGACGTTATTGTCAAGCGCGACGACGGCAGCGAGGATTCGTATTCCATTCCGCACGGCGCGCGCTTTAAGTCGTATATCACCAACGGCGCATATATCAAGACGGGCGACGCCATAACCGAAGGTCCGTTGAATCCCGGCGATATCTTGAGAACAAAGGGCAGAAACGACGTTCAGGAATATATCCTGAAAGAAGTTCAGTCGGTTTACCGTTCGCAGGGCGTTGATATCAGCGATAAGCACGTCGAAGTCATAGTGCGGCAAATGCTCAAGAAAGTCCGCGTGGAAAACAGCGGCGATACCGATTTGCTCCCCGGCGAAATGATAGACCTTGCCACGTTCGACGAAGCCAATACCAAGGCTATAGAAAACTACGGCAGACCGGGTATTGCGAAACATACGTTGCTCGGTATAACCAAAGCCGCGCTTGCGACCGACAGTTTCCTGTCTGCAGCGTCCTTCCAAGAAACGGCAAGAGTTCTTACCGAAGCGGCGATAAAGAGCAAAGTCGATCCGCTTATCGGTTTGAAAGAGAACGTAATTATAGGTAAGCTCATTCCTGCCGGTACGGGCGTTAAAATATACAGAAACATTTATCCCGTAGAACGCGCGCCGCAAGAGGGCGACTACTCCGCCGCTCCCGACAGCGCTGCCGAATAGGACTCGACAGTTATTATTAAAAGCGCCTGTGCTTTAAAGCACGGGCGCTTTGTCATTGGAGCGGAGCTGCGTTCGATATATAAATATCGCAATTGCAAATATGCGCATGTGAACAACCTGCATAATAATCTAATTTAATTGCATAAAATAAAATTTATTTTTGCTGAAACATTGACATTTATGTCTGATTTTGATATGATACAAAAGGTTCACTTGAAATGTGAGAATCGCATAACTTTGTTGCTGTATAACTGCATTTCGGTAAATTCAATAAAAATACGGGAGTAAAGATTATGCAAATGATTTACGGCGTAAAGGACAGACCTAAGACCGGGCGTTTGATCCTGTTTGCGCTACAACAACTTCTCGCAATCCTTGCCGCGACTATAACAGTTCCCATGGTCGTCGGTCACGGAATGTCTACGTCCGCCGCGCTGTTCGGCGCCGGCGTCGGAACAATAGTTTACCTGTTGTTTACCAAATTCAAAAGCCCTGTGTTCCTCGGTAGCTCGTTCGCGTTTATAGGCTCGATGTCCGCGGCGTTCGCCGGCGGCGTATCGATGTCGCTCGGCTATCTCGGACTCATTATAGGCGCGGTGTTTGCCGGACTTGTGTACGTCGTAATAGCGATCGTCGTTAAGTTCTGCGGCGTTAAGTGGATAGACAAGATCATGCCTGCCGTAGTTATCGGACCTACGGTTGCGATCATCGGACTGTCGCTTGCCGGTAACGCGGTAAGTCAGCTTTTCCAAGGCAACGTCAGTATTGACGTAGTGATCGAACAGATCATTTCGTCGGTCGACGGCGACGTATCGGTGCTTGTGCCGTCAACGCAGATGCTTTGTTCGCCGTATGTCGCTTTGCTGTGCGGACTCGTTGCTCTTGCGGTAACGATCGTTTGTTCGGTATACGGCAAGAAAATGCTTAAAATGATACCGTTTATCATCGGCATTCTTTCGGGCTATGTGCTTGCCGCGATCTTTACGGGTTTCAGTTATATAGACGGCGCGGAAAGTTTGCGCGTTATAAACTTCGAGCTTTTCAAGAGCATGCAGTGGTATCCCGACTTTACGTTCCTTACGGCGTTCAAAGGCGGATATACGACGGGCGTCGACGGACAAGCGATAAACGTAGGCGCATATATCGGCACTATTGCCGTGGCGTATATGCCTGTTGCGTTCGTCGTGTTTGCCGAGCATCTTGCAGACCATAAAAATATATCGTCTATCATCGAAACAGATCTTCTTAAAGACCCCGGTCTTTCGCGTACGCTACTCGGCGACGGCGTAGGTTCGATGGCCGGCGCGGTGTTCGGCGGCTGTCCCAACACTACATACGGCGAGTCGGTAGGGTGCGTCGCCATATCGGGCAACGCGTCGGTAATAACTATCTTTGTTACCGCGTGCGTCGCCATAGTCGCGTCGTTTGTCGCGCCGTTCGTGACATTCCTCGCAACTATTCCCAACTGCGTAATGGGCGGCGTGTGCGTTGCGCTGTACGGCTTTATCGCGGTATCGGGTCTTAAAATGGTACAGAAAGTAGATCTCGGCGATAACCGTAATCTGTTTACGGTATCGGTCATTCTAATAACGGGCGTCGGCGGCATGGTAGTTACGTTCGGTGAAGTTACGATCACTTCTGTAGCCTGCGCGCTCATCCTCGGTATACTTACCAATTTGCTCGTAAACATCAAACGCAAGAACAAGACGGTCGAGCCTGTTTCCGCCGACGGCGTGACGGCGACGGTTGCCGCCGACGAAACCGCGGCGGATAACGTTGCTATAAGCGCGCAAGCGGAAATTGCCGACGAAGTAACGGCGGCAGCGCAATCCGAAGATGCGATCCCCGAAAAGGAAGAAACCGTCGTGTCCGATCCCGAACCGACGGTAGCTGCGATCGAAGAAACAGATGCCGCGCAAGCCGCGCAAACGGAAGCGGCGGCGGAGCAGACGGCGACGGACGATGCGGAAAACACGGAAAACGCGGATACTGCCGCGCCTAAGACCAAACCGACCGCCAAAAAGACTGCGACAAACGCGTCGGGATCGAAGACTTCCAAATCGACGTCAAGCAAATCGGGCGCAAAATCGACGTCTGCGGCTAAGAAAACGCCGGCAAAGAAACCTCCGGCAAAAAAGCAATAAATTGTCTGTCATACGGTAAGGAGAAAATATGAAGAAGTTTAATAACGTTACGGTACTCGACCATCCGCTTATCAACCACAAAATCGCGATACTGCGTTCGATAGACACGCACACTAAGGATTTTCGCGAGCTTGTGGAAGAGATAACGGTACTGCTCACTTACGAGGCGTTTAAGGACGTGCCTACTCAGGAAGTGGAAGTACAGACTCCGCTTGAGAAATGCAAACAGAAAATGGTCGCCGAAAATTCCATAGCCATTGTGCCCGTTCTGCGTGCCGGCTTGGGCATGGTATCGGGAGTGCATACGCTGTTCCCCACGGCTAAAGTAGGGCATATCGGAATGTACCGCGACGAACAAACGCTCATTCCTCAAGAATATTATTGTAAACTTCCCGACGGTATCGATAAGAAACGCGCTATAGTTCTCGACCCTATGCTTGCAACAGGCGGCAGCGCTATCGCCGCGATCGATCTGTTAAAGAACAAGGGGTGCAAGGATATTCGCCAGATGTCCATAATAGCCGCTCCCGAAGGCGTGGAAAAGCTCGCTAAAGCTCATCCCGACGTTAAGATATACGTTGCTGTGCTCGACAGATGTCTTAACGAAAACGGTTACATTCTGCCCGGGCTGGGCGATGCCGGCGACCGTCTGTTCGGCACTAAATAATAAATATCGTAGCTTACGGCTTAACGCACGGATAAAAAAGTCCGTGCGTTTTTGTTTGCGCGATCATGAATATTGTCAACATATTATGTAGTATTGCATATAATGTGTTTAATATCCACATATTTTACGGCATTTACCTACACAAACTAAAATAAATCGTGCCGTAACGGAATAATATTTTTTGTTTTTTCCTTAATTTAGTTGCGATTCAAGCCGATAAGTGGTATACTTTATATGCGAGTATCCGTATCGATCGAAGTTTCTACCTGCTCGGCATTGCTATTCGACAGATATTTGTAACTTATATTTACTGTGTTTACACCCCGTGTTTGTCCACAATGGCGTGGCTACGGGGATATATTCGTTGAAAAAATTTATCGGTTGTTCGACGAAAAAATCAATAGGAGGTCATAACGATATGAAAGACAATCAGAACCCTATGTTTGACAAGTTCAGGAAAAAGCTTGTTGCCGAAGCGTGGCTTAAATCGTTTATGATGTGTATCGTCATAGCCGGCGCCGTATCTGCGACGGTTGCGTTGATCTTGTGGTTTACGCCTGTCAGCGGTGTTTGGTATGCGGTCGGAACGCTTTTGGGATTAACGGCTGTGCTTATGCCGTTGTTTTACTTTTTGCGTTACCGCCCCGACGATATGGCTATCGCGCGCCGTCTCGACAGAATGGGACTTGACGAGCGTATGATCACCATGACCGAATTCGGCACGTTATCGGACGAGGACAATGCAATGCTTGCCAATCAGCGCGCCGATGCGATAAAGGCGCTTGACGACAGCGTTTCGGCAGGCAAAAAACTTACGATCGCCATTTCGGGACTTGCGGTCATTCCCGTTGTTGCGGCGCTTGCTTTGAGCGGCGGAATGATAACGGTTAACGCGCTTTCGGACGCAGAAGTCATACCCGGCGGAAATAGAGTCATAGGCAGTATTTTTACTCCCGAGGACGAGAAATTTTATACGCTTAATTACAGAGTAGTAGGACTTGTATTAAACAGCGACGGTTACGTTACCGAGATATGCGAGGACGAAGGCGGCTTTATCGACGGCGACGAAGAACAGCTTGTAGTTCAAGGCGGCAGCGCTATGCCTGTCTTTGCGGAGGCGGAAGACGATTGGCTTTTCTCGTGCTGGGGTACTATAGACGTAACTAAGGAAGATCCTAACGACAGATATCACTTGAACGCAGACGAAAAAGATCCGTACCGCGAAGACTTGAATATAATTGCGGACGGCGCCAACTCATTTATAACCGAGGACGGCGAAACAATAATAACTTATGTGGCATACTATGTATACGTTCCCGACAGCGACGGCGACAGCAGCGGCAGCGACGGCGAAAACGATCCTAACGAAGATCAGGACGCGCCGCAGGACGCGCCCGGCGACGGGGACGACAGTCAAGGCGGCGACGATAATAACTCGAGTTCGGGCGATAACAGCAATCCCGACGCCGACGACGGAGATGACGGCGGCGGCAATTATTCGTCCGATAAGGACAATATTATCGACGGCACGCAGGACTACCGCGAGGTTTACGAACAGTACCTTAAAGAAGCGCTCGAAATAATCAATAACGGCGGCGAACTGCCCGAGTTCTACAAGAAGATCATAGAAGACTATTTCGGAACTATCGTTTAATGCGATTTAAATTTATCTGCGTATAGGCGGTAAGATCGCGCGGCTTGCGCCGTATAACGATCGGCGGCGTATCCGCAACCTGTGACAAGGAGGTCATAGACACACTAATGGTAACCAATGAGAGTATTCTCGAATTCAGAAATCTGTGCGACAAAATATTCGAACAGATACGCCGCGACGTTATCGGTCAGACCGAAGTCGTGGAAGGTACGGTCATCGCCATGATAGCCGGCGGTAACGTTTTGCTCGAGGGCGTGCCGGGCGTCGGCAAGACCCGTCTTGTACGAAGCCTCGGACGCGTATTTAATATGCCGTTCTCGCGTATTCAGTTTACGCCCGACCTTATGCCTGCCGACGTTACGGGTACTAACATTATCGTCAAGGACGATAAAGGCAACTCGAAGTTCGAGTTCCAGCCCGGACCGGTGTTCAGCAATATCATTCTTGCGGACGAGATCAACCGTGCCACGCCCAAAACGCAGTCGGCGTTGCTCGAGGCGATGCAGGAACATACCGTTACGGTAATGGGCGTATCGCGCAAAATGAACGAGCCGTTCTTTGTTCTTGCAACGCAGAACCCCGTCGAGCAGGACGGTACTTATCCGCTTCCCGAAGCGCAGATGGACCGTTTCATGTTCAAGCTTATAGTTCCCAATCCCAGCCTCGACGAGCTTATGCAAATAGTAAATATGACGCAGGCGACAATGGCGGAGGTAGCGTCGTCCGTATGTTCGGGCGCACAGCTGCTCGAAATGCGCAAGACGGCTAATCAGATCCCCGTAGCCGATGACGTAATGAAATACGCCATGACGCTTTGCGCGGCGACTCATCCGACGGGCGATTGCGCGTCCGACGCCGCTAAAAAGTACGTGAGATTGGGCGCGAGTCCGCGTGCCGGTCAGGCGCTCATATCTGCGGCTAAGGTTAAGGCGCTCATGAAGGGCAGATACAACGTTGCATACAGCGACCTGAACGAGCTTGCCGCGCCCGTTCTCCGTCACCGCATGAAAATGAACTTCGAGGCTATATCGGAGCGCATTTCGCCGGACGACGTAGTGAGAATGATCGTTGCGGAAGTGAGTAAGCGTTTTAATATCGCAGTCAACGAACCCGCGCCCGAGGACGATGTCAAGAAGGGCAAGAAAGGCAAAAAAGATAAAAATGCCGACGAGGTAAAAGTAGCCGTAAATGTGACGGTAAACGTCAACGACGCCGACGCGAATTCGACTGTTGCGGAAGTTGCGGTGGATAATGCGGAAAACGGCGAAGGATCCGACGACAAAAAGAACAAAAAGGGTAAGAAGTTCGGATTCAAAAAGAACAAAAAGGACAACCCCGAAAACGCGGAATAACGTTTTGACGGGTAGACAAAAAGTAAAACATAATGAAAGTTTCTTTTATAAACGACGGGTTTTTCAGTCGTCTGGAAACGTCGGCGCTTAATCTTCGGTCGAGCCTTGCCGGTTTTTTCGGCGGTAAACACCTTGTTAAGACCTACGGTCAAACGGTGGAGTTCGCCGATTATCGCGAGTACATGCTCGGCGACGATATACGACGTATCGACTGGAATCTCTACAGCCGTTTTGAAAAATATTTCCTAAAGCTTTTTACCGACGAGCGGCAGATGCACACCCAAATATTTTTGGATTGCTCCGGCTCGATGGGCAAAACGAATGTTTCCAAGGCCGAGTATGCAATAGGGTTTGCGGCGGCGCTGGGTTTTTTGTCTATTCACAATATGGATAAGCTGTCGTTCAAACTGATGAAAGGCGATACGGTGGACGATCCGTTCGGCACCATTGTGGGCAAAACAAACTTCTTCCGCGTCGTAGGCGAACTGCAAAATGTGGAGTTCGACGACGAAACAGATCTCGAAAAGGCGATAGTCAGTTGCAACGACGTAGGCAACAACGACGGACTTACGATAATAATATCCGATTTCTTTAACGATAGTAATTGGAAACGCGCGGTGGACTATCTTGTATATAAAAAGCGTCAGGTACTGCTTGTGCAGGTAATGTCGCGTGACGAAGTGGATCCCACGTACGACGGGCGCGTGCATCTTATAGACGCCGAAGCGCCGGATATTACGAACGACAAGAACATGAAGATCCGTATAACGCGAGCAATGCAATCGGCGTATGCGGAAGCGCTGAATGACTTAATAGAAGATATCAGATCGTTCTGCGTATCGCGCGACGCGAGTTTTATAACGTCGGTAAGCGATTCGCCTATCGAACAGGAAATTTTCGGCAAACTTTTGAAAGCAGGTATAATGGAGTAGAATGAGCTTATTGATTCCTCTGGGCTTATTGGGACTGTTATCTCTCGGCATACTGCTGTTGATATACATTCTCAAACCCAACTATCAGCAAAAGCTGATTTCCAGTACATACGTATGGAAACTCAGTCTTAAATACAAAAAGAAGCGGATACCTGTAAGCAGGCTGAGAAACTTCCTTATTATACTTTGCCAAATTTTGATTTTGGTAGCGGCTGCGTTTATTATTTCCGAACCTGCGCAAGTAACCGAATATTCTCCCGATTATAACGAAAGGATAATAATAATCGACGCGTCCGCAAGCATGCTTGCGTCCACCTCCGACGAAACTCGGTTCGAGCGCGCCGTAAACGAGGCGCAAGCGTTGTCCGAAGAAACGCTCGACAACAACGGCACCGTAAGCATAATACTTGCCGGCAAAGAGGCGTCTTTCGTAACCCAACGCGCTACCGCAGACAACAGAACTTTTGTAAAGAACAAGCTTAACGAGCTTAAATGCACATATGAACAGGCGGATATAGAAGGCTCGATCACTCTTGCCGAGGACGTTTTGGAGTTTAACCCCAACGCCGAAGTCGTGTTGCTTACGGGTACGCAGTTCTCAGCCGTGAACAAACGCGTAAACGTGAAGAACGTCGCGGCGGAAAACGAATTCAATACGTCCATTTTAGGCGTTACCGCCGATACCGAAAACGGGTTCTATTCGTTTAAGGTGGATTTGGCTTGCTACGGCATGGATAAAGATGTGGAGCTGTTCTGCACGGTAAGCGATCCCAACGGCGGAAGCGTGGATCTTCAGTTCCCCACGGCCAAAGTGAGCTGTCACAGCGACGAGGTGTTTACTGTTGTATACACAACCGAGGAAGATCCGCAAAAAGGCGGCGATAACGTTGTGCTTATTCCGCTTACGGATACGTTCAAGATATATTCTTTCGAACAGATACTGTTCCAGGTAAAGGAAACCGACAGTTATGCGTACGATAACGAATTCTATTTGTACGGCGGTACGCGTCCGTCGGTCAAAGTGCTGTATCACAGTACCGTGCCGAACAACTTCTTTATGGGCATATTGAACGAACTCAAAAACAAGATATTCGTCGACAGATGGGATATAGATTATCAAGTGTCCAGCGACGACAAGCCCGTTACCGAGGGATACGATTTTTATATTTACGAGCATGTTATGCCCGACACACTGCCGTCGGACGGCGTAGTGTTTATGGTAGATCCGGACAAATCGGCAGGCGCCGGATTTACCGTGGGACGCAGAGTGCAGATCCACGATTATACGGGCGACGGCGCAGTGCTTGCACCCGGTAAAGAACATAAAATAATGGATTATATAAATCCGTCTACCGTGCGCGTTACCGAATACACTCAGATAAGCGAGGATTCCATCGACGCCGGTTACGACGTGCTTATGTATTACGAGAGCAATCCCATGTTTTTCGTTAAGAACGAACCCAAAACGAAAGTGGCGGTATTTGCGGTGAGCGTTAAGATGTCTACTCTCGGCGTAAGTATGGCGTTCCCCATGCTTATGACAAACATGTTCGATTATTTCTTCCCGGCGACGTTTGACGATTTCGTGTATAATTACAACGACGTTGTGACGGTAAGCGCGCGCGCAGAGCAAGCAAAGGTCACCGTATGGGATACCGAAACGGAGCAGAATAAAATAAGCGTAATAGATAAGTTCCCGGGAGAGATCACGCTCGAAAATCTCGGTACGTATACAGTCGAGCAAGAACTTTTAAGCGGTAATATTCTTACTCAGAAATTTTATGTTCGTTTGGATCCCGTATTCGGCAATATCACGCGTGTGGACGATACTCTTATCAATCCCCACACCGAAGAGTTTACGTCCGAATATATAAAGGATCTGTTGATATGGTTTGCCGCTATAATGGTCGGACTGCTGTTTATAGAATGGTTCTTGCAGTCGCGCAACGGTGTGTAGGGAGGAGAAGATATCATGTTCGATTTAAAACTGAATTTTTCTCAGCCGTGGCTGTTGTTGTTGCTTATACCTGCGTTTGTGCTCGGTCTGTTGCCGTACTTCCGTATTGCCAAAAAGTACAGGCGTAACCGTAACCGCGTTGTTTCCACGGTTTTGCATTTGGTAGTCATGACGCTTGCCGTATTCGTATTATCAGGCATCAATTTTACCTATCGTGAATACAACAACAATAACGAAATAATTTTCGTAATGGACGCTTCGTTCAGCACGAAGGACGAGGAAGCCGCAAAAAACAGATACTTGAGCGACGCCGTCGCAATGGGTAACGCCGAAGCTTTCAATATTGGCGTCGTTACTTTCGGCTACGACCAAGTTTATGCGGTTCCGCTTACGAACGATCTGAACAGTATAATGTATACGTACGAAAGCGCGGAAAAGCCGAACACGAGCGCGACCGACATAGCGGCGGCGCTCAACTTTGCGCGCGATCGTTTGACAAAACCCGAATCGGCTAAAATAGTGCTTATTTCGGACGGTGTGGAAACGGACGAACGCGCGGCATCCGTCATTCGCGCGATAGCTGCGGACGGCATACGCGTTGATACCGTAAGCTGTTCTACGCTTGTGACAAACGCTGAGGCGCTTATAACCGAGACGAAATTCCCGGAGTACAATATTGCGGACGGCGAGCAATTCGATATAGTGCTTACCGTAAAGAGCAACAGTAACGCAACCAAAACCACGCCCGTGACCATCACGCTTTACGATAACGGTAAAAACTGCGGCGACGTGAGCGTCGAGCTTGCGGCAGCTACTCAGGAGGTGGTGTTTAATCATACTCTCGAAGGCGCCGGATTGCACACGATGAAGTTCGAGTTGACTTGCGAAAACGACGAGATAGAAGAAAATAACGTTGTCTATTCGTATTTGTACTTGGATAAGTTCGACAAGATACTTATTATCGAGGGCGGCGACGCGCAATCTCAAGTGCTTGCCGAAGTCTTGGAAGAAAGCGACGTTACAGTTATCACTTGCGATCAAGCCAACGATATCGGTTCTCTTAACGAATTAAGAGCGTATGATCAAATAATTTTCAACAACATTGCCGATAAGGACATAGATAAGAGCGTAATGGAGCTTATCAATTCCTATGTTTACGACATAGGCGGCGGTTTGTTTACGGTAGGCGGCGGCGAGAACGGCGATCCCGAAACAGCGCATGCCTATAACCGTGCGGACATGGCGGGCAAGCTGTATCAGCAAATGTTGCCCGTGCAGGCTATAAACTACACCCCTCCGCTTGCGCTCCAGATAATAGTGGATGTATCGGGCAGTATGGGTTCTACGTCGGACACCAACAGCAGAGTGTCTGCGGCTAAGGCTGCGGCGACGAGTATCGTTCGCGACCAGACCTGTCTTACGGAACGCGATTATTGCGGCGTTATGACTTTGAGCGACTCTTACGAAGTGGCTATGCCGCCCCTTTCCATGACGCGCTACGACGATATCCTCGAATCGATCTACAAGATAGGCGGCGGCGGCGGAACATTGTTCTCTCCGGCGATTGAGCGTGCGGCGCAGGACTTGTTATCGCTTAAAGGTCGCGTGGAAAAGATGCACTGTATTCTTATTTCCGACGGCGGCGTTGCAAGCGGCGACGGCGAAAGAGCGCTCGCAATGGTCAAAAAGTATGCCGCGCCCGAAAACGGCGTTACATTCTCGTTTGTAGGCGTAGGCGCAAGCTCGATCCAGATGGAAACGCTTCAAACGCTTGCGGAAGCCGGCGGCGGCAGAGCTATACAGAGCGACGTTAAAGACTTGACGCTTCAGCTTAAGGACGATATTCGCGTACCCGAAATAAAAGAAGTGGAGTATGTGGATTTCGTACCTACGATAGATAAAAATTCGTACTATGCGACAATCGTCAGCCAAGAAGATATGCCGTTGCTTAAAGGCTTTTACGGCACTAAAGCGCGGTCGAGCGCAGAGGTAATTCTTACAGGTAATTACGACGTGCCTATTTTTGCGCAGTGGAAGTACGGTAACGGCTCGGTCGGAAGCTTTATGTGCGATCTGAGCGGCGTTTGGTCGTCTGAATTCATATCGGACGAAAACGGTAAGGCGTTTATCAAAAGCGCGATAAATAAAATGATGCCCACCGAAAACATTCAGCCCAAAGACATCAACGTTGTACTAAACGAGGGCAACTATACGACGCAAATGAGTATATTCCCGTCGAACGGTCTGAAAGACGGCGAAAAGATCTCGATCAGCGTTAAAAACAGCGAGAGCGAAAATGCGGACGAGGTGACTGTGAACGCACCGTCCGCGGATACGGGTTACAGCCGCGGATCGTTTGAAACGATCGCGCCGGGCGTGTATACTATTTCAGTCGACCGCATAGGCGCAAACGGAGAAGTACTTTCGAATACCACGCTGTATAAGGCGTTTTCGTATTCTTCCGAATACAGCCTTGCAAGCGAAGCCGAGGCAGGCATGAATTATATGAAACAGCTTGCCGAGCACGGAAACGGCGAAAGCAGTATTCTTTCCGAGGCTCATCCTTGGACGGTGTTCGATAACTTTGTTACGAGCTTTTTGCGTAAATACGATCCGAGATTGCCGCTTATGATAGTCGCGATCGTACTGTTCCTGTTGGATATAGCTGTGCGTAAATTCAAGTTCAAGTGGCCGCACGAGATCATTCGTGAGCGCCGCGAGAAAAAACGCAGCGAGAACGGAGGTAACAAAGCGTGATAAAAAGAGCGGTAGTAAATAATTTGAAATTTTGGATGTTCGCCGTGTTTGCGTTGGTTGCGGCAATATTATTCTGCGGTTGTTCGCCGGCTCTGTCCGTTCCGTCGGCATTGACTGTAGATAAAAATACGCTTACGCTTACATGGACGCCCATCGATAACGCTACGGCGTACATTGTGGAAATAGACGATCGCGAATACGCGTCGAGCGTTACGAATTTTTCGCTTAATTTTTTGGAGTCGGGCGAGCATACGATAAGAGTGAAAGCGCGCGACGCCAACAGCAATTACCGCGATTCGGCGTGGTCGAGCGCAGTAACTTTTGTAAAAGAATACGAGAGCGGTATGGTCTATACGCTCATAAACGCCAACACGGAGTATGAGATATCGCGTGTAGGTACGGCTAAAGGAAATATCGTAGTAGAAGATACTTATCGGGATAAGCCCGTTACGCGTATCGCCGCGCGCGCTTTTTACGCAAGCGGTTCGGTGACGAGCGTTACGCTCGGCGCGAATATAAGGTCGATAGGCGATTATGCGTTTACAAACTGTTCCAACCTCGCTTCTATCGTTTTCAACGATAAAATAACCGATATCGGCGAAGCGGCGTTTCAGGGCTGTCGCGCATTGAAAACGCTCGAACTCCCCAAAGACCTGACGGGTCTCGATAAAGCCGTGTTTAAGTTTTGCAGAAATCTCGAAACGGTAACGCTCGGCGATAAGATAGAGCGTATTGGCACGGAGGCATTTGCCGACTGCGATAAGCTCGCTTCGGTAAAGTTCCCGTCGAGCCTTAAAACCTTGGAATCAAGCGCATTTTCGTCGTGCGACGCACTTGCCTCCGTCGATCTCGGAACCGGCGTGGAGACGATAGGCGATTCTGCGTTTTCGAGGGATACGGCTCTCACCGAGATAATCGGCGGCAACAATCTTAAAACTATAGGGGCGAGCGCGTTCTCGGGTTGCGCGCTTTTGGAAAGCTACACAGTTCCCGATAAAGTCGAAATGATCGGAGACAAAGCATTTATGTCATGCTCGCAGTTGTCGAGCATAAGCATAGGCGAAAATGTGACCGAGGTTGGCGTAGACGTATTCAACGGCACTGCGATGTATAATAACAATGTTCGTAACGGGATCGTCTATGCCGATAAATGGGTTATCGGTTACACTTCCGATTATGCCGAAAAGAATGTAAACGGAACGCGTTACGTGAACGGTACAAAGTACGACGGAGTGCTGGACGAAGGCGTTTACGGCATTGCAAACAACGCGTTCAGAAACAACGCCGTTGTGGAGTCTGTTACGTTGCCCGATACGGTCAAGTACATAGGCGAATATGCGTTTTACGGCTGTAATCAGCTTACCGCTTTTTCTACCGGTGACGGCGCGGTGCGTATAGGACGGTATGCGCTTGCGAATAATAGATATTTGGGAAGAGCTGCGGTAGAGATAGGCAAAAGCGTAAAAGAAATAGCGAGCTATGCATTCCAAAACTGTCCCGATCTACGCAATCCGGCATATCCGAGCAAGGATTTCCGTATTCCGAATAACGTCGAAACCGTAGGAACTTATGCGTTCAGAAACACTTACGAGTGGACGAATACCCAAAGCGGTTTGATAACCATAGGAAATTGGGTGGTTGGGTATAAGGACAACGCGGACAATCCCACGGCAAACGTGGAAATTCCGCGCGGCATTACGGGCGTAAGCAATTATGCTTTTTACAAGAGTACAACGCTCGAAACCGTGTATATAAACGAAACGGTCACCAAAATGGGCACCAGCGTTTTCCAAGAATGCGCAAACCTTGCTTTTGTAGAGTTCAGTTCGCTTTGCGAGCTTGACAGAATAAACGATTATATGTTTTATAAATGTACGGAACTGCGCGAAGTAGTTATCCCCAATACGGTGGATATTATAGGCAGATCGGCATTCTATAAAAGCGGTTTGCAACGCGCCAATCTTTCCAAGTGGATAACCGAGATCGGAGATTATGCGTACTACGGTTGCGAGGGACTTATGGAAGTCAACTTCGAAGAAGGGGCGCGGCTCGGAACGGTGGGTAATTATGCGTTTGCAAATTGTTCGAGTCTCGAAGAGATCGTTTTGCCGGACAGCGTGACGGCGATAGGCAACAGGGCGTTCAGCAAATGCTCGGCTCTTGCCGATATAAAGCTCGGGAACAACTTGAAGTCTATAGGCGCTTACGCGTTTTATCAGTGCGACAGTCTTTCTGCCGTAACGCTCCCCGACTCGTTGAGTTCTGTCGGCGACAAAGCGTTCTACAAATGCGTTGCGCTCGAAAGCGTGGATTTCGGCGTCGGCGTGACGGAAATAGGCAATTATGCGTTTTACGGCTGTGCGGCGATCAAGGCGATCGACCTGCCCGACAGCTTGAAAACGCTCGGCAATTACGCCTTCCGTAATTGCGGAAGCTTGACATCGGTCGTGCTTAAGAGTACAATAGAAAGCGTAGGCGATCACGCGTTTAACGGTTGCAGATACTTGACGCTTTATGTAGCGATGTCGGAAGACGACGAAAGCTTGAGCGCGCGTTGGAATTCGGGTCACCGTCCCGTATTTTATAACTGTACGTTCGATGATGACGGTAAGTATGTCGTATCGTTTACAAAAACGGAAAACGGAATTCAGAACCTTACGGCAACCAACGGCGTAACGCCGCCGACGCGCGACGGATATACGTTTGTCGGGTGGAAAGCCGTTATAGGCGAACAGAACGAAGAGCGCGTATTTACGCTCGAAGAGCTTGACAAGATAAGCGAGCTTGACGACGGTACGGTCCTTACAGCCGTTTGGACGGAATATGTTCCGCCCGAAGCAGAGCCTGCGGAATGATCGTACCGCCGACAGTGTTTTTCTACGGCGGACAAATCGGAACGTCCGCAACAAACAGGAGGGTGGTTTTATGAAGACCCACAAAAGACTTTTAATAGTATTGCTCGGCATTATAATGTCGTTGGCATGCGTGACGGGGCTTGCGGCTTGTTCTGAGCAAGATCCCGATATAGTGTGCACGTTTGTAATGTACGACGACGTGTCGACCACGGTATCGGGCAAGTCGGGCGATTCCGTTACATTCCCCGAAGCCGTGCGCGACGGTTACGCATTTGACGGTTGGTTTGTTACCGCCGATTTTTCGGGCGATCCCGTAGGCAGCGCTACTTTTACGGTCGACACTACATACTATGCCAAGTGGACAAAGACTTATGCGGCTACGCTCGATCTTGACGGCGGCACGCTTGCGGCGGGGAATACAGTATACATAAGAGTGGGCGCTAATATATCGCACGCCATGTTAGACTATGTGCCCGTTAAAGGCGAGTATCAGTTCGGCGGTTGGTATACGTCCGACGGCAATCCGCTCTCTTCGAGCGCTGTAATGACCGAAAACGGCATCAGCCTTAAAGCGCGCTATAAAGCCGGCTATACCGTAAACATATATACTCAAAAGCTCGACGCGTTGAGCGAATACGAGTATGTGGCAAACTACGCAAGCGGTTACGCGCTTATAGGCGAGGCGTATACACTGCCTATAGCGGTCAACGGCTTTGAGATCGTTGACGCCGACGTTGCCGCACTCACGCGCGTTATTGACGCAGACGCGAGCAAAAACGTATACGTC
>Ga0137307_101179_pt1 | contig 25272 bp, 15 predicted proteins | sample NAcewD2O_March_2_FD_97180 | JGI IMG/M metagenome (GOLD analysis project Ga0137307, IMG submission 97180) | Mouse cecal microbial communities from Vienna, Austria - N-Acetylglucosamine amended D2O_March | ecosystem: Host-associated > Mammals > Digestive system > Large intestine > Cecum | place... | reverse complement strand
ATTCCGGTCCCCTTTTGAGTAGCCCAATTATTACCCCCAATATACGTATGTATCATCCGGTGAATTACCGTTCCTCTCCCAAGTCGGCATCAAAGGACTTCCGAAAGGTCCGAGGTCAAGCCGGCATTCTCCGCCCTGGTCAGCAGGACATCCTTCGCATCCGCGGTCTTTTCTGGCAATCTCTACGCCATAAGTATTTGTAACGGGATCCTGATGAATACCGTTCATGTATTTGCTTTGACAGGCAATATCGCCGCTGGCAGTGTAAACCCCCTCTGTCAGTTCGTTCTGTACCGTGATGGTTGGTCTTTCATATTTCATTATATTCTTCTCCTTATAAATTAAAAAATTGATTAAATTGTTGATAGGTTTACTCCGTATACAAGAATGTCTCGTCTGGTGTATGACCGTCTTTTTCCCATTGTGGCATTAAAAGTTCATAAGAACCCTCCTCGCAGCGGCATGCCCAGTTGCGATCGCCGGGACATGTCTGACATCCCATCTTACGTCCGGTGGTCTCCGTGCCAACCGGGATACGTCCGCCGGCAGGCGCCTGATAGATACCGTTCATATATTGGCTGCTGCATGTCGTGTAAAGAGTACCGCTGTGGGCGTATACGCCTTCAGTTACTTCGTTTTGAGCAACAACTGTGGGCTTTTCGTACTGCATTTCATCAACCCTCCCTTTTTTGGTATAGTATTGCTTATGAGAATCTGGCATTTGGATTCTCATAAATGACGATGCTTTAGCGCCGTCCATCTGATTATGTGAAGCTGATGTTGCTTTACATAATATATTCATTATATATCATAAATAAGGTGGGATTCAATGATAAATTACCTCAAATATAAAAAAAGTGTAAAATTTTTGCAAGAAAAACTTGACGGGTTATCCGCAAACATTATAATAATAAATGAAAACAAAATATGGGGAGCTTGCGTAAGCAGGCTGAGAGTAAGCTGTATTGCTTAGACCCACAACCTGATTTGGGTAATGCCAACGTAGGGAGCATATGATTTAAGGATAGAACTGTGTAGATACCCCCGGGCGGTGTGTACGCAGTTTTTTATTTGCTCAGAGGTGCGTAAAAGAATTAGAAGTTTTGCTGCACGTACCCCGCGCGGCGAGTGGGGGAGTAAGTCTTCCATGTTTGATTTTACACAGAGGCACAAAAGGAAATTAGCAGCGAGTAGGAGGAAAAGATGAGAAAATTTGCAACTCAGATGGAAGCGGCGAGAAAAGGAATCGTGACAGATGAATTAAAGAAGGCGGCGGCTAAGGAGCATATGACGGCAGAAGAAATGCTGCCACTGGTGGCAGCCGGAAAGGTAGTGATCTGTGCCAACAAAAATCATACCTGCATAGATCCGGCTGGAATCGGCTCTATGTTAAGGACGAAGATAAATGTAAATCTCGGCGTATCCAGAGACTGTAAGGATTACAATGTTGAAATGGAAAAGGTAATGGCGGCGGTCAATATGGGCGCAGATGCGATTATGGATTTATCGTCTCATGGGGATACTACTGAGTTCCGAAGGAAACTGACCAGTGAATGTCCGGCAATGATAGGGACGGTTCCGGTCTATGATTCTGTGATACATTATCAGCGGGATCTGGATACGCTGACAGCAGAGGATTTTATTGATGTGATCAGGAATCATGCAAGGGATGGAGTAGATTTTGTCACTATTCACTGTGGAATTACCAGAAAAACAATTGAGCAGATAAAAAAGCATGAACGTAAAATGAATATTGTCTCCAGAGGCGGCTCTCTTGTCTTTGCATGGATGAGCATGACGGGAGAAGAGAATCCTTTTTATGAATATTATGATGAAATTCTGGATATCTGCCGGGAATATGACGTGACGGTATCTCTGGGAGACGCCTGCCGCCCGGGATGTCTGGCGGATGCCACTGATGTATGCCAGATGGAAGAACTGGTTCGTCTGGGCGAATTAACGAAGCGCGCATGGGAAAAGGATGTTCAGGTCATGGTCGAGGGACCGGGCCATATGCCGATGGATCAGATTGCTGCCAATATGAAGGTTCAGCAAAGCATTTGTCAGGGAGCGCCGTTTTATGTGTTAGGACCGTTGGTAACAGATATCGCGCCGGGTTATGATCACATCACGTCTGCAATTGGAGGAGCTATCGCAGCGGCAAGCGGGGCTGCATTCCTGTGTTATGTGACGCCGGCAGAACATTTGGCGCTTCCGAACGTAGATGATGTCAAGCAGGGCATTATGGCGTCGAAGATTGCGGCACATGCGGCAGATATCGCAAAAGGCGTGCGCTTTGCAATGGAAATGGACAACCGCATGGCAGATGCAAGACGCGCACTTGACTGGGAAGCGCAGTGGGCATGTGCAATGGATCCGGAAACGGCGAAGGCAATTCGGGATGAACGTTCACCGGAGCATGATGACACTTGTTCCATGTGTGGGAAATTCTGTGCGGTCCGCAGTATGAATAAGGCGCTTGCGGGGGAGCATATTGACATTCTGTAGAAAAGCTTCTGAGGTGTAACATTTTATGAATTATTTCACAGAATTTTCAAAGTTTCAACAAAAAAGAGACACAATTATTTTATAAGATGAACACATCACTTGAACAAGTGATGACAAATTTTTTCATAATCTCCCCTGAGAACCCGTTGTGTAGCCGACAGCGGGTTCTTGTTTATGCACAGGGGCGTACAAGGAAATTAGCAGCAGAAGCTGCATGCGCCCCGCGCAGCGAGCAGGAGAAATAAATTCCTACTTGATTCTATGCGTTCCTGCTTATCTTAAAATCCGGTTGTCTCCACAAAAAGCTTACGATATAATAGGAATGAAGCCGTATATCTTTGGTTGATGGCTATACGGCTTTCGTGCAACTATCAATATGTATAAAAAGGGGTTCACGATGGAGCAGATTGCCGGCATTACGGATAAAGCTGCGGAGGAAGTGAAAGCGATTATAGAAAATAGCGAGTCAGTATTGGTTTAATTACGGGAATAGAGTGACAAGTGCAGAAGGGCGGCGAATCAGAGAAAAGGTTCGTCGCCCTTCTATACTTGTTGACGTTGAAAAAGGTGTCATAATTTTAGCAATTAAAAAAGGACACCTTTGTAAAATAAGACACCTTTAAAAAAAGGAGAAACCATTTATAATTTATCTATAATATCGTTTTACAGAGCAAAAAATAAAATAATTTTGTGAGATTTCCATAAAATAATATGCTTATTATTGAAGGAAAAGAGAACGCTTTTGTTAAAAGTGATGAAAATGAAGGGCGAAGCCCTATTTTTTGCGTGGAAAATTGAAAAAGATTAAAGATTGCCTTTTTGGGGAGAGGCTGCAAATGCGGGGGTTTGCTGAGGCTTTCAAGGAAAGAGGGATTTTTAATACAGGGGATTCAGTTCGGGAGAAGAACTTGGATTCCGAGCAGTTTATCAAAGAAGGAGGTACTTTCATGAGAAGAATGAAGATGCTCTCAAAAAGAGCAGGAGCAGTGTTCTTATCAGTGACAATGCTGACAACGGTTGTTTCGCCCGAGATGATTGTAAAGGCGGATTCACAGACTTCGGAGGCTGATTATTCCGGAACACCTCAAGATGTCAGGACAATCACCACGAAGGAAGAAGGAAAGACGGGAACAGAGAACACATGGAACATCGTTTGGAGCGATGAGTTTAACGGTACTGAATTGGATACGACCAAATGGAGTTACATGATTGGTACAGGCTCAAATTACGCAGGCGATGGCTGGGGTAATAATGAACAGCAGTATTATACGGATGGCGGCAATGCGGAAGTGACAGAAGGAAATCTGGTAATTACTGCAAAGAAAGAAGAAATGGGAGGCAAGGACTATACCTCTGCACGCCTTTGGACAATGGATGATTCGGCAAATCCGGGAGGCGAGAAAACAGGAAAGTTTACAAAGACATACGGACGAATTGAGTCCAGGATCAAAATTAAGAATCAGGCAGATAATATGGCAGGTATCTGGCCGGCATTCTGGATGATGCCTGCATATGATGAATATGGCACGTGGGCATGTTCCGGTGAGCTGGATATCATGGAGGCGAGAGGAAGCAATAAGAACAGTGTAGATGGAACCATCCATTACGGCAGCCAGTGGCCGAATAATAAGTCGAACGGCGGCAGCCTGAATAAACCTACGGCGATTGAAGGTTCCGAATGGGCAGATTTCAGTTACGCTGATTACCACACCTATGCAGTAGAGTGGATACCGGGAGAAATCCGCTGGTATGTGGATGATGTATTGTATTACAGAACCAGCAACTGGTATTCAGTTGGTAACGGAAATGCAGCCAATTATACTTATCCGGCGCCGTTTGATCAGGATTTCTATATTCTGCTGAATCTTGCAGTCGGCGGCAATTATGATAACAATAATTTGGATAAGAATCTGGAAGAGGCGAAGATGTATGTTGATTATGTCCGCGTTTATGATTTGGATGGCGGATATGATGATATTGAAGCTGTTAAACCGTCTGGTGAGGCAGATAAGGAACTGGTTTCCGGCAAGGTCGGAGATAACTATGTGGAGTCTGCGCTGGAGAATTTACAGACAACGACGGATTATCCAAGTGAATCAGATAAGACGAATTGGTTCCTTTCCAATCTGGCAGGCGGTGCTGCTACTGGTTCAATGGAAGAAGATGCGCTGAAGATTAACATCACAGATGCAGGAACTCAGGACTATGCAATCCAGTTGATTCATAACGTTCCTCTGACGAAGGGCTGGCGTTATGAGATGACATTTAAAGCGAAAGCGGATGCGGCAATGACCTTGAAGGCAAAATTCGGAAATATTAGCGGATATCCTCCATATTCTGACACCTATGATGTAAATCTGGGCACGGATTGGAAGGAATACAAATATGTATTTGATATGCCGACTGATAAGGCTTCTGATATAGACGGACGAATTGAATTCAATATGAATTACAATACCGGAAACGTTTATTTTAAGGACTTTGTAATTAAGTCGACCGGACAGACGCCTGAGATTGATGCGGATGCGGCGAAGGAGCCGTTGAGCAACGGAAACCATGTGTATAACGGAACTTTTGATCAGGGCGACGGTGGAATCGGTTTCTGGCATGCGAGTGAAAATACTACGATTAAGGCAACGAAAGAGAAGGATTTGGAGGTTGTAGGTACAGATGCAGCATCCAGCATATTCCAGAAGGGTATGAATCTGTTACAGGGTGATTCCTATAAAGTGGAATTTGATGCAAAGGCAAATGATGCAGGAGATATAAGCGTCAAACTGTTAAGCGCTGACAGGACGGTCGAATATGCAAATAAGACGGTTTCTGTTACAACTGATTATACCAGTGAAAAATATGCGGTAGAATTTACAATGCCGGATGATAAGACAGATACGGAAGGCATTATTGAATTTGTTACCGGAAATAAGACGGCATATTTGGACAATATATCCATGATCCGTACCACGAATAATAATGTTGATTGGGATGGAATTACGTTTTATCCGGTAGCGAATTATGATTTTTATGATGGAGCTACAGGCTGGAACATCTGGCAGGAGAATGCATGGTTTGCAACAGATTTCAGCGGAGAAGGTATGTTGCTGAATACGTCTATTCCTGAAAATGGGAATCCATGGTGTGTTGGCATGGAAACCCCGGCAATCGACTTTAAAGCGGGCATTCCGTATAAACTGATAATTGATATCGGTAATGTGGATTTAAATGGGCCGGATGAAGAAGGGAATGGAGAAGGAACTAAGACGTTAAGGGTTAAATTGCCAGGGTCTGAAGCAACTACTGATTATACCTTTAATGCAGGAACAAATGAGCCTCTTGAGATTCCGGTTAATTTTGCTTCTGATACAAACGGAAAAGTAGCAATCCATTTTGGCGCAAACAGCGCAACAGAATATGGAAGCTTTTCTTATCAGATTAAGAGTATAGATGTTGTTGTGGATGAGGATAAATTAGAGGTTCCAGAAGAACATAAGAAGTTAAGATCTGCAAGTATCACATCAAACGGAGATATAAAGGAAGGTCAGGATGCGGTTGTTAAGCATAATAATGACACATGGGCCTCTAAGATTACGGCTGCATATGTAAATGGCAAGGCAATTGATGCAGCTCTTATAGATACATCAGAGAATGGTTTGATTAAGATTGATACAAGTGTGGTGGCAGCGGAAGGCACCTATGCAATTAAGTTTGACGCAGAAGGTTATGAGTCAAGCGCTACCATCAGCCAGAAGGTGCTTTCCGGAAGCGGAAGTGTAATTGTAAATGGTGATTTTTCATCTGGTAATGATCCTTGGACATTCTATGGACATAATGGGTGCGGAAGTTTTGCCGCAACAGATGGAGTCGGAGTTATTGACTTTAAATGGCATGAAGGAGAAGGCTGGCATCAGCAATTGAATCAGGCGATAGCTGTTAAGGAAGCCGGTAACTATCTGGTGTCCTTTGACGCATATGCTACAATTGAAAGACCAATTATTGTCTGTGTCGCAGCCGGTAGTGCAGAAACGCAGAAGATTGTAGATATCACAACGGAAAAGAAAACTTATTATGTACCGTATATGGATTTGACTACGGCAACAGACAAATTTGGCATCTGGACAGGACAGGTTGCCGGTAAGGTTGACGGTAGCACTGCCCACAAGATATATATTGATAATGTAAAGATGGTGCCTGCTACACAGGAGGAATTGGATGCAGTTTCGGCACCGGAAATAAGCGCAACAGGGACGTCATATGTAGGAAATAATGTAATATTAAGCTATACGCAGAATTCTGTATGGGATAAGAAAGAGCTGACGGTAACGGTAAATGGTACGCAGGTAGATTCTGAGAAGGTTCAGGTAAATACGGCTGCAAGATTAATTACTATTGACAGTTCGGTATTTACAGAGGCAGGTGCTTATACAATTTCTGTTGCAGCAGAGGGCTATGATGCAAGGAATGTTCAGATTTATGTGGCGGCGGATAGGAGCAATATTCTTCCGGAAGCGTGGGATACTGTTTGGAAAGCAGAGGCAGAAAGCGGAACAATCACTACGAAGCCATATGGATTTGATGTAGAATTTGCAGAAACGCTTATGGATGGAGAAAATCCGCAGTTCTGGTCTATGCAGGCAAAGCTGGGCGGATTCCAGACGACGCCGGGCAAGAAATATGTTTTGACTTTTGATGCAGAATTGACTTATACAGATGAATCGGTTACGGATGAGCGTGAACTGACCCTTGAGTTTGGCTCTAATGCAAATCAGCCGAAAATTTCAATTAAGCCGGGAACCGGCAGCTATGAGTATGAAATAGAGCCGGGAGCAAACGGAGCATATTATGTAATGTTTATGCCGGGCGGAACGTCTGCTGATGTAAAGGCGCATACATTAAGTGTGAGCAACATTAAGTTTGCTGAGAAGGCAGTTGAAGGAGCAGAAGAACCTGTAATTTTAGCTCAGCCAAAGGGTGCGGCCTATGCGGTAGGAGCTGCGGCAAGCGCATTGAACGTGGCAGCAATGATAAGTGATGGGGGAACCTTAAGTTACCAGTGGTATCAGAATACGGAAAACAGCGTTGAAGGGGCAACTGCCATTGAAGGAGCAACGGAAACGAGCTATACACCGAGCACGGCAGCAGCAGGAACGACATATTATTTCTGCAAGGTGACAAATACAAAGGATGAAGATACGGCATCTGTGAACAGTGCAATTGTAGAAATTAAGGTAAACGCAGAAACAGGAGATAACGCAGAAGTTCCGACGATAACAACCCAGCCCGTAGGCGCAACTTATACGGCAGGGGCAACGGCGGCAGCGTTGACGGTAGAGGCAACTGTAGGCGAAGGAACCTTAAGCTATCAGTGGTATAAGAACACCACAGATAACACGACAGACGGAACTGCAATTCCGGAAGCAACAGACTCGTCTTATTTACCGGTGGTATCCGAAGCAGGAACAACCTATTACTATTGCATAGTAACAAATACGAATAATGCAGCAAGCGGAACAAAGACTGCAACCGCAACAACAAATACAGCAGCGATTGTTGTAAATGCAACAGTGCCGCCAAAGCCAACAACATACACCGTGACCTTCAATTCAAACGGTGGAACAAGCGTAGCAGCCCAGACCGTAGAGGCGGGCAAAACTGCAAAAATGCCGACGGCGCCTACCAGAAGCGGTTACACATTTGCAGGCTGGTACAACGGGGCAACAGCATATAACTTCAATACACCAGTAAATTCTAATCTGACACTGACTGCAAAATGGACTGCTAATAACCAAGGCGGAAATAACCAAGGCAATGTGGTTAAGGTAACCAAGGTTAAAATTACCGGAGACTCCAAAAAGATTGCCGCAGGTAAGAAGATTACCTTAAAGGCAAATGTTACTCCGGCTACTGCAACCAACAAGAAAGTGAAATGGAAGAGCAGTAATACGAAATATGCAACAGTCAGCCAGAGCGGTGTTGTAACCACGAAGAAAGCAGGGGCAGGGAAGACGGTTACGATTACTGCAACTGCGCAGGATGGAAGCAACAAGAAAGCTACTTACAAGATCACGATTATGAATAAGGCTGTTAAAAAGGTAAAACTGACGGCAAAGACCAAGACTGTGAAAGCTGGTAAGAAGCTGACGGTAAAGGCATCTGTGACCCTGACTGGGAAGATATACAAGAAGTCAAAGTCTACGAAAGCCAACAAGACCTTAGCTTGGAAGTCAAGCAATAAGAAGTATGCAACAGTAAATAGCAAGGGTGTTGTAAGTACAAAGAAGGCAGGAAAGGGCAAGACGGTAACAATTACTGCAACTGCAACAGATGGAAGCAAAAAGAAAGCAACCATCAAGATTAAACTTACAAAATAACAGCAAGAGCATTCATTGTGTATCATATCGTCCGGTTTTATACTGCCCGGATGGGCATTATCTGCTATACATAGCTCCATGTGTAAACTATGAGCACATGGTAAAGCAATGAATGAAAGAGCAGAGCTGTCACAAAACAGACGCAGAATGGCGTTTGTGGAGTGACAGCTCTTTTTAAGGTGTTGTATTTTTGGGAATTAAAATACGACACCTTTGTAAAATATGACACCTTTTGAAGCGGATCAAAAAGTTATAAAATATATTTACCATTTAAACGAAATTTTGCGCATATGGTTGCGCAAAGATGCAGGGGGAGACGATTTTAGAAGGAGGGTAAGATAGTATGAAGAAAAAGAAACTGCTGAAGAGGTCATTTGCCATATTGATGACATTGGCAGTGACAGGGACAACTGTTCTTGGCGGACTGGGCAAAGAAGGCGTGATTACTGCGCAGGCGGCTGGAACGGCAGTAGGCAAGGGGACGATTGCTACAACTGTAACGGGAAGCTACTCGTGGGACACTGGTTCGGCGACCAATGCCTCTTTGCTTGATAAGCTGCCGACGATAGCAAATAAGGGAACGCATCGTTTTACAACCGATAACTACGATTCCAATAACAAGGCGATTGACACGTCAAATTGGGGAACCTCTATGATGTGGAATTTAAACGGAGGCAATGCATACGGGAATTCCGTATATGCAATTCCGTGGGCGTTTAAAGCGGATGAAACCAGACAGGGGATGCTTATTACAAAACCGATTACAACCTACAGCCAGGGACAGAACGAGACTGGAACGTGGATGGCCGGCATGGCTGAGAATGGTTCTACTTCGGAGTTTGTAGTTAAGCCCGGCTATACGACAAATGGAGTAAAGGTGGATAATGTAACAGACTGGACATATGATGTTGTCATGCAGAATGCATCGAATACATCCCAGTACATGAAGACGACGATGGTTCAGGGAAGCCCGTTTGCCTATTTTGAGATGGTTGGGACAGACACCATGACCGTGGAACGCCCAAGATCGTTGGATTCTTCAATTGTCTCATATGACGGTTCTTCAGCTGAGAATTCTACCATGTTGGTGGTGCGTGTATTCGACAATCATGATGAGACGCGGACGGGAGATAAATATGATTATTATGCATTTTTTGTTCCGCAGGGGACAACGTGGGAAATTAAAAAAGCAAGTGAGAATCAGCTGACGTCTTTGAAGGCGAATTTTCCGTCAGGTAAAAGCTATTTTACGGTAGCGGTTCTGACGGAACTTCCGCAGATAGATGATAATGCGGCGCGTGCAATTGCAGATCTGTATAAGCCGTATGCGTATAATTTTGTGACTGATACAAGGGCGGAATATTCCTACAATGAAAATACCCAGAAGCTGTCTACGACCTTTACCTACACGGTAGACAAGAAAGAGGAAAGTACGGCAGAAGGAACTATTATGGGTATTCTTCCGCACCAGTATAAGAATATGAGCGGATATAATTATCTTTCTCCGACCTTGAAGACCATTCGCGGAACGATGAAGACGCTTGCCGGTTCTTCTTTTAAGACAGAGCTGACATATACCGGCGTGCTCCCGTGGCTTGCGAATGTAAGCGATACGGCAACGCTTGGGAAGTATGTAGATGAATACATGGATAAGTATTTCCCGAACGGAGTGCCGAATGATCCGTTCGCAGTTATGTATCAGGGGAATGACACATATGGAACCGGTAAGGCATTGAACCGTACCAGCAATGTAATTGCTGCGGCGGAAGCGGCAGGTAAGGCCGATGATGCAGCAACTTTGCTGGAGGCTCTCAAAGGAGAGCTTCAGGATTGGTTTACCGCGACCGGTGAGGATGGAGACAAATATTTCTATTATGATAAAAATGTCGGGAGCCTGTATGGATTTCCGCAGAGCTACTCGTCGGTTGACCAGACAAACGACCATCATTTCCACTACGGATATTTTATCTATGCGGCGGCACAGATTGCGCTGCGTGACCCGGAGTGGGCAAGCGATTCCAACTGGGGGCTTATGGTAAAGGAGCTGATTAACGATATTGCCTGTACTGAGAGAAACAGCTCAACATCAAGATATCCGTATCTGAGAAATTTTGCTCCGTATGAAGGACATTCCTGGGCATCCGGACATTCTAATTTCTCAGACGGAAACAACCATGAATCCAGTTCTGAGGCAATGAATGCATGGGCAGGAATTATATTGTTCGGCGAAGCAATCGGTGACAAGGAACTTCGTGATCTTGGAATTTATCTGTATACGACAGAGATTTCGGCAATCAACAATTACTGGTTTGATGTGGATGAGGACGTTTTAGACGATAATTACCGTTATTATGGACAGAAAAATGTAACAGAGGATTCTCTTCCGACCTATAATCAGGCAGCTCAGGTATGGGGCGGAAAAATGGATTATGCGACATGGTGGACGGCTGAACCGCTGCAGATTCAGGGAATCAACCTGCTTCCGATGAATCCGGCGTCTTTCTATCTTGCCGGAAATGATGAATATATTTTGGAGAACTGGAAAATCGCACTAGAGCGTGAGGCAAGGATTCCGGCCGACCGTCTCGGCGATACATATGAAGAATATACAAAGAGATGGAATGACGTCTGGAGCGCATATCTGGCGCTTGCAAATCCGGATACGGCAATCAGTTATTGGCAGCCGGGAGCAGATGAAGAAGGCGGAGAATCCAGAGCGCATACCTACCAGTATATTTATTCACTGAAAGAGTACGGAACGCCGGATACATCTGTCACTTCAAATGCGGCGATGAGTGCGGTATTTAACAAGGATGGCGTGAAGACCTATGCGGTGTTCAATGCCGGAAAAGCGGCTAAGGAAGTTACTTTCAGCGACGGTATTAAAGTGAATGCACAGCCGGGGCAGATGACCTTGCTTAAAGGAACCGATATTGAGGGCGTCAGCGCTTACACAGTGGAATATTACAAGGAGAAGCTTGACGGAGGATATGAAAAAGAAACCGTTACCAAAGCTGGCATGGACGGCAGCACGGTTCAAGCAGAGCAGAAGGAGATTCCGGGATATTCATTTGACAGTGAAAATTCGGGCAATAAGTTAAGCGGAACAGTAACATCGAACAACGGGCTTGTGTTAAAGCTGTATTATAAGAGAAGCACCTACACGATAAATTATGAGTTAAACGGCGGAAGCATGGAGCCGGAAGGACCGTCCAGCTACAAGTTTGGGCAGACTGTTTCATTAGGAACACCGTCAAAGGAGAACTGTGATTTCCTTGGCTGGTTTACGGACGCTTCCTTTAAAAATCAGTTGACGGAAATTACAGAGACGACATCCGGTAATTTGACGCTGTATGCGAAGTGGAAGGATTTGACTGTAACGGAGGCTGAAGAAGGAAAGTCCGCGAAGTATGAGGATGACAATATTATATTTGCTGTAACCGGAGAGAGCGGAATTAAAAGGGCTACCGTATATTATCAGCTTTTTGATTCTGAGGATGACGCAAAGGAAAGAGTGAAGGATGCAGGCGTTGCAGGAACTATGGGAATGAACCTGAATAACGATGGCGGAGATAATTGGAGCATTTCAATTCCTACGCCTAATGCGATAGGAAAGTTCATTGTGTTTAAATACAATATAGATGGTTCTACCGGCGTAAGGGATACGGCATGGGGAATCCACGAGATCGCAAAGATTTCCACAACTGCTGTAGCCTATAAAACAGAGTATTATCAGGAGCAGTTAGACGGTACATTTAAGCTGGCGGAGACTTCAAATAAGAGAGGCGAGCCGGAAGATACAGTAACTGCCGTTGAAAAGAATTTTACAGGATTTACATTGGATAAAGGAATTGACGGAACCGTAGCGAGCGGAACTGTAGGAGCGGCGAACAGCTTAACCTTAAAGCTGTATTATAAGAGGAACAGCTATACGATTACATACAACCTGAATGAAGGTACAAATGACGGTTCTAATCCGGCGTCCTACAAGTATGGCGAGAGCATTACATTGAAGAATCCTACACGAGAGGGTTATACTTTTGGAGGATGGTATGAGAGCGCATCGTTTACGGGAAGCAAGGTGACAACAATCCGTGCAACGGCGGCTAAAAACTACGAGCTGTATGCAAAATGGACAGAAGGAGAAGGCGGGGACGATTCCTATGTCAGAGGAGACAAGGGAATCGAAATTGATGAAAACGGAACGATAACTTTCTATGTATCTGATCCGCAAAAAGCTGGAATGGTAGTATTTTACAAGGTCTGCGATACGGCGGAGGAGGCCTCTAAGATAACGGGAATCAGTCAGCTCGGCGGACATGACATGACCCAGAATGAAAACGGTGAGTGGGAGTTTAAGCTTGAGAATATTGGCAAAGACAAACATATCGTTTATGCATTCAATAACGGCGTACAGGAAGAAGTGTGTGCGATTCCTGTAACTGAAATTCCGTCCACTTCAGGAGAAGGCGGCGGAAACGGCGGCGGAGATGAGGACGCCGCAGCTTACAGGGTAGAGCATTACCTTCAGAACACATCGTTGGACGGCTATACAAAGGATTCATCGGCAGATGAAAGCTTGACTGGTACGGTCGGAGAGACGGTTACTGCAAATGCAAAGACCTATACGGGATTTACTTACAATGCATCCGCAGAGGGAAGTGCGGTCAGCGGAACTGTGACCGAAGACGGGGCGTTGGTTTTAAGGCTGTATTATACCAGAAATAGCTATGCAATTAACTACACATTAAACGGAGGAACACAGAGCGCAGGAAATCCGGTTTCTTATCTCTACGGAGTCGGGGCGGCAGATTTGAAAGCTCCGAACCGTGAAGGATATACGTTTAACGGCTGGTACGCAAATGCTTCGCTGACAGGCGAAAAGGTAACATCTATATCTGGCAGTCAGACGGGAGACATTAGTCTTTATGCAGGCTGGACGAAGAATTCAGGAGGAAGCACCGAAACGCCGCCGGGAAGTACTGAGACACCGCCGGGAGGTACTGAGACGCCGCCAGGAGGTACTGAGACGCCGCCAGGAAGCACTGAGACACCGCCGGGAGGTACTGTGACGCCGCCGGGAGGAGGAACACAGACACCCCCGTCTGCAAAAGTGAATGCGGCAGCGCCAAGCATTACGGAAAGTCCGGTAGGCGGGACTTATGAATATAAGGCAGACGCAGTCCTGACAGTAGGTGCAAAATCTACGGACGGAGGAGCTCTGAGCTACCAGTGGTATTCCAACACGAAGAACAGCACCGTTAATGCAACGAAGATCTCTGGAGCGACCGGTGTGAGCTATAAAGCGCCTACTACGGCTCTTGGGACGGTATATTACTTCTGTAAGGTAACAAACACAAATAGTAAGGCAACCGGAAACAAGACTGCAGCCAAGGATTCCGCAATTGCCGGAGTTGTAGTGACAAAAGCTGCAAATCCGATTACGAAGATATCAAGCTACAGCAAGGCAATCGGAAGCAAGGTGACCTTAAAGCCGCAGGGCTCGGCAACCTATAAGACTTCCAACAAGAAGGTAGTGACTGTTACCAAGAAAGGAAAAGTAACCTTTAAGGGAGTCGGAAAGGCGACGATAACCGTAACGGCAAAAGGCAACCAGTATTACAAGGCGGCAACAAAGAAAATTACATTTACGGTAACACCGAAGACTGCAAAAATAAGCTCTGCGAAATCCTCAAAATCCAAAACAATAACGGTGAAATGGAAGAAGGATAAGAAAGCAACGGGATATGAGGTTCAGTATTCTACCAGCAGCAAGTTTAAAGGCGCTAAGTCTAAAAAGGTGAAGGGAAGCGGAACAACTGCATTAAATATTTCAAAGCTAAAGGGCGGTAAGAAATATTATGTAAGAGTACGTGAATACACGAACTACAAAAAGAAACCTGTCTACGGAGCATGGAGTAAGGTGAAGAGTATAAAAGTAAAGAAGTAAATGCGCATATTATGCGGAGCAAGACCAGCTTCACATAAGCTTATTGCACAGAGGCTTTGCCCCGCAGTGTATCTGCGGGGCAAAGATTTTCCGTAAACAAATTTTAAATGGTTCAGGTTACATAACTGTGAGGCATAGGATGAACTGTTACCATTTGCCAGAATAATTTATCAGGAAAGTCTTGAAGAAAATGAAAAAACAAGTTACAATAAGGCAAAACCCATTGAAACAAAGAGAGAAAGCAAAGAGGGGGATAGGATGCAGGAAGTACAGAGTAAATTAAAGGAAAACATTCAAGAGAACCTGAAGGAAAATATCAATGAATTAAAGGAAAAAAGGAATTATATGAGATATGCCAGACGTATGGCTGGCGGGATGTGTTCTTTAATCGGAACACTTCTTGCAATTTATGTTGGAGGCTGGCTGATGCTTTTGTCTCCGTTGAAAGAGACGGTTTTCGCATTTTTCCTTGGGACTGTCACCAAAAAGATGGTAATTGTAACTACTATAAAATGTGCCCTTTCGTTAACGACAGTTGGCGCGATATGGTGCGGCGGTTATATTTTGAACCGCAAGATTGTCGGGTATGAGGAGTGTTAGGACTGATAGTAAACAGCCGGTTGGAGTATTCACAACCGGCTGTTTTTAAGCTGCTGCAATATTTAAAAACGGAAAATTTCCATATCTTTTTTCAGTTCGGCAGACAAGGCCACCATTCTTTCCGTAATCTTGTTACACTCTGTGATGACGCCTTCCAATTGGGAAACAGTAGCGGAGGCTTCTTCTGTGCTTGCTGCGTTTTCTTCTGCAATTGCTGCAAGATCTTCTACAATGCTCAATACACCGGTTTTAATGCCGTCAATTTCCTTCATCTGTGAACCGATTTCATTGATTGCTTCGGCAACATGATTGACCTCTGTATTTAAGGACCGGAATACCTCCTGCGTATTCTGGATCATGCCCTGCTGTTCCTGCATTTCGGCAGTCATTTTATCCATCGCATTGACACTGAGGTTCGAGTTGGTCAAAAGGACATTTACCACATCAATGATTCGGTCGGCAGCATCCTTAGACTGTTCAGACAACATACGGATTTCATCTGCAACAACGGCAAATCCCTTCCCCATTTCCCCGGCTCTGGCTGCCTCGATGCTGGCGTTTAAGGATAGGAGGTTTGTCTGGGAAGCAATATTGGTTATTAACTCCGTAGCTTCACGGATGCCGTTTGCAGAAACATTGGTATCATTGGTTTTTTCATATACAAGTTCCACAGATTCTTTGGTGTGGGAACTGATGGTCTCTAGTTCCTTTAAGGTATGGTTTACCGAGGAGTTGTATTCCTTCATGAGCTCGGAGCTGTTATGTAAATCCGTAATATTGGATGAAATCTGATCCATTGCAACACCCATCTCCGTCACCTTGGTATTTGCCTCCTGCGTCTCTACTGCCTGTGAAGTGGCGCCGTTTGCAATGCCCTCAACAGCAACGTCAATATCGGAAATATTATCGTTGATATTTCGAAAAGCTTTTACAAAATTTTCTGAGAAATCGGCAAGAGTGTTACTGGTGCCGATAATATTTTTTACAATATCGGTCAATTTTTCCACGACCTGTTTCGTGGCTTTTGCAACATCGCCAATCTCGTCATTCCGGTCTAAATTCTTTTTAACTTGTGTGAAGTGCAGCTCGCCGTCTGCCAGCTTCTTGATTTCCTTGGTAGAGTAGGTTAACGCACTTGACATCCGTTGTACGACAATGCCAGAAACAACTGTACATAGGACAATTCCTACAATGAATAAAATGCTTAACAATAGGAAGGATTCATTGATAACCTTATCAAGGGAAGCGCGTTCTTTTGCCGCAAACACCATACCAATGATTTCATCGGGATTATCCGTTCCGACCTGATAAAGCGGAGAATAATATCCGCAGTATTCAACGCCGTATAGGTTCATCTTGGAAATAAATACATCCTCCCCGTTCTTAAGGACGCGCTCAATGATCTCTTCATCTTCTATCGGAACGCTGATCTCGCGGACGCCTTTTTCATTCTTCATAGTAGTCAGAACTTTCGTTTCGCCAAAGTAGAAGGAGATATCTATTTCTGTGGACGCTTTCAGGGAATCCAGAGTAGCCTGCTGACCATACATGGACACATATCCTTTCATGAATCCGTTGGTTTCATCATATGTATAAGGCTCCCCGTTAATCTTGCTGTAGCGGACAATGGTGCTCTGCGTATAGGTGTTCAGGTTATCCTTCATGCCGTTGATTCCAGACTGATTTAATTTGAGCTCACCGACAAAGGTTACAGAAATACCTAATATCAGCATCGGCAGGATAACAAGCGCCAGCACCCGCAGACGAAAGCCGCCAATTCGTTTGGTTCGTTCTTTCTGTTGTTTTTTCATGATGTGTCCTCCTCTTAAGTCCCATTTTTATATATCTATGATACCAGACTTTTTAGAAAAACTCAATCATTTGAACCATGTTATGACTTAAGTTTTTGTATATTTTAACCGACATATGAAGTAGAAATTTATTTGTGTGAAGATGAAGATTACAGGGCGCACATTTTAAGCAATTGGAGGAAATTGAATGAAGATAGAAAATGCGGTATTGCCGGATATTCTGCCAAAGATTGGCAGTGCAGAGAAAAGAGAAGAGAAAGAGCTGTCATCTGCGGGCGTGCAGACAACCTTCACAATAGACAGTGCAGTAAGGAAGAACGGGATATTTAAGGATGCTGTCTATGATAAGCCCAAGCAGGATGCGGAAACTATCATGGAAGATATAGCGAGTCAGGCGCAGGAGAAGGATGCGGTCACGATGAAGAACGAAATGCTCTTTGCGGTTGACACCACTTCTTCGGAGGATGCAAAGAGAATAGAGGAAGATGGATTTTCGTTAGTGGACACTAAGATTGAAACCGTAGTAACAGAGACGGATAAAATCAAGATGCAGCTTGCAAAAGCAGGAGTAGATATTAGTATATTCGGGGATGGTCTGTCAAAGGAGCAATTGGAAGAATTGGCAGGTAATGAGGCAGCGGCAATACAAATGGCACAGGAAATGGCGGCGATGGATTTGCCGGTGACTGAGGATAATCTGGAAGAGTCAATAGAAGGGCTGGAGATGGCGAAGGAGTTATCTGCGCCAACCGAAGGAACCATAAAATATATGTTGGACAATGAGCTGGAGCCTACCATTGAAAATCTCTACAAAGCAGAGTACAGCGGAAGCAGCAGCTATCAAAAACCCGGAGAGAATGTAGCTTATGATGGTTTAGAAGAGCAGATTACGTCAGTGATTGAAGAGGCAGGACTTGCAGTAACCGAGGACGCGTTGGCGGACGGCAGATGGCTGATTGACAATGAAATTCCTCTTACGCCGGAAAACCTTGCCTACATGCAGGATTTAAAGGGACTTGAACTTCCGGCAGAAGAGCAGGCGGTTATGGAAGCGATGGCAAGAGCCGTTGCAGAGGGGGGGCGTCCTAAAGACGGAGTGCTGATGGAAGGATATACTCTGGCTGAAAAAGCAGAGGCGGCAGCACAGACATTGGAGGAGGTAAGCGATGCATCTCTGGCCTGGCTGGTAGAAAATGATATGGAGCTTACTATCGCCAATTTACGTAAAGCCGAAGCAGCGGCTGCGGCGGGCAGCGCACAGGGGGGGGCTGTCAGTGCCGAGAAGGAGCTGGCGCTTTTAACGGCGCACAGGCAGTTGGAGGAAGCGAGACTGGCTATGAGTGCGCAGGCAAATTATTCTCTGTTAAAACAGGGGATTTCCATAGACACGAAGCCTTTAGTTGAATTGGTGGACGCATTGCGGGAGCAGGAAAACAGTTACTATCAGCAGATGCTTGCGCAGGAGGGGATTCCGACAACAGAGGAGAATATCGCTGTTTACCGGCAGACTACGGAAACGGTGGAAGCCTTAAAGGGGGTTCCGGCATATACGCTTGGGATTCCCGAAGCAGACGAAGCGGATTTAGAAGGTCTGTATGAAGCCGGAAAGGAACTGCGGGAGTCCTTGAAGAAGGCTGGAGAAAGCTATGAGACTATGATGACGGCGCCGAGACGGGATATGGGCGATTCTATACAGAAGGCGTTTGCGAATGTCGATGATATTTTAACGGATCTTGGACTGGAAACTTCTCCGGCAAATGAGCGGGCGGTACGCATTCTGGCATATAACCGTCTGGAAATCACAGAAGAGTCCGTCTTACAGATGAAAGCAAAGGATGAGGCGGTGCAAAGATGTTTCCGCAATCTGACGCCGTCCGTTGTTCGGGAAATGATAAAAGAGGGAGTTAATCCTTTGGATATGAGCATTGATGAGCTGAACCGGAAGGCTGTGGAAATTAAAACGGAGCTTGGTACCGAAGAGGAAGAGCGTTTTTCCAAATATTTGTGGAAATTAGATCAAAATAAAGCAATCGGCGAAGAAGAGCGGAGCGCATTTCTTGGAATTTATCGTTTGATTACACAGGTAGAGAAAACGGATGGAGCTGCAATTGGCGCGCTGATGGAGCAGGGCAGTGAATTTACCATGAGAAATCTTTTGACGCAGGTTCGTTCCGGGAAACACGGGCAGAAGGAATATACTGTGGATGATGAGTTCGGCGGAGTAGCATCTGCTAAGCAGGGGCTTTCCATAACAGAACAGATTGAGAAGGGATATCAGGCAGATTGCGTCCGGGATGTTTTGGATTACTTGACGCCTGATAAGCTCGGCGGGCTTATGGATGATGAGGGCTGGCTGGATCTGACGCCGGAGCAGTTAGCACAGAAGCTGGCAGGAGTTACCGCAGAGAAGGATACAGCGGATACGGAGCTAGAACAGGCATACATAAATGAGAAGGTCGCAGATTTAGAAGCCTGTAAGAAGGCGCCGGAAGAGGTTTATCAGATGTTGTTAGACTGTGATATGCCATCCACTGTACAGAATGTCCTCGCCGCATACGAGATGTTAGAGAACCGCAATGACGCATTCCGCAAGTTCTTCCAAAATCATCCGGCAGCGAAAGGGAATCAGGCAGAAGAGCTTGCCGAGATAAAACAGCAGATTTTAGAGAAGTTTGCAGAAGCGGTGAAAACACCGGAAGAGATGGCGAAAGCGCAAGAGGCGCTTGCTGATACGGCAGAGAATGTGATGAAGACCATGATAAATGAGAGTGAAGACGTGACCGGTCTGGACATCCGCCAGATGAAGCTGTTAAATACACAGATTGCGATTGGGACTGCTCTGGTAAAGGAAGAAAAATACGCAATTCCGGTTTTGGTAGGAGATGAGATTACGAATATTTCCTTAAAGATCGTCAGGGGAAAGGAAAAGAAGGGACTGGTGGATATTACATTCTCCACAGACCGTCTCGGTCAGGTCACAGCCAGATTTTCTTGTGAGCAATCTGGCGTCCGCGGATATGTGGCGGCAGAGAGGGAAGAAACAACAAAACTTTTAGAGCAGAATGCAGAGGCGTTAGCAGATAATATCTCGGAAGAGGGGGAAGCGGATATCCGTTATCTGACCGCAGAGAAGCTGAATACATCTGTCTTAAAGGGCGGCGATACGCAGGAACAGCCGGAAGCGGGAACCAAAGAGTATGCGGTGCAGACTAAGACCCTGTATCATGTGGCAGAGAGCTTTATACGTTTGGTAAAAGGTCTTGTATAGAAGGGATTTTAACAATCACAGCATGAATAGGAACCAAAGATTTGAAAAGAATCTTAAGCGTCGGAGAAAAAGAGCCGATATATAGGATAATGAAAAGAAAGAACGAGGTATTTCCATGAAAGTTAATTATAATATGTCAGCGATAATAACCAATAATCAGCTTCTTCGGACGGAGAATAAGCTGTCGGCTGCAATGGAGAGGCTTTCATCCGGCTTCAAGCTTAACCATGCGAAGGATGATGCTGCGGGAATGGCGATTTCCAATAAGATGCAGTTACAGATCGATGGACTGGATCAGGCGTCTCAAAATGCATCGAACGGAGCTTCCGTACTGCAGACTGCGGACGGAGCGCTGGATGAGGTGACAAGCCTTCTTCAGCGTATGAGAGAGTTGGCTGTTCAGGCGGCGAACGATACGAACACGCTGGATGAGAGAACATCCATTCAGGAAGAAATTGATTCCCTGCGGGAAGAAGTAGACCGTGTGTCAAAGGATACAGAGTTTAACAGCAAGACGTTGCTGGACGGAAGCTTGGATAACAGAGTATATGGGAAGAATGTGACCAGACTTTCGGCGTCTGCTTATGTAGATTCGGGAATGTATAATCTGACAGTCGATGCACCTGCTGAAAAGTGCACAATGACTGCCGGAAATGCTGCGTTTACCGATATGACCGCGGAAATCGGTGTAGAGGGTGTGCTGTCTATCAACGGAGCTCTGATAGAGATTTCCGCAAAAGATACCTATGAAGATGTCTATGCGAAGATCCGCGATGGGGCAGAAGTCGGAGAAGCCGAGGCAAATATCACCGCAAACGGCGAACTGAGTATTACTACTGCAAAGTACGGTTCAAATGCACAGATTGAGGTTGCTGTAAGTAATGAAGATTTAGCAACAGCATTAGGGCTCGATACAAAAGAGCCAATCATGATTGGCGGGCAGTTGACAGCCGGAGCGGCTGTTGGTCCTGCAACAAATGCAATAGGTGAAACAGGAAGCGTGGTTGTGAATGGCGTTGCCGTTGAAATTGATGCGGCAGATACCTATGAGGATGTCATTGAAAAAATAAATGAGGCGCTTGAAGACAAGGAGATTCAGGTAGAAATGGCGGCAGGAGGAGAAATAAGCTTTTTGCCGGTGAAAAAAGAGAATGACGAGACATTAAGACTGGATGTCAGTGTTGCATTCAGCAGCGATGATTTGGCAGCGGCATTCGGTTTTTCATCCAAGGCGCCTACGGTTTTATCGGGTGTTGATGCGGAACTGACCTTGGGGAATGGATTTGGAGCCAGCGCGACCGTATCGGCAGATGGAAATAGAATCGTGATATCGGATAAGAGCGGATTTGAGTTTTCGTTTTTAATTAACGAGGGATTTCCGGCGGCAGGCGGAGACGGGGATCTTGAATTTGAAGTGACGGAGATTGGTGCAATGACGCTTCAGATTGGTGCGAATCAATATCAGACGATGGATATCAGACTTCCAAAGCTGGATGCTGAAATGTTGTATCTGGATCAAGTAGACGTTACAACGGTACGCGGCGGCGATAAGGCGATTGTTGAATTGGATAAGTCGCTTGACAAGCTGTTAAGTGTCCGCGCACAAATCGGTGCGTATGAGAACCGGTTGGATTATGCGGTTGCTTCTTTGGATCAGACGAGTGAAAATATGACGGCTGCCCTCGCTAGAATTAAGGATACGGACATGGCGGCAGAAATGTCGGAATTTACACAGCAGAATGTATTGGAGCAGGCGGCGATTTCCGTACTGACTCAGGCAAATGATCTGCCGCAGCAGACATTGCAGCTCCTGCAATAGAGGTAAAATATGGACGCAGAAAAGAAACGGGAATTTACCAGACGAATCAGCCAGAGCAACCGAAGTGAGCTGGTCGTAATTCAGTATGAAATATTTTATGCTTATATGGAGGATGCGAAAGCAGCGCATGAGACCGGAGATTACGAGAGCTTTCGGGCGGCAATCCGTAAGGGAGACCGTGTGCTGGCGGAATTGTCAGAAACTCTTGATTTTCAATATGAGCTTGCCGGTCAGCTCTATGCGCTCTATGACTTTTCGAAAAGGGCGTTGATGCAGTGTATTGTCAAGAAGGAATGTCAGGGGATTGAGGATGCAAAAAAGGCTCTGGATCCGCTTTATGCCGCCTTTGTACAGGTGGCTGCGCAGGATACGTCAGAGCCCTTGATGCAAAATACCCAGCAGGTTTATGCGGGTATGACTTACGGAAAACAAAATTTAAAAGAGAGCTTTCAGGAGCCAGAAACTTCCAGAGGATTCTTTGCATAAGAATCCTCTATTTGTTTGAGTCTGCCCAGCAGGAATTTGTACCGGAGCTGCATGGCATTCACCTCATAGATGTAAGAATCAATCAAGTCCGGGTCCACGACATTCTGGAAATTTGCATAGGCAGAATCCAGATTATTTTTTGTCTGTGTCAATTCTGCCAGTAGAACTGCATAATGTTCATCATAAGTTTTTGAACGTCTGATTATTTGAAACAACAATATCCCTACCTTCTTTTGGAGGAAAAACCTCTTTTTACTAAGTATAATCATCACGAATCAATTCTATACAGAATTTGGAATATTTTTTTTCCAGAAGTATATATTTAATACGAAAAAAGAGTTAGGACAGGAAAAACTTATGAATAAAGAAATGGGAATTGTGGCAATATTTGTAATTTGTGTATTAGTATTGTTGATTGGAATTATGAAGCAGAAGGCACAGGTCTTGTTTCAATTTGTGATGCGGATTGTGGTAGGAGCGGCTGCAATTTATCTTACCAATCAAATGCTTTTGGCGAACAAGAGCAGTATTGCAGTTGGAATGAATCCGTTCAGCCTGCTTACCGTCGGATTACTTGGAGCAGGGGGATACGGCTTATTGTATGGCATTATGATTTACAAGTCATTATAAGTAGAGTATGGCGGTTTCTATTGACATTCATACATCGTTCATACAAATTTTACAAAACTTTCCTGAAACGACATGGTCAAAAGAAAGAAATGGGTATATAATGCTACTTACATAGAAAACAGATAAATGTACATACAATCAACGAAGGGGGTGAGGGGTTGGAATTATGATACAAGAAGGATTACTGGTGCTGCTGTTTCTGGCAGCGGTCAGTGATATAAGAACTTCGCGAATCAGTAACCGGCTGGTTTTGGCAGGACTTGGTATGGGGATTCTTTTTCGGCTATGGGAAGAAGGTCCTATTGGTGTTTTCACATTCTTTATTCATGTAACAGTTCCGATAATTGTCTTATTTATTTTATTTCTTATGCGTGTCCTAGGGGCAGGCGATATCAAATTATTTTCCGTTATTAGTGGTATATGTGGTTTTCGGGAGTGGATAGGCTGTGTGACAGCCGCTTTTATTATTGGTGCAATATTAGCAGTTGTACGAATGATTTATCAGAGAAATTTTAGTATGAGGATATTATGTTTGGGAATCTATATCAGAACAATTCTAACAGAGCGTAGTTTCTTTCCTTATCCGTTTGGGGCAAAGGAGCAGGAAAATACGATTCATTTCTCCATAGCAATTCTTATAGGGTATCTTGTGAATCTGGGGGTGTGTCATTGAAAAAAATCAATCTAACAATTATAGAAGAGGATGGAGAATATGCGCAGAATCTGGCGCTTGTGATCCGCAGAAAAGAAAAGGGCAAAATAGAGGTTGCTTGGTATACAGATATGGAACATTACAGGGAGAATCAGGGAAATCACCGGGAAAATATAATTCTTATTGGGGAGGCGTTTCAGGAAATAAGTCTGTTACAATCCATGCAAAAAGAACGAGCGGACGTTGGACTGGTATTGCTTTCCACAGATGGGGTGTCCAAAGAGCTTTTGGGTTATCCGATCATTGAGAAGTATAGATCGGTAGATCATATCATAAAGGGAATCTATCGGTGTGCTGCAGCGTTTGACAGTGAAGATGTGTACTGGCGAGAGAACCGGAAGCAGATGATAGGAATTTATGCGCCTTGGAATCAGGAGTTATCCATGCTGTTTGCGGAAGTGCTTTTACAGATTTTATCGGAAAGGCAGAAGGTATTATATGTAAGCCTACAGGAATGTATTGGGAGAAAGGGGAAAAGTGAGAAATGGGATGAAGAAAATCTTGCAGACTTTGTCAGTTTTTTAAGGCTGAAAAAGGGTGGAGTAAATGCGAGGTTAAAGAGTATTTGCAGTAGCTTGGGGAAGGGGAATTGTATCCCGTCTGTGGATAATCCTCAGAATTTATCAGACATGACAAGACAGGATTATCAGAATCTTTGGGAGGCGTTGGAGGAGCAGACGGAATATGAGAGGATTTTGTTGGAATTTGGAGCGTCTTATCAGGGAAGCTGGGAAGATATGAAGCAGTGTGCTTCAATTTACTGTCCTTATCAGGAGGATACGTTACAGGAAAATCGGAGAACTCAAATAAAACATATTATTGAGCTGCACCACGCTGAGGATATCCTAAATAAGCTGCATTACGTGAAATTGCCGAGATTAGCATTTTATAGTGGAGCAGGAGAGCGGCGGGAAGGAGAGCTCACAGAAAGACTTCTTTGCAGTGAATTTGGGGATACCGTGAGAGGTTTGGTAGAATTATGAGTGAGGAACTGACAGTATTACGGGAAGAGATTTTCGGGAAAATGGATATGTCCCGTGTGATAACAGATGGAGAATTGGAGGAATTGATAGAGCAGGCGTTGCTGCAAAGAAGCCGCAAAAGCGCGTTATCGCTTGAT
>Ga0137307_101178_pt1 | contig 25273 bp, 20 predicted proteins | sample NAcewD2O_March_2_FD_97180 | JGI IMG/M metagenome (GOLD analysis project Ga0137307, IMG submission 97180) | Mouse cecal microbial communities from Vienna, Austria - N-Acetylglucosamine amended D2O_March | ecosystem: Host-associated > Mammals > Digestive system > Large intestine > Cecum | place... | reverse complement strand
CCAACGGCACCACGATCAGACCTGCGATCATGGCGAACGCTCCGGCATTGATCGGCGAAGCAATGTATCCAATAAACATATTCGACACGGTGATACCTACCCCTGCGGCAAAGCTTGCCCACACTGCTGCCCTGCTCACGCCCTTCCAGTACAAGCCGTACAGGAACGGAGCCAGAAATGCACCTGCCAACGCCCCCCAGGAGATTCCCATAAGCTGCGCGATAAATGTAGGCGGATTCAATGCGATCACTACGGATACCACGATAAAGAACACGATCAGGATCTGCATGGTCACAACCTGCTTCTTCTCACTCATATTTTTCATTACCCGGTCTTTGAGCAGGTCCAGTGTCATGGTAGAACTAGACGTCAGCACCAGGGAAGACAGCGTGGACATGGATGCGGACAGCACCAGCACCACCACGATTCCGATCAGGATATCCGGAAGGGTGGACAGCATATAGGGAATGATGCTGTCATAGATCACTGCACCGGTTTCTTCATGATACAGTGCGTCATTATCGAAGAGCCGCCCAAATCCGCCCAGAAAATAGCATCCGCCGGATACCACCACCGCAAACAGTGTGGAAATCACAGTTCCTGTATTGATAGCCTTTTCGTCCTTGATCGCATAAAATTTTCCAATCATCTGAGGCAGCCCCCAGGTTCCCAGGGACGTCAATATCACAACTCCAAGCAGGTTCAATGGATCTGGTCCGAAGAAGGAGGTAAATGCCCCCGGCTGCCCCTGAGTGACCGGAATGTCGCTGGGGATCTGCGCCATCGTCTGAATGGCATTGAGAAAACCGCCCTGTCCGCTTAAGACTGCGCCGATCACTGCCACGATTCCGCCCAGCATGATGATTCCCTGGATAAAATCGTTGATGGCAGTTGCCATATAACCTCCCAGAATCACATAAACTGCAGTAAACACAGCCATCACGACAACGCAGATTGTATACGGAATATGAAATGCCATCCCGAACAGCCGGGACAGTCCGTTATAAACCGAAGCCGTATATGGAATCAAAAATATAAATACAATAACAGAGGACGTCACCTTCAGAGCGTCGCTTCCGTACCTTTCTCCAAAAAAATCCGGCATGGTCTTGCATTTCAGATGCTGGGTCATGACCTTCGTCCTTCTTCCTAGCACAACCCACGCCAGAAGACTTCCAATCACTGCGTTGCCCAGCCCGATCCAGGTGGAAGCGATCCCGTATTTCCACCCGAACTGTCCGGCATACCCGACAAAAACCACCGCTGAAAAGTAGGAAGTTCCATATGCAAATGCCGTCAGCCAGGGCCCTACGCTGCGCCCGCCCAGAACAAATCCGTCCACGCTGGAGGCATGCTTTCTGGAGTAGATTCCTACATAAACCATCATCGCAAAAAATACAATCAGTAAGATCAGTTTCACTGCCATTTCCTCATCCTCATTTCCTTTTTGATACTAGCTTGCTTTAAAGCGTTGCACTTTAAAGTATTAAAGTGTTGTAACATAGTTTAACACGGAGTTTCCTCCGTGTCAACCCTTACTATAGTGATTAGTCACACCTTGGCCTTGGATGGTGATTGGCCAGGGTGTGACATACAACTTACTATATCTTTATTTCATCCTATCCACTCGGTCCTGGATGGTCTTGTTGAAATTCTCGATCTTCCGGCTGTACGGCTCGCTCATATACTTCGAGCTCAGCATAAAGTCTGCTGTCGCCAGGTTATTCGCGATCGGGATATCATATACCACCGCAATACGCAGCAACGCCTTGACATCCGGATCATGCGGCTGCGCTTCCAGCGGATCCCACATAAAGATCATAAAGTCAATCTTTCCTTCCACGATCTTCGCACCGATCTGCTGGTCACCTCCCAGCGGACCGCTGCAGTAGCCCTTTACAGGCAGGCCCGTCTTCTCTGCGATCAGCTTTGCCGTCGTCCCGGTGCCGCAGAGAAAATGTCCTTTCAAAATCTCTTTATTCCTGTCACACCAGTCCACCAGTTCCTGCTTCTTACCGTCATGGGCAACCAAAGCAATGTTCTTTGCCTTGCCGATCTCCATTGTCACAAAATTTTCATTTAACATCTTGAATACCTCCTTCGTATCCATCACTGCCTAACCCCTGCGGGTGCGCACAGCATCCTCAGTCTATCTGTTCCATGGTCTCAAACCGGACAGACGCCAATGCCCCCATCACTACAGTTACTATGATACTATAGATCAGAATGATTGGAAAGACCAAATTGACATGAATCAGTATCCCCGCTGCGACCGCAGCCATGATTCCGATTCCGATGATAAACATCTGGATGAACATCCTTATGATATCCTGTCCTGTCTTTCCCAGGAAGTCCCCGACCATGCACTGGGCAACCACCCTGGTATACATCTTATTTGCCTGCAGCACCGTATAGATCAGAACTGTCATCAGAATCATCCCCGGTGATACGCCCCACACCACCCCCATAGGGAGACACAGCACGATTCCGTCAGCAAATGCTTTTATATGCTCCATCAGCGTGGCATACCAGAGCTTTTTAAAAGGCGTAGCCGGAATCAGGAACAGATAAGGACTTTTCAGCTCCGTTTCCCATTTTCCCGTGATTCCCGAAAATACCAACGTCATGTAAGCCGTCATTCCCAGCAGAAAAAGCTGGGGAACCTCTGTCCTCGCAACGTTCTGCCTGAGTGCGAACGCCATGACCGCAGAGGCTGCCAGGTTGATCACAGTGGCCTTGGTAAAAATAAACCATCGTTCCTTTTTGTATTCCAAAAGCTGCCGGTAAAAGACTGCCTTTGCCCCGCCAGCCCCGTAGTTCCCCGAAATCCGACGGAATTTTCGTTTCTTTTCCCCGATACCGGTGACCATCTCTCCACTGTTTTTCCTCCGCTTCATCTCCGCGTAATCATCCGCAAATTTCGCAGCATCCTCATAATAGGCTCCTCCGCAGCGCATATGCTTTGCCATCAGAAATGCGGCTGCCACCGTACAGACATACAGTACCGTACAGACCATATTCAGGGTCGTGGGGCCGATCAGGATCAGCCGATAGGCCGCAATATTCCAGCCCACTACAGGGATCATCTGCAATCCCGGCCAATCAAAGAAGGCGGAAACCGAATCCAGATCAAAGCCTTCCCGCCGGAAATACAGAACCAAAAACAAAGTGACCGCCCCGAGAAAGATTTTGATTCCCATACAAAGACCTTTTATGAAGCGTTCCGACAGACTTTCATTCGTATACAGGAATACCATCAGGCTGACTTCCAGTAAAAGCTCCAGGATGCAGCCCACAAAGAAGAACAGCGCCATCCTCCATGGCTCCACACTGAATACGGTCACACCGACCAGCACGAACAGCAGGCTGACGATCACGGAGGTCAGATAGTTCATCCAGGCGCTGTGGATCAAAACCAACTTTGGACTGATGGGCGCCGGAAATACAAAATGAGGATGCGCCTGCCGGAATATGACCCCTTTTCTGGACGAATAAGCAATAAAATCCGCCAGGAAAATATAGATCGACCACACAGAAACCAGAGCGATCAGGCCGTCTGCGGAATCAAACCGCAGCTCCGTCACAAGCCTTCCCAGCGCAAACAGAACATAGGCCGCATACACTCCGAGAAAAATGAGCAGGATCAGGGTCACCGGTTTTTTCAGCGCCCGCTTTACATTATTGACAAAAGACCTCCAGGTCAGATATAACAATGCCCTCATCGCTTTTCACCGCCCGTCATCTCAAAGAACAGATCGTCCAGATCCTTTTCCCCTACATCCTCTTTCCGATAGGATCCAATGATATGGCTCTGATCCATCACGAACATTACGTCCCACAGTTCCTCCACCATCTCCAGCATATGGGTGCTGATCAGCACGGTCACTCCCTGGCTGCGGAGCTCAAGCACCACCTTTTTCAGTTCCTTGATGGCCTGGGGATCCAGCCCCACCATAGGCTCGTCGAAAAGGATCACCTTGGGCTTGACGGCGAGGGCGCAGCAGATGCTGACCTTCTGCATCATACCCTTGGACAGTTCATTTCCAAGCTTATCCTGCTTGTCGGCCAGTTCAAAACGCTCAAATAGTGCCTGCACCTCTTCCTCCGTAATGGTACTGGAATATGCTTTCCGGATATATTCTACATGCTCCCGGACCGTCAGCGCGTCAAACATGGCCGGAATCTCCGGCACATATCCGAAGATTTTTTTCGCCTCAAGCGTCCTGGAGGACATCCCCTGGATCCCAATCCGGCCCTGATACCGCAAGAGCCCTGCGATACTTTTGATGATCGTAGATTTTCCCGCTCCATTGGGGCCAAGCAGGATCCCCACCTGGCCGTCCGGCACGAAAAAACTGACCTTGTCCACAGCCAGATGCTTTCCATATGATTTGCTCAATTCCTGAATCTCTAACATGATTTCTTATGCCTTCTTTCCTGTCTGATGCATTTCACAGTTCTTCCGTATCTTCCGATTCTTCAAGCTCATCTTCAATCTCGATGGGATCATAATACCGGATCAACGCCTGAGTTCCCAAATCCCCCATGCCTTCCGCTTCCAGTTCCTCACAGCCTGCAAGCACAGTGCTTAAGACATCCAGGGAAAGTCCGCTCATATTTGCCTCGATCAGGGCCAGCCGCATGTCTTTGATAAAATGCTTCATAAAAAATCCCGGCGCGAAATCCTCTTTCACGATCTTGGGGCCCAGGCTGTCCAGCTGCCTGCTGCCCGCAGCGCCTGCGGAAACCGACCGCAGCAGCGTGTCCGGATCCAATCCCTTTTCCTTTGCATAGGCAATGGCCTCGCAAACGCCTGAGAGCGCTCCTGCGATCATGATCTGGTTGGCCAGCTTGCAGTGCTGTCCGCAGCCCGCCTTTCCCTGATAGTTGATGTTGGTCCCCATGGCCTGGAAAAGAGGCATACAGGCTTCAAAGTCCGCCTCATCGCCGCCTGCCAGGATGGAAAGAGTCCCTGCCTTTGCTCCGGTATCTCCTCCGGTCACCGGCGCATCCAGGACATGGCAGCCCTTTTTACCGCCTTCCCGGTAAATCTTTTCCGCAAGCTGGGGGCTGGTGGTCGTCATATCGATCAGATAAGCACCCTCTTTCACATTGTCCAGAATATTTCCCTCTTCAAAATAGACCTCTTCCACGTCCTGCGGAAATCCCACGATGGTGATCACCGCGTCCCGCTCCTTTACACAATCAGCAATAGTATCGTAAAAAACCGCGCCCTCGCTGATCACATCCTCCACCTTAGATCTTGTCCTTGCATAGATGTGCAGGTCAAAACCTGCCTTCATCAAATTGCGCACCATGGATTTTCCCATGATCCCCACGCCGATAAATCCGATACTTTTTATTTCTCCCAATGTTCTGCCCTCCGTATTAATCCTCTGCCTTCTCTACAACTTCTCCCTGCTTCTTATAGATGCTGCCGCCCGGAACGAATCCCCGTACAGAGGACAGCGGATAAATATTCGTATGCGCTCCGACGACAGTTCCTGGATTGAGGACGCTGCCGCAGCCCACTTCCACCTCGTCTCCCAGCATGGCGCCGAACTTTTTCATCCCGGTCTCAATATTTCCTTCCGGAGTCTTTACCACTACCAGCTTTTTATCTGACTTCACATTGGAGGTGATGGAGCCTGCACCCATATGGGACTTAAAGCCCAAAATAGAATCTCCCACATAATTATAGTGGGGAACTTGCACCTTGTTAAACAGGATCACATTTTTCAGCTCTGTGGAATTTCCCACCACTGCACCTTCCCCCACAATGGCATTTCCCCGGATAAATGCACAGTGGCGAATCTCCGCGTCTTTCCCGATGATAGCCGGCCCGTTGATAAATGCAGTAGGCGCCACCTTCGCAGACCTGGCGATCCAGATATTTTCTCCCCGTCTCTCATACTCCTCCGGTGAAAGAGAGGCGCCGAGCTCCACGATAAACGCGCTGATCCTGGGGAGCACCTCCCACGGATGGGTCACCCCGTCAAACAGGGGGGCTGCAATAGTTTCCTCTAAAGTATAAAGTTCCTGTACGGTTAATGCTTTCATAAATGATCTCCTTATCATTTTTTATAAAATTGCGACGCCTGTTCATAGCACGTCCTGAGCTGGAACTGGTTGCGGAGGTTCATCACCACATCCGTCCGGCTGACAATAAAGTGGCTCAGTTTCTGCATATATTCCTCCGGCGTGATCGTTCCTTCCGCCACATACGACAGCCCCTTTTCCCAGCTTGCCGTCAGCTCCGGGTTCAGGAGAGAACGGATGGAATGATCCACCACGTCATAGATCATCTCACCCTGCAGGGTGGGCGTAATGATCTGGGTCTTTTTATTTAACGCCAGATATTGAATATTAATCAGCTTTTTCAGGATCTCCGCACGGGTGGCGCTAGTCCCGATCCCGCTGCCCTTGATCTGAGCCCGGAGCTCTTCATCCTCAATGAGCTGCCCCGCGTTCTCCATTGCCAGGATCATGGAACCAGAGTTATACCGCTTCGGCGGCGAAGTTTCCCCCTCCTTGATTTCCAGCCGGTCCACAGGAAGAACGGCCCCTTTCCTGAGTCCCTGGACAGCCTGGAACAGAGCCCTGTCTACATTCTGCTTCTCTCCTCCGTCTCCTTCTGCCTCTCCGTCTTCCCTGGCCGTCTTTTTCGGCTGGGGAACGCCCGTCACTTTTAAGTAACCTTCCTCAGCCAGCACCTTGAAGCCGGAAAAAAAGCTTTCTTCTTTAATCTTTGTTACGATGGATATCTTTTGATACACTGCCGGCGGATAGAAAATGCTCAGAAAACGGCGTACAATACAGTCGTAGATCTTCCGGGACATTTCCGAGACTGAGCCCAGGCTCTGAAGCCCCTGTCCGGTAGGCACGATGGCATAATGATCCGTGATCTGCTTGTCATTGACATACCGGGTCTTTGCCAGGTTTTTATGACTCCCGAACTGCAGGATATCCTGCAGATAAGGCGCTGCCATCTGGTATTTGGAAAGCCCGTTCAGATTGCGGCTGATCTCCTTCGCCGCCGCTGTGGACAGCACGCGAGCGTCGGTACGCGGATAAGTGACTAGCTTTTTCTCGTACAGTTCCTGCACGATCCGCAGCGTCTCGTCGGGACTGATCTTGAACCGTTTGGAACAGTCGTTCTGCAGCTCCGCCAGATTGTAGAGGAGAGGCGGATTCTTCTTTTCTTTTTTCTTTTCAATGGAGACCGCCTGACAGGTGACTGGCTGCCGTGCGCCTGAAGAAGCACCGTCGATTTTCCCCTGTGCGGGCAGATCTCTGCCTCCAGGAGCTTCTGCGTCTCCCTGACCGCCCGTCAGGTATGCGATCAGTTCCTCTGCCTTTTCCCGGGTCTTGAATCCATTTTCTTTATACAGGTCAAAAGACTCAAACCACCGGGAGCCCTGAACGGCCTTCCACTCTCCTTCAAAGGTCTGATCATTGACCCTGATCGTACTTAGGACACGGTAGAAGGGCGTTTTCACAAAGTCCCGGATCTCCCGCTCCCTGCGTACCACCATCCCCAGCACACAGGTCATCACCCTGCCCACCGAAATCGCCGGCCGGTCTTTCGTGCGGAGATAACTGGAAACACTGTCTCCATATTTTAAGGTCAGCAGGCGGGAAAAGTTGATCCCCATCAGGTAATCCTCTTTTGCACGCAGGTAAGCAGAGGCGCTCAGGTTGTCGTATTCCGACAGATCCTTTGCCTCCCGGATCCCCCGCAGAATCTCTTCCTCGGTCTGGGAGTCGATCCATACCCGCCTGCGCTCCTTTCCCTGCACATGTGCTTCCTGCTCAACCAGCCGGTAGATATATTCCCCTTCCCGCCCGGAGTCGGTGCAGACATAGATGCACTCCACATCCTCCCGGTTCAGGATTTCGCTGACGATCCGAAACTGCTTTTCCACAGCCGGAATCACCTCGTACCGGAACTCTTCCGGCAGAAAAGGCAGAGTATCCAGACTCCACCTTTTCAATGCAGGGTCATATTCACCTGGGTAGCTCATCGTCACCAGATGCCCGACGCACCATGTCACGATGGCGTCTTCTGCCTCCAGATAGCCGTCACCGCGCCGTACATTCAGTTTTAAAGCCCTGGCAAATTCCTGTGCAACACTTGGTTTCTCTGCTATATATACTGCTTTCCCCATAGATTTATGCTACCCGTTCCTTCTGTAATCAATTCCTGTGCGGCCGGCATATCCTGTCACTCAAAAACGGTGCACTGCCGCCCGGATCAAACCGATTCGATTTTCTCCAAAACCCATGCAGCGCCAGATTTGATACTTTACAGAAATCACCCTTCCCTGCGGAAGCGATATGCCGTCACCGTATGATACGCCTTCCCCGCCTTACACACGGAGCTCGGAAAATTTTCATGATGGACAGCATCCGGAAAATACTGGGTCTCAAAACAGACCGCAGCACGGTACGGATAGACCGCACCATCTTTTCCGGCTTCCTGATCGAGGAAATTGCTTGTATACACCTGTATGCCTGGCAGGTCTGTATACACGTCCATAACGATACCGCTTTCATGTGCGGCCGCCTCCGCTACTTTACCAAATTTTCCGCCATTTTTCAATACCCAGTTGTGGTCGTAGCCCTTTCCAAGGCGGATTGCTTCAAAGTCTGAATCAATCTCATGGCCGATCACGCGCCCGGTCCTAAAGTCCATAGGCGTACCGGCCACATCCAAGATTTCTCCTGTCGGGATGGAATCGGCGTCCGTCAGGGTAAAGGCATCCGCATCCAGGGTAACCTCATGAGAAAGAATATTTCCGCTGTCATGTCCATTCAGGTTAAAATAACTGTGGTTCGTCATATTGATAACCGTATCCGCGTCCGGAACCGCATCGTATGTAAACCGCAGTTCATTCTCCTCTGTCAGAGCGCAGATGATCTTCATATCCAGCGCCCCCGGGAAACCCTGATCCCCATCCGGGCTGTGCAGCAGGAAAGTCAAATGGTCATCCGCAGTCTCTATTACTTCCCAGAAACGCTTGTTATAAACCTCTGGCCCGCTGTGCAGATTGTTGCCGTTCTGATTAGCTGCCAGCGGATAGGTCACGCCGTTCAGTTCAAAGGAAGCCCCTCCGATCCGATTTGCATTGCGGCCCACCGGAGCGCCGATGGATTCCGTTCCCGCCTCGTATCCGGCCGCATTTTCATAGCCCAATACCACGTCCCGGAGCCGCCCTTCCCTGTCCGGCACAAACAGCCTCACCAGCGATGCGCCGTAATCCGTAAATTCCGCCGTCATACCGGCGTCATTTGTCAGAGTGTACAGCTTTGCTTCTTTCCCGTCTTTTACTGTTCCAAATGTACTGATCTTGATTGGTTTCATTTGTTCCCTCCACTATTTTCTTTTTTTAATCTGAACAACGGGGACCGCTTCACGCAGCCTGGACAGGAGCGACTTCTTTTCCTCGATCCGTTCCGGCCGCTTCGCATGGAGCGCTTCTTTCATGAAAATTTCCTGTGCGCAGATTTTCCGCTCCCCGCCCTTCTTTTTCTGATAAGTCCCGTCGCTGGTCATGACCCTGGCTTTTACATTGTCCGCAAGCATGATTCCCAGATACCGCACAAGCTGCTTTTTGATGGCTTGATCATAGATCGGGCAGGCCACCTCCACACGTTTTTCCGTGTTTCGGGTCATCATATCTGCGGAACCGATGTACACCTTCTTTTCATCCCCCGATCCAAATACAAATACCCTGGGGTGCTCCAGATAACGGCCTACGATACTGGTCACGGTGAGGTTTTCCGTTTCCCCCGGAATGCCAGGCAGCACACAGCAGATACCCCGCACGATCAGATCGATCTTGACGCCGGCTCTGGATGCCTCCGCCACCTTCCGGATAAAGTCAATGTCCGTGACAGAGTTCATTTTCATCAGGACCCTTCCAGACGCCCCTTTCTTAATCTCTTCATCCATCAGCATCAGGACCTTCTGCTTTAAGCTGGTCGGAGAGACGATCAGATGCTGATAAGCGCCATGCAGGTTGCTGATAGCCATATTTTTGAAAAAGACCGCCGCATCCTCCCCGATAGCCTGGTTGGCTGTCATAAGGGAAAAGTCGGTATACATTTTCGCCGTCTTTTCATTGTAATTGCCGGTTCCGATCTGAGTGATATACCGAATCTCATTACGGCTGCGGTAGGTGATCAAACAGATCTTGGAGTGGACCTTATACCCCTCGAAGCCGTAGATCACACGGCATCCCGCCTCTTCCATACGCTCCGCCCAGTCGATGTTGTTCTGCTCGTCAAACCGTGCCCGCAGCTCGATCAGCGCCGTAACCTCCTTGCCGTTTTCCGCGGCGGCACACAGATATTCCACCAGCCTGGTCTTCTTCGCCAGCCGATAAATGGTGATCTTGATGGTCATGACGTCCGGATCCACCGATACTTCACGGATGAGCTGCAGGAACGGTTCCATGCTCTCATATGGGTAGGAAAGCAAGATATCCCGGCGCTTCACCTGGGCCATCACGCTGCCCTCCGCCACCGATGCCGACGGCTGGGGGACAAAGGTCTCATCCGTCAGGGAACGCTTCATAGAATCCGGCACCTTCTCGATCACAGAGAACACAAAATCAAGCGTCATTGGCATCTTGGTCCGGAAAATGCATTCCTGGGTGATGTTGAACTTTTCACAGAAAAACTTCTCCATCTCTTTTCCGAGAGGACTGGCCACCTCCAGACGGACCACTGCCATCCTTCTCCTTTTGTGCAGCGCCTTCTGCATCACAAAACGAAAATCGTCATTGTCCGCATAAGAATCATCGTCAGGGGAAATGTCCGCATTCCGTGTCACACAGATATAATTTTTATCAGACACCTGGTACTGGCCGAAGATCAGCTCCATATATTCTAAAATCACCTTTTCGATGCGGATGTAGCGTACGTCATGTCCTGGAAGGTACACGATCTTGGGCACAAACTGTGGAATCGGGACAATGCCCATCATGCTCCTGTCTTCCAGTTTGAGATTTGCCACAATATAGACTTCTTTATTTAACAGGTGCGGAAACGGATGATTCACATCCACGATCTGCGGGGAAAGCACCGGCAGAACCTGTTCCTTAAAATATTTTTTAATAAATTTCTTTTCCTGGGGCTCCAGCTCCTTGAAGGCCATGCTGCTGATCCCATAGGTGGAAAGCTGCTTCTTGATCTCCGAATAGGTCTTATCCCGCTCCTTGTATAGGGGTGCCACCGCACCGTAAATTGCCTTGAGCTGTTCCCCCGGCGTCATTCCGGATTTTAAGTCTACCTTTTTATTATCCACTGCCGCCATATTTAACAGGTTGCCGACCCGTATCATAAAAAATTCGTCCAGGTTGCTGGTAAAGATCGAGACGAACTTCATCCGCTCCAGAAGCGGCACGCTCTCGTCCCGTGCCTCCTCCAGGACCCGCTGGTTAAACCGCAGCCAGGACAATTCTCTGTTTTGTGTGTAGCTCATTTTTTCTTTGCCCATCTTCTTTTCCTCCTAGAACCTATCCTTCCAGATACTCTGTCAGCCGTCCGTATTCCCGCTCCATCAGGTGATAACCGTGCTCATAAAATCCTGTCAGAATCTCTGCGTTGCGCTCCAGCCGGGACACAGCCTTGACCTGCGGCCGCAGAACAAAAATCTGGCCCTTCTCTTCCAGACGTTCGATCTGTTCCATGGTACGATTATAATACAGGCTCCTTGTCATGATGGCCCGCAGCAGATTGGGGTATGACCGGTAGACCTCCCGATAGACTCTTGCCATCCCCTTGGACACCCTCTTTTTCCGGTAACCCGGATTCCGGGTCAGGATCACCACAATCTTCTGATTGCCATAGGTCGTTGCCCGCTCAATAGGGACCGAATCCGCCAGTCCGCCGTCCAGGCAGGGAATCCCGTCCACCCTCACGACAGGGGTCAAAAGCGGCATGCTGCAGGATGCTCTACAGAGCTTCATCAGCCTGGCTTTGTCCTGACGTTCATCTAAATATTCCGCCTTTCCGGTGAGGCAGTTTGTCACCACGATCTCACACTTCATCTTCGATTGAAAATACGTTTCATAATCAAACGGATGTGTCTCATTGGGAAATGTATCAAAAATCATGTCCATATTCATGACGCTTTTTTCCCTGACAAAGCTCCGAAATCCATGCACATAGTTCTCCTTTTTGTCTGTCAGGATCATACAGTCTCTTGTCCTGCCAGGCTGTCTTGAGACATAATCCACTGCGTTGCAGGAGCCTGCGGACACGCCGATGACATGAGATGTATACAGTTCCTGCTCCATCAGATAATCCAGGACTCCCGAGGTAAATACTCCTCTTGTGGCCCCACCCTCCAGAATCATTGTTGCTTTCTGCATATTCAAAACCTCGCTTTAAAAATTATACCGTTTTATTATCTCTTCGTTTTACACGGCCTGGCCGGCCGTGAATGATCCCCCTGCATTTCCGCAGCTCTCATTTTTTCCAATTATAGCACACATTCTTTCCATTAAGTAGACCTTTTTGCTGAAATTCTAAATGGTACGATGATTTTCCTTGAAAAACAAAAGGTTTTATGTATAATATAGAGGAAGTGACAGTAAAACTTGATAGTTCTCCGGAGGATATCCCTTGCGGAGCAGGCGGGTTCCGCCTGGAAAAGATTCAGAAAAACAGAGGGTTTACAGTATGATCAGCGCAAATAATATTACGTTAAGAGTCGGAAAAAAAGCATTATTTGAAGATGTGAATATCAAGTTCACAGAAGGAAACTGCTACGGCATCATCGGCGCCAACGGCGCGGGAAAGTCTACCTTTTTGAAGATCCTGTCCGGGCAGCTCGAGCCAACCAACGGGGAGATTGCCATTACTCCGGGAGAGCGTCTGTCTTTCCTGCAGCAGGACCAGTCCAAATACGACGAATATCCTGTTTTGGACACCGTCATTATGGGAAATGCCCGCCTTTATGAGATTATGAAGGAAAAGGACGCCATCTATGCAAAAGAGGATTTTACCGATGAAGACGGGATCAAGGCAAGCGAGCTGGAAGGTGAATTTGCCACCATGAACGGTTGGGAAGCGGAATCTGACGCCGCAGCCCTGCTGAACGGCCTGGGAATCGATACGGAGCTTCATGACAAATCCGTGAAGGACCTGGTTGGTCCTGAGAAGGTAAAGGTACTGCTGGCACAGGCATTGTTCGGCAATCCGGATATCCTGCTCCTGGACGAGCCTACCAACCATTTAGACCTGGATGCCATCGCATGGCTGGAAGAATTTTTGATCAATTTTGAAAATACAGTGATCGTGGTTTCCCATGACCGTTATTTCCTGAACAAGGTCTGCACCCAGATCGCGGATATTGACTACGGCAAGATCCAGCTCTATGCCGGGAACTATGACTTCTGGTACGAATCCAGCCAGCTCATCATCCGGCAGATGAAGGAAGCCAATAAAAAGAAGGAAGAAAAGATCAAGGAGCTGCAGGAATTTATTTCCCGGTTCAGCGCCAACGCGTCAAAGTCCAAGCAGGCCACGTCCAGGAAGCGTGCCCTGGAAAAGATCCAGTTGGATGAGATCAAGCCGTCCAGCCGGAAGTACCCCTACATCGATTTCCGCCCCAACCGCGAGATCGGCAATGAGGTTCTGTCTGTGGAAGGGCTTTCCAAGACCATTGACGGAGAAAAGGTCCTGGATAACCTGACCTTTACTCTGGGCCACGATGACAAGGTGGCTTTTGTGGGTAGCAATGAGCTTGCCAAGACCGTTTTGTTCAAGATTTTAATCGGCGAGATGGAGCCGGACGAGGGTACCTACAAGTGGGGGATTACCACCTCCCAGGCTTATTTTCCGAAGGATTTCGGAGAGGAATTTGACAGCGATTACACCATCACGGAATGGCTCACCCAGTATTCCGAGAACAAGGATGTCACCTATGTCCGTGGTTTCTTAGGGCGGATGCTGTTCGGCGGGGAGGACGGCGTAAAACGGCTGAAGGTGCTCTCCGGAGGAGAAAAGGTACGGTGCCTCCTCTCGAAGATGATGATCTCCGGCGCCAATGTGCTGCTCTTTGACGAGCCCACCAACCATCTGGATATGGAGTCTATCACGTCATTGAATAACGGTATGATCAAATTCCCAGGCGTGCTTTTGTTCACCTCCCGCGACCATCAGATCGTCCAGACGACAGCCAACCGGATCATGGAAATCGTACCGGGCGGCAAGCTGATCGACAAGATCACGACTTACGACGAATATCTGGCGAATGACGAAATGGCAAGAAAACGGCATACGTATACGGTACAGACTGAAGAAGAGGATTAAAAAATGCCCCCGCCGCTGCGGGGGTTTTCTTCATTCTATATTCCACCGTTTGACAGGCTCTTTATAATAGACCTTACTTTCTTCCGCAATCACCGGCACGCCTTCCTTCACGTCAACGATCGTCACCGCGCAGTTGGCAGGAACCTGCCATTTCCAGAAATCCGCTGCGTCCAGATTCCCCCGGATATGATTCAGCAGTGCGGTCATGGCAGCGCCGTGGGTGGAGAGCAGGATCCTCTTCCCCTGCAGCTGCGGATCTTCACACAGTTCTTTTAAAAATTGTCCGGTACGGTCCATAATATCAGCAATACTCTCCCCGCCCTTTGCCGGAACAAAATTCCCTGTATCGGTAAAGAATTTTTTGAACGCTTCACTCTCTACCGCTTTTTCTTTCCCGCTGATGCACATGCCCTCATATTCTCCAAATCCCATCTCCTTGATCCCGTTGGATTCAATCACAGGGATGCCTCTGCCCGCCAGTATGATCTCGGCGGTCTCCTTTGCACGGATCAGCGGACTCGTGTAGGCCAGGTCAAAGGGGATGTCTTTCATGCCCTCCGCCGTCTCCCGCGCCAGGTGCCTTCCGTATTCATTCAACGGAATATCGGAGAATCCCTGTACTTTACGCGCTTTATTCCAGTCTGTTTCTCCGTGCCTTACAATGTATAATCTCATCTTTTGTCTCCTTTTTCTGCTGTTGCTTCTATAGTATATATGTTTATACTCATAATTTCAACTTTCAGTTTCAATTTATGCTCCCATACCTGGATGCCCGTTCCATCACTGAATTGGCCGGATGCCGTGCAGCAAGTGCACGACACCGTGTGAACAGTAACGGATGCGTTACAGTTTGCGTCCGGTTATGCCGTGAACTGTAACCGCCTCTACGAACAATGCGAACTAATGTTTGTTTTTGCATAGACAAGTTCTGCAGGATATGTTATAATACGCAAAGGACAGAGTCCGAAACAAAATCGTCAATGAAAGGAACTATATGAAGATCAGAAACGCAGCCTTAACAGACCTGGACGCCCTTCTGCAGCTGTATGACAATGCCCGCAGGTTCATGGCCGCCCACGGCAATCCAACCCAGTGGGGAACCGCTTACCCTCCCCGTGCCCTTCTGGAATCCGACATTGAGAGCGGCTGCAGCTATGTCTGCGTGGAGCATCAAGATGTGATCGCCGCATTTTATTACCGATTCGGCGAAGAGGACTCTTACCGCCACATCTGCAATGGACAGTGGCTGGATGAGTCTCCTTACGGCGTCGTCCACCGCATTGCATCGGACGGCACCATCCGGGGTGCCGGTTCTTTCTGCCTCGACTGGGCCCTCTCTCAATGCAGAAACCTGAGAATCGATACGCACCGGGACAACCGGGTGATGCAGCATTTATTAGAGAAACGCCAGTTTACCCGGTGCGGGATCATTTATCTCGAAGACGGCAGTGAGCGGATTGCCTACCAGAAAAAAGTCTTATAAGTTTTGGGATCATTTGAGTTTCAGGGCTTTCTCGGAGACCGCCGCCCTGATCGCGGCATTAATGTTTTCCCGGACCTCTACGAGATAGGATGCCTTCTGCGGATAGGAGCGGAAGGTAACCTCTCCGTTTTCTTCTTCCATCAGGCACTTCATGACTGTTTCCCGGTCCGTCAATTTCTCCAGATGATACATCGCACGCAGATCCTCCATGGCCCTTTCCATCAGCATCGAGCGAATTGAATCTACCGGCTTCCCATCTTTTCCCGGATATACCAGAAACGGATCCCCTGACGGAAATGCCCCGTCCGCGTCAGTGCACCGGTAAGGATCGATCGGATACATAGAAAACTCGCTGTGATAAAAATTATATCCCCAATGCAGAAAACCGGTAATCGCATATTTATAAAGCTGAATGCCCAGGACCCTTGTCCGGAATCCCGGAAGCACGATAAAACGGTTGGAGACCTCCAGATGCTGGCCGGTACAGTAATACGTCCACAGCCTGGGAGGACGTTTTTTCAGGAATGGTTCTATATGGTTACTGGCACATACCGGCTCTTCCACAGCCCCCTGCTCGTAGAACCTGTACTCGGAAAGCGCATCTATCATATGATATCCTGGCACATATCCTTTTACAAGTTTTTTTGCATACAGGTAGGACTCCAGGTCTTTTTCCTCCGGCTCGTCCGATATATGGAAATAGCACTGCTTTCCAATACCAAGCCTTTCAATCTCTTCCGTAAAAGACAAAAGAAACATCTGCAGAAATTTCCTGTATTTTTCACTGTCAGCCCTGGTCCCCCATCCAAAGATTCTGCGTTCCTCTCCGTTTATTTTTCCGATGATCTTGGGTGCCGCCTTCGCCCCCCACTGACTGAACAGATGCGAAATTTCAAAAAAACATACTCCGCAACGTCTGCACATTTCCACCCACCGCTCGAACCTGTCATAGCCAAATTCATAACCCTGGTCCGTCACTGTCACATCCACCAGCTGTACGGTACGCCGTTCTCCATTCACAGCTGTGTCCAGCGGCGGAGTAAATACAGGAGTGAGCAGCATATTGCAGCCGCGCCTGACAGCATGGCGTACAAAATTTTCTATGATTTCCCAGTGCCTCTCACTAAATACTTCCACGTCGTAATACTCCGCCAGACAATCGCAGTGGAACCATTCCGTATGCCGGATCTCAGATTCCGGGAGCACTGTATTTAATATCTCTGCAGTCATATCCGCCTCCGCGGACAATGGTCGCATCCCCGGCGCATGAGCCAGGCTCTCCAAAATGATTTTTACCGGATATTCACCGGCCGGTGTGTCTTCCGTTGCTTCGATATCAATCCACAGGCTCCGCCACTGTCCGGAAACGATCGGGAATCCAAATTCCCCCAGATCCTCCAGCAGGTCCGGATACAGCCCAGGCTCTGTTGTCAGATATCCCTCGTCCTTCTCCATATGGCATGGATAGGCGCAAGGCACCAGTTCCACCTTTTTCACCCTCACCCCAATTCCATCCGGAGCCTCTACCCGGACTGTCCCTCTCTGCTTTCTTTCCACATTTCCATAGTATGCGATCTGGAAAGAAACCGTTTCCCCTTTCAGGGCTGTCAATCGGCTGACTGCCCCGTCGTCCGAAGGCTCCCGGGACGGAAAAACCTTTTCCATGTCTGAGACCAGTTTTACCTGCAGCCTATGTTCCTGAACTTCCATATTCTTATTTTCCTCCTGCCATTCTTTGAACATATCATAGCTATTTTAGGCAGGACCGTCAATACGAATTTTAAAACTTCAAGGCCGCATTTATAGATTGACGGAGAGTTGAATTGCCGATATAATGTAGGAAAATGATCTTAGAGTTTTCATGAGATTTGAGAAAATCCGTGTGCCTGAGACAGAACTGCCTATCATAAGCACATAAGGACGAATCATCCGCTGAAAAAAAGATCTAACAGAAAGGACACTGCTATGCAAAAAAGAAGTCTGAAAGAAATATTGCTGCGTATCGTCATCCTGTTTATCGGCCTGACCATCGCCCATCTGGGCGTCACCCTGTTCCTCCTGGCCGACCTCGGCGCAGATCCCTTCAATGTGCTGATCCAAGGGCTTTACCGGACAGCCCAGAACCTGACTGGATGGCTGTTCCTTACACACGGCCGGGTACATATGGCGGTCTGTTTTCTGATCATCCTGGCACTGCTGATCGCAGACCGCAGTTATATCAAGATCGGTACGATCCTGTGCATGATCTGCGGCGGACCCATCATTGACTTTTTTACACTGCGTCTGGGCGGACTCATCCATTCCGGCAATCCGTTTGCGGTGCGGATTCTCGTGCTGTCTGCCGGCTGTGTGATCCTGGCTTTTGGTATGACGATCGTCATGAAATCCGATTCCGGCGTGGGGCCAAATGACCTGGTGGCCATCGTGATCAGCGATAAGCTGAAACGTAAATTCAGCATAACCCGTATTGTTGTGGATGTGTGCTTTGTAGCCGCCGGATTTTTGATGGACGGGGCTGTAGGGATCGGAACGATCATATGCGCGGCACTGGTGGGACCAGTGGCAGGCGTCTTTCTTCCTCACAGTGAAAAAATCGTAGATCGGATCATAGTTTCTACGGATATCCGGAATACCTGATCCGTCTTTCTGCTTTCAGGAACAGAAAACAAAGGAGTTTCGCTTGCGAAACCCGCGCCTGCGGCGGCTGCATTGCGACCTCTACCTTTTACGCCGCAGTGCGCATCCCCCCCGGAGAAGTTTCCTATAGAACAAAAAGCCCTTTACCAGCCATGCAAAAGCATCCGCCGATAAAGGGTTTTTATACGAAAGGAAGTCCTCGGAGCACTCCTCATACAACAAAATGTTTACAGCTCTACCTCATTCAGATAGGGGTTCTTTGCTTCATAGAATCGCTCTTCCTCCACCACTTCCGCGATTGCCGGATCAATAGGCATCCTGCCGAGTACGGGGACTCCCAGTTCTCCTGCAATCTTGTCAATATGGCTTTCCCCGAAGATCTTCAGCTCTTTCCCGCAGTCCGGACATTTTACGTAGCTGTAGTTCTCCACGATGCCCAGCACCGGGATATTCATCTGTCTTGCCATATTGTATGCCTTTTTGACGATCATCTGTACCAGATCCTGAGGAGATGTCACGATCACCACTCCGTCTACCGGTAGAGACTGGAATACGGTCAGCGGTACATCCCCGGTTCCGGGCGGCATATCCACGAACAGATAATCCAGATCATCCCAGATTACATCGGACCAGAACTGGGTCACGACACCTGCAATGATCGGTCCGCGCCAGATCACCGGCGCATTCTCATCCTCCAGAAGCAGGTTCACGGACATGATCCTTGTCCCATCCTTGGCAAGACAGGGATAAATTCCTTCCTCTGTTCCCTTTGCCTGCTCATGGATTCCATACATCTTAGGGATTGACGGCCCCGTGATATCTGCATCCAGGATTCCTACATTATAGCCCTTTTCCTTCATCATGCGTGCCAGAGATGCGGTCACGAGCGACTTTCCGACACCTCCCTTCCCGCTGATGACCCCGATCACCTTCTTCACATTCGAATATGCGTTGGCCGGAGCCCGCAGATCTTCCTTCTTGCTTTCACAATTTCCCGCATGCGCGCACCCTGCACAGGACTCCTCCGTACATCCGCCGCTATTTACTTCTTCTGCCATATCTTTTTACCTGCACTTTCTTTTTTGATAGTGATAGATTCCTATAAAGCCTCTGCTCTTCGGTTTATCTGAACCTGTTCCTTATTATAACAGAATTTTCAACTATAGACACCATTTTCTTATAATTTTATCGATTCTTCGTTCAAGTCACATTTTATCAAAATCCGATCAGCACTGCAATCACCATGACAATAGAGGCCACCGCAAATAAAACTCCCTGCATCTTAATCTGGAACTTCGCCCATTTTCCCCACTCCAGCTTTGCAACGCCGAGTGTACCAAGCAGGCAACCGGAGGTCGGCACGATCAGGTTGGAAAATGCGTCTCCCAGCTGGAATGCCAGAACTGCTGTCTGCCGGGACACACCTACCAGATCTGACAGCGGCGCCATGATCGGCATGGTCAGCGCTGCCTGTCCGGAACCGGATACAACGAAGAAATTAAATACTGTCTGGAACACATACATCAGCCATGCGGAGATGACTGCCGGGAAATTCTGCATTCCGCTGCTGATTCCATGGAGGATCGTATTGAGCACGGTGGGTGAAGATGCATCGGTTCCGCCCAGGATGATGATGATCCCCTGCGCCATACCGACTACCATCGCCGCCCCAACCAGGTCCGCCGCGCCGCTCTGGAAGGAGGATGCAATGTCGTTGACGTGCATATCGTTCAGCTTGAAAATCACGGCAATGATACCGGATACCAGACCCATCACAAAAAACTGTGACGCAATTTCCGGAATATAGAAGCCTTTTGCCACAACGCCCCATACCGTCCAGATCATGGTCGCTAGGATTACCAGCAGGATCAGCTTGTGGCCCAGCCGGAAGTCTGCTTTTTTCTCATCGTTTCCTTCAAATTCTTCCCTGTACCGGGTATCGCTGTCATAAGCAACCGAGATCCTGGGATCTTTTTTGATCTTGGCTGCATAGACCATGGTAAACGCCATCCCGATTCCCGTAAATATGAACCAGAGCACGATACGGAAACCAGCGCCGGAGAGCACCGGCACTTCCGCGATCCCCTGTGCAATCGCCAGACTGAAGGGGTTCATCCAGGAAGCTCCGAATCCAATCTGTGTGGCGCAGTATGTCACGCAAACACCAACGACAGCGTCATACCCCATGGCAATAAACATAGGCACCAGGATCATGGCAAAAGGAATCGCCTCCTCTCCCATCCCAAAGACCGCGCCGCCCAGAGAGAACAGGGCAAACAGTACCGGGATCAGGTATTTTTCCGTTCCTTTTGTCTTTTCGATCATGGCCAGGATCCCCTGATCCACGGCCCCTGTCTTCAGCACGATCCCAAAGGCTCCGCCGATGACCAGGATAAATGCCACGATCCCCACTGCGGAACCCCATTTATCCCCGACAGTCAGTCCCTCAAATACATAGTTCAGGATTCCCTGTCCGCCGAAATCCTCGGTTCCAAACAGAGGAGCGGTGTGAGTCATCTTTTTGCCGTTCTCATCCGTCACATATTGAAAGCTCTCCGGATCCAGTACGGTCCTGGACTTCTCTTCCCCGTTCTGCATATAGGTGATCTCTTTTGTCTCATACTGCCCCAGCGGGACAAACAGCGTTAATAACGCCGCAAATAAAATCACACAGAAAATGATCACATAAGTATGCGGCATGTTTATCGTTCTTTTTTTCGTTTCCATCAGTTCTCTCCATTCCTAATTTTATAATTTCTTTCGTGCTGCTCCTGCGGTTCAGTCTGATTCGAAAGTACCTTTTCTGACAGCCTCCTTATTGTATACCATGAGATGTCCTTTTGCCATCACAGTATGTATGTCCATGGTACCCTCCTCTGCAAGCACCAGATCGGCATCTTTTCCCACGGCAATACGCCCCTTCTGCTTCAGCTTCAGCAGATCCGCAGGGTTTGAGGTCACGGTTCTCAGCGCTTGCGTCAGGCCTATATGATCCGTCAGGACCGCGTCCCGGACTTCCCGGTAGAGGGAACTCACTTTCCCCACTCCCAGCCCGGCAAATTCTCCGCTTTTGCTGAAAATCGGAATACTGCCCTGTCCGTCCGACGAAAATGTAATCTGATGCTCCGGCACCCCCGCATCCAGCATCATTTTTAAACCGGTGCTTGCTTTTACCTCGTCTTCTTCCAGATGATCCGGATCTGAGCTTGTCGTCAGATCCACAAAACCGCCCAAAGTTTTCGCATAATCGATACCGTCTTTCAAGAGCCGGGTGCTCCGGTTGATATGGGTTGGAAGCATATTGGCGGGCGGGATCTCCGTCTCCTCCGCCACATACCGCAGATACGAGAGCATCCGTTTCCCGTCTCCCATGTGGATATTCACCAGTCCTGCCTTTCCAGAAATGATTCCGCCGACTCTTGTGTCTCCCACGATCTTCGCAAATTCCTCTTTTGTGGGCTGGGAGGAACGGTGGTCGGAAATCGCGATCTCTCCGCAGCCTACCACTTTGTCGATCAGGATCAGGTCATCCACTAGGTTCCCTGTCAGTGTACGTACCGGCATCTGGTACGAGCCGGAATAGATATATGCAGTAATCCCCTCTTCCTCCAGCCCTCTGGCCTTTGCCAGCAGGGACGCCATATTCCGCGTCGTGCCGTCGGTTCCCAAACATCCCACAACCGTAGTTACGCCGCCCAAGGTGATATCCGTGAGCATGATCTCCGGCGTTCTGGTATGGTAGCTGCCCTCCCCGCCTCCTCCCAGGATATGTACATGGCAGTCAATGAATCCCGGGAACAGCAGCATGCCTGTCCCATCGATTGTACGGACATCGTATTCCCCGACTGCCGGAATATGGGGTGCGATTTTTAAAATCCTGGAATCAGCTGTCAAAACATCCTGTATTCCAAGATCTTCCGGTGCAAATACCTTTGCATTTCGAATCAGCGTCAGCATCGTTTATCTCCTCCTGCTGCTCCTCCTTAAATGGACAGCCTAACTAATTCTGGTGTAATGTACCGTCCATATTTCGCCAAATGACTTGCCTGAATTTCCATCTGCTCTGCTTACCAGTCAAATCATACTTTGATCTTTCTGCCTTTTTTTCCAAACGCGCATCCTGCAGAGTGATCTGCAGTCATATTCTTACATTTTTTACCCATAATTATAGTATACTCGTAAACTTTCTGGTTAGCAATTACTTTTTCAGCCTTACAATCCTATTTTAATTACCGGTTGATTTTATATCACATAAAGAAGTTTCTTATAGAATAAAAAAAGAGACCTCCCAAACCTGGAAAGCCTCTCTCCTCCGTTATTAATCAACGGAAATGATCTCTTTTTTGTTGTATGAGCCACATGCCTTACATACTCTGTGAGGCATCATAAGTTCTCCGCACTTGCTGCACTTTACCAGGTTCGGAGCGCTCATCTTCCAATTAGCTCTTCTCTTGTCTCTTCTGGCTTTTGAAGATTTATTTTTTGGACAGATCGACATCGGTTACACCTCCTTAAAATTCTTAAACAATTCACGGACAACGGACATCCTCGGATCTAATCCCGTATCCTCGCAGTCACAGCTCCCTTGATTCAGGTTCTGGCCGCATACATTGCAGATTCCCTTACAGTCATCCCTGCAGAGTATCTTCTCGGGCCAGCACATTAAAATCTCCTGAAAGAGCATCTTGTCCACGTCAAGATGATATCCGTTGATAAAGTCAGATTCGTCGAATCCTTCTCTCAGTTCAGCATCCGAACACCCCAAATCCACATATCTTGTAAAATGAAGCGGAAATTCATACTCCACTTCTTCCAGACAGCGGTCGCATGGAATCCGAAGCGTAACCTTCCCATCCGCCTGAATCTGCAGCTCCCTGTCCTTCCTGTGCACAACAGTCACATGTACCGGATCCTTACGGACCACCGGATATACCCCGGACTTCAGCTGAATAGACTCCAGCTCTGGCAAAACCATCTCGTCTATGGGCCTATGCTGTTCTGATAATACACCTGACAGGTTCATCATCATTGCTGTTTACTCCTATTCATACCTAAATTATTATATCATGAGAAATCCGTTTGTCAACCAAAAAATCAGGTTTTTGGAAAAAATGATCATGAGTAATTATAAAGTACTTGGAGCTTTATTTTACAAGAGCTACGGTCTCTCTTGCAATTGCCAGTTCTTCGTTAGTCGGAACAACTAAAACTTTTACCTTGGAATCCGGAGTGGAGATGATCACTTCCTCGCCCCGCTTTGCATTCGCCTCTTTATCGATCTCGATGCCCAGGTACTGCAGGTAACCGCAGATCCTCTCACGCATGTCTCCGTCATTTTCACCGATACCTGCGGTAAATACGATGTTATCCACGCCGTTCATGGCTGCCGCATAAGAACCCACATATTTTGCCACTCTGTAGCCAAAGACCTCCAGGGCAATCTGAGCTGGCTTTTTGCCTTCTTCCGCTGCTGCACACAGGTCACGGAAATCACTGGATACGCCGTCAGAAAGGCCATATACACCAGATTCCTTGTTCAGCATCTTCATCAATCCTGCAACATCCAGGTTTTCCTTCTTTGCAATAAATTCCAGGATTGCCGGGTCAATATCGCCGGAGCGGGTTCCCATAACCAGACCTTCCAGCGGGGTCAGACCCATGGAAGTGTCTACAGACTTTCCGTTCAAAACCGCACAGATACTGGCGCCGTTTCCAAGGTGGCAGACGATAGTCTTTGTTGCCTCATAGGGAACCCCTACGATCTCTGCAACTCTCTTGGATACAAAGCTGTGGCTTGTTCCGTGGAATCCGTATCGTCTTACTTTGTATTTGTCATAGTACGCATAGGGAAGACCATACATGTATGCCTTTTCCGGCATCGTCTGATGGAATGCCGTATCAAATACGCCGACCATCGGTGTTCCAGGCATCAGCTTCTCACATGCGTTGATTCCGATCAGATTTGCCGGGTTGTGCAGCGGCGCAAGATCGTTGCACTCTTCCACTGCCTTTTTCATTTCCTCTGTAATGACTGCGGAGGACGCGAATTTTTCTCCGCCGTGTACGACACGGTGTCCCACTGCTCCAATCTCGTCCAGGCTCTTGACTACGCCGCTCTCTGGATCCGTCAGGGCGTCGATCACAAACTGGATGGCTTCTGTATGGGTGGGCATCGCCTTGTCGGACTTTACCTTTTCGCCGCCTGCCGGCTGATAGGTCAGGCTTCCGTCAATCCCGATTCTCTCGCAGAGTCCCTTTGCCAGGACTTCTTCAGAGTCAGAATTGATCAACTGGAATTTTAAAGAAGAGCTTCCGCAATTTATCACTAAAACATTCATTTCCTTATGTTCCTCCTGATATTTATGATATCCTTTTTACACTGCCAAATGCTGCCGCACAGGCAGGGAATGCATTTTTTATTCTCATCTTAATATGCTTTCTTCTCGTTGCAGGATGTACCCGGCACCACCTGTAACCGGATCTCAGCCCTGTGCCTGTACTGCTGTGATCGCAACCACGCCTTCGATGTCTTCCGCGCTGCAGCCGCGGGACAGGTCGTTAACCGGAGCGGCGATTCCTTGGGTAAGCGGTCCGTAAGCCTCTGCCTTTGCCAGTCTCTGCGCCAGCTTGTATCCGATGTTGCCTGCATCCAGATCCGGGAAGATCAGTACGTTGGCATGTCCTGCTACCGGGCTGCCCGGCGCCTTGGATTCTCCTACAGAAGGAACGATCGCCGCATCAAGCTGCAGTTCGCCGTCCAGCTTCAATTCCGGCGCCATCTCTTTTGCGATCCGGGTCGCTTCCACAACCTTGTCCACGTCCGCATGC
>Ga0137307_100686_pt1 | contig 25287 bp, 14 predicted proteins | sample NAcewD2O_March_2_FD_97180 | JGI IMG/M metagenome (GOLD analysis project Ga0137307, IMG submission 97180) | Mouse cecal microbial communities from Vienna, Austria - N-Acetylglucosamine amended D2O_March | ecosystem: Host-associated > Mammals > Digestive system > Large intestine > Cecum | place... | reverse complement strand
GTTGTTGTGGCCGTTGCCCGACAGGCGGAACTTCTCGTTGGGGAAGAGCGGCGTCATGAACTCGAACTGCACGCGGTCGCGGATATGCTCGGGCGCCAGTCCGTTGATCTCGTTGACGCGCACCAGCGGGAAATATTTCTCCCCCTCGCGCGGCGGGCGGATCGTGCCGCTTACCGTGTCGCCTGCCTTCAGGCCGAAGAGCTTGATCTGCGAGGGCGAGACGTAGACGTCGTCGGGCGAATTGAGGTAGTTATAGTCGGCCGAGCGGAGGAAGCCGTAGCCGTCGGGCATCACCTCGAGCACTCCCTCGCCGGCGATCTCGCCCGCGAAGTCGTCCTTGGTGATCACCTCGTCGTCGAGCGACGGAGCCGTTTCTGCCCGGGGCTGCTGCGCCGGTTCGGCGGCAGCGGCTGCGGTCGCCGCCTCGGCCTGAAGCAGGGCCTTGGGTTTGCGGCCGCGGCGCTTGGGTTGCGGGGCCTCGGGCTGCGGGGCCGCCGCAGCGCTTTCGGGCGCTGCGGCGGGGGCGGCAGGCTGGGGCTCCTCCTCGGTGCGGGCCATGCGGGGACGCCGGCCGCGGGGCTTGGCCTCGGCGGGCTGGTCGCTCTCCGCAGCGGCGGGCTGAGGTGCCGAGGGGCTCTGCTGCGAGGCGCCGACGATCTTGTCGATCAGATCGCGCTTCTTGACCATGATATTGCGGATGCCGAGCGCTTTGGCGATTTCGCGCAGCTGGACCAGGCTTTTCCCTTCGAGGGCTTTGCTGTCTTGCATAAATGGGGTCGAATATGTACGGTGTGATGGTTTCATGGCCGGAGCGGACGCCCCGAACGGTGGAATACGCCTGCAAAGATAGTGCATTATTTCGAATTTCAAAACGCGATCCCCTCTTTTGCGGGCTTCGTTATGGGCGCGTGGCGCCGCGACGGGCCGAAAAATACCGAAAGGTCGGGATTGACCCGCCGGAGGATTCGTGCGATCTTTGCAGTGTCGGAAACAGATCGCGGAAAGTATTATTTCCCATTGCATGGTCCGTATTGTTAATTTGTGTGTGCGAACCTCTCCTTGAATTTTTTTAAGGGGAGGTTTTCGTTGCGGGAAAAACGTTATATTTGCCCCGATTTGTGTAGTTGCGCGGGCGGCACGGTATTTGTCGGGCGCTTGCGAAAAGGAATATTAACCCAATACGTATTTCTGCGATGGAGAAAAACGATCGATCCGATGCATCGCTGCGCGACAAGAGCGTGCGGCGTCTCAAGACGTTGAAGTTATCCGACATCAAGCGGCTGGCGCGCGAAGCCTCGCACGTCCGCCTTTCGCCTCTTCACTGGCTGCTGATCGTCCTGGTGGCGGCGGCTGCCGCCACGGGGCTCTATTTCGCGCTGCGCCCGGCCCCCTCGGTGCCGGTCTATCCCGTGGTGGAGGTCGCCCCCGTCCAGACCGAGGACATCAACATCTACGGCGAGTACGTGGGCCGCATCCGCGCCCAGCAGATCGTCGAGATCCGGGCCCGCGTGGAGGGCTATCTGGAGAAGATGCTCTTCGCCGAGGGTACCTATGTAAAAAAGAACCAGGCCCTCTTCATCATCGACCCCAAGCTCTACCGCGCCCGGGTCGACAAGGTGCGCGCGCAGCTCAACAAGGCGCGCGCCCAGGCGCTGAAGGCTCAGCGCGACCTGAACCGCATACGGCCGCTCTACGAGCAGAACGCCGCCTCGCAGCTCGACCTCGACAACGCCGTGGCCGGCTACGAGAGCGCCGCGGCCGACGTGGCTGTGAGCGAGGCCGACCTCACGCAGGCCGAGATGACGCTGGGCTACACCACCGTGCGCTCGCCTATCGCCGGCTACATCTCCGAGCGCAACGCCGACATCGGCACGCTGGTCGGCCCGGGCGGCAAGTCGCTGCTGGCCACCGTGGTGAAGAGCGATTCGGTGCGCGTCGACTTCAGCATGACGGCGCTCGACTACCTGCGCACCAAGGAGCGCAACGTCACCCTCGGCCACAAGGATTCGACCCGCAAGTGGGATCCCTATGTCACGGTGACGCTGGCCGACGGCTCGCAGTATCCCCACCGCGGTCTGGTCGACTTCGCCGATCCGCAGGTCGACCCCCAGACCGGCACCTTCTCGGTGCGTGCCGAGATGCCCAACCCCGACCACGTGCTGCTGCCCGGTCAGTTCACGCAGGTCAAGCTGCTGCTCGACGTGCGCGAGAACGCCGTGGTGGTCCCCTCGAAGGCGCTGGTTATCGAGAAGGGCGGCGCCTATGTCTTCGTCGTGCGCCCCGACAGCGTGGTCGAGCGGCGTTTCGTGGAGATAGGCCCCGAGTTGCAGAACAACACGGTCGTCGAGCGCGGTCTGGCCCGCGGCGAACAGCTCGTCGTGGAGGGCTACCACAAGCTCCAGCACGGCATGCGCGTGCTGCCGGTCGCCGATTACCAACCCGAAAAGAGGCAGTAAGGCCATGAAATCCGATTTCTTTATCGACAGGCCCGTCTTCTCGACGGTCCTCTCCATCGTCATCGTCATCGTCGGCGCCATCGGTCTGATGCTGCTGCCCGTCGACCAGTATCCCCAGATCGTCCCGCCCGTGGTGAAGATCTCGGCCTCCTACCCCGGAGCCGACGCCCAGACGGTGACGCAGGCCGTCGCCACGCCCATCGAGCAGGAACTCAACGGTACGCCCGGCATGATCTACATGGAGTCGTCGAGCTCCAACTCGGGCGGCTTCAGCGCCACGGTGACCTTCGACATCTCGGCCGACGCCGACCTGGCGGCGGTCGATATCCAGAACCGCCTGAAGAAGGCCGAGGCGCGCCTGCCGGCCGAGGTGGTGCAGAACGGCATCTCGGTCGAGAAGCAGGCGTCGAGCAAGCTGATGACCATCACGCTGCTCTCGTCGGACCCCAAGTTCGACGAAGTATACCTCTCCAACTACGCCACGCTCAACGTGCAGGACATGCTGCGCCGCGTGCCGGGCGTGGGCAGCGTGTCGAACGTCGGCAGCCGCTACTACGCCATGCAGATCTGGGTGCAGCCCGACAAGCTGGCCGACCTGGGCCTGACGGTCAAGGACCTTCAGGCGGCGCTCAAGGACCAGAACCGCGAGTCGGCGGCCGGCGTGCTGGGGCAGGCGCCCATGGAGGGGATCGACGTGACGATCCCCATCACGGCGCAGGGACGCCTCTCGTCGGTCGACCAGTTCGAGCAGGTGGTCGTGCGGGCCAACCCCGACGGGTCGGTCATCCGCCTGCGCGACGTGGCCCGCATCTCGCTCGAGGCCCAGTCGTACAACACCGAGAGCGGCATCAACGGAGGCAACGCCGCCGTGCTGAACATCAACATGCTGCCCGGCGCCAACGCCATGGAGGTGGCCGATGCGGTGAAGGCGACCATGGAGGAGATCAGCCGCAACTTTCCCGAGGGCATCTCCTACAACATTCCCTTCGACATGACCACCTACATCTCCGAGTCGATCCACCACGTCTACCGCACCCTCTTCGAGGCGCTGCTGCTGGTGATTCTGGTGGTCTACCTCTCGTTGCAGAGCTGGCGGGCGACGCTCATCCCGATCATCGCCGTGCCCATCTCGCTCGTCGGCACGTTCGGCGTGATGCTCGTCTTCGGCTTCTCGCTCAACATGCTCACGCTGCTGGGTCTGATCCTGGCCATCGGCATCGTGGTCGACGACGCCATCGTGGTGGTGGAGAATGTCGACCGCATCATGGAGCAGGAGGGGCTGTCGCCCTACGAGGCGACCAAGAAAGCGATGAGCGGACTGGGCGGCGCCCTGATCGCCATGTCGCTGGTGCTCTGCGCCGTGTTCGTGCCCGTGAGCTTCCTCTCGGGCATCACCGGGCAGCTCTACCGCCAGTTCACCATCACGATCGCCGTGTCGGTCATCATCTCCACGGTCGTGGCGCTGACGCTCAGCCCGGTCATGTGCTCGCTCTTCCTGCGTCCGTCGCACGGCCGCAAGAACCGCTTCTTCCGCCGGATCAACTACGGCCTCTCGGTGGGCAACAAGTTCTACGGCCGGATGATCGTGAAGGCGCTCACCCGCTCGCGCCGCATGTTCGCCGCCTTCGGCATCGTTCTGGTCGGCATCTGGGTCATGAACCGTCTGGTGCCCGAGAGCTTCATGCCGCAGGAGGACCAGGGATACTTCACCGTGGAGCTCGAACTCCCCGAGGGGGCGACCATCGAGCGCACGCGCGAGGTCACGGAGCGGGCGATGGAGTTCCTGATGGCCGATCCCGACGTGGAGTACGTGCTCAACGTCACCGGCTCGAGCCCCCGCGTGGGCACCAACCAGGCCCGCAGCCAGCTCACGGTGATCCTCAAACAGTGGGAGGAGCGCCGCACGGAGCGCATCGGCGAGGTGATGCAGCGCGTGCGCGAGGAGCTGTCGCGCTACCCCGAGAGCAAGGTCTACCTCTCGACGCCGGCCGTCATTCCCGGTCTGGGCTCGTCGGGCGGCTTCGAGATGGTGCTCGAAGCGCGCGGCAATACGACCTACGCCGACCTGCAGCAGGCCGTCGACACGCTGCTGTTCCATGCGGCCCAGCGGCCCGAGTTCTCGGGGCTCGCCTCGTCGATGCAGGGTGACATTCCGCAGCTCTACTTCGACGTCGACCGCGACAAGGCGCAGCTGGTGGGCGTGTCGATGTCGGACATCTTCTCCACGATGAAGGCCTTCACGGGGTCGATCTACGTCAACGACTTCAACCTCTTCAACCGCATCTACCGCGTCTACATCCAGGCCGAGGCGCCCTACCGTGCCTACCGCGAGAACCTCAGTCTGTTCTACGTGCGCGGTACGGGCGGGGCGATGATCCCCATCACGTCGCTGGGCAAGACCTCCTACACGACCGGCGCCGGAACGGTCAAGCGCTTCAACATGTTCAACGCCGCGACGATCACCGGCGAGGCCGCCCCGGGCTACAGTTCGGGTCAGGCCATGGCCGAGCTGGAGCGCCTCGTGAAGCTCCATCTGCCCGAGTCGATCGGCGTGGAGTGGAGCGGCCTCTCCTACCAGGAGAAGCACGTGAGCGGACAGACGGGCGTCGTGCTGGCGCTGGCCTTCCTCTTCGTCTTCCTCTTCCTGGCGGCGCAGTACGAGAGCTGGTCGGTTCCCGTGGCCGTCATCCTCTCGCTGCCGGTGGCGGGCGTGGGTGCCTACCTCGGCATCTGGATCTGCGGTCTGGAGAACAACGTCTACTTCCAGATCGGTCTGGTCATGCTCGTGGGTCTGGTGGCCAAGAACGCCATTCTGATCGTGGAGTTCGCCAAGGAGGAGGTCGAGAAGGGGCACGACATGGTCGAGGCGGCGCTCAAGGCTGCGCGCCTGCGCTTCCGCCCCATCGTGATGACCTCGCTGGCCTTCATCCTCGGACTGCTGCCGCTGGTCTTCGCTTCGGGGCCCGGATCGGCCAGCCGTCAGGGCATCGGCACCGGCGTCTTCTTCGGCATGCTGGTGGCCATCACGGTCGGCATCGTCTTCGTACCCTTCTTCTTCGTGTGGATTTATCGTCTGAAAGCAAAACTCAACCGATGAGACAAGCACTCCGTATCCTGCTCTTCGCGGCCGTGGCCGCGGCGGGCGTCTCCTGCTCGGCCGTGCGCCGCTGCAAGGCCCCCGAGCTGGCCCTGCCTGAGCGGTTCGCCGGCCTCCTGCCCGACGATTCGCTGACCATCGCCGACATGGCGTGGTGGCAGTTTTTCGGCGATTCGACCCTCTTGTCGATCATCCGCCGCACGCTGGACAACAACCGCGAGATGCTCGCGGCGGCGGCCCGCGTGGAGCGCATGCGCGCGCTCTACCGCGTGGAGAAGGCCAACCGCCTGCCCGATCTGAAACTCAATGCACTGGCCGATTACGAGACCAACGACTACAGCGGCGAGAGCGCCAAGCGCGACGCCGAGTTCGGCCTGAAGGCCACGCTCGGCTGGGAGGCCGACCTGTGGGGCAACCTGCGCTGGGCCAAGCGCAAGGGCGAGGCCGAATACCGGGCGACGGTCGAGGACGAGCGCGCCATGCGCATGACGCTCGTCGCCGAGGCCGCCTCGGCCTACTTCCGCCTGATGGCCCTCGACAACGAGCTGGCGATCGTGCGCCGCACGCTCTCGACGCGGCGCGAGGGGGTCGAGCAGGCCCGCCTGCGCTTCGAGGGGGGGCTGACCTCCGAGACCGTTTACCAACAGGCGAAGGTCGAGTACGCCTCCACGGCGTCGCTCGTACCCGAGCTCGAGCGGCGGATCTCCGTGACCGAGAACGGCCTGGCGCTGCTCATGGGCGACTACTCCGACCGGGAGATTCCCCGCGGCCGTCTGGAGACCGGCGACCGGCTCAGCGACAGCCTGCCCGTGGGGATCCCCTCCACCCTGCTGCAACGGCGCCCCGACGTGCGGGCGTCGGAGCTGCGGCTGCGGTCGGCGATGGCGGCGGCCGGCATGGCCTATGCCGACCGGTTCCCGCGGCTCAACCTGACGCTCACGGGCGGCTGGGAGAACGACGAGCTGAAGGGATTCTTCCGCTCGCCCTTCTCCTACGTCGCCGCGGCGGTCGCCTCGCCGCTGTTCGGCTTCGGCCGCAAGAAGGCGCGCTACGAGGCGGCGCTGGCGGCCTACGACGAGGCGCGTCTGGGCTACGAGCAGAAGGTGCTGGAGGTGTTCCGCGAGACCGACGACGCGCTGGTGACCTACCGCAACGCCCGCCGGACGGCCGAGGCGAAGGGTTATCTGTGCGACGCGGCGTTCAAATACGTGGCGCTGGCCCGCGCGCAGTACCGTGCCGGCAGCATCGCCTACCTCGACGTGCTCGACGCCCAGCGCCGCTACTTCGACGCGCAGATCGGCGTGAGCAACGCCCGCCGCGACGAATACCTCGCTCTGGTCGCCCTCTACAAGACCCTGGGCGGCGGTTGGCGGCAGGAGTAGCCTGCGCGCAGGACACGACGAAAGAAGGAGGGATGCCGTTCACATCGGCATCCCTCCTTTTTCATGGCCGTGTCGGCCCTCAGAGCGTCGAGAGCTCCTTGACCAGGCGCTCGCCCAGACCGATCGTGTAGCCCGACGAGATGTAGAGGATGCGGCCGAAGGGGTCGGTGACCGCGATCACGGGCAGGTCGTCGCGCTTCAGGTCGGCACCCGAGGCGATGCGGCGGCGCACCTCGCCCGTGGTGTCGGTGCCGAAGACGACGGTGGAGGGCAGCGACGGGAAGTCGGCGGCGACGTAGCGGCGGGCGTTCTCCTCGCTCTCGAAGAGCAGCAGGATGGGCGTGCCCAGCCGCTCGAGCGACTCGCGCACGGCCGCAATGTCGTTGAGCGCATGGTTGGTGGGCTCCTCGCCGGCGCCCAGGATCCCCACCACGCAGATCCCCCCGCCGACCGCCTCGTGCAGCGAGCCGATCGCACCTCCGGCGGTCGAGTAGCCGACCTCGGGGTCGAACGTGCCGCGGATCTCGTTCGGGCGCCTATCCTCGGGCAGGATGAGGTCGACCTCGGTCGTCGCCTCCTTGCCCACGGTGAAGAGGCGGATCTCGGCCAGCACCTCGCCTCCGGCGAGGCGCGTGCCGCTCACCAGCACGTAGTCGCCGGCCTCCAGGCGGACGCCGCGGCGGAAGCTCCCGCTCCAGGTGGCCGCCTCGTCGAACTCGAGCAGCTTCATGCGGCCCCCTTCCAGACGCGAGAGGGTGAAGTGGGCGTAGTAGCGCGGGTCCGAAACGGCGACGGAGGGGGTGTAGCGCAGGCACAGCGTGCCGTAGTCGGTCGCTGCGGGCTGCGGGGTCTCGAAGTCGACGTCGTATTCGCGGCCGTCGAGGCGGTAGCGGACCTTGCCCGTCACGCCGTCGCGCCAGGCCGGAATGTCGAGGCTGCGGCAGGCGGCGACGAAGAAGAGATCGCGCGAGGTCGGGTCGGCCAGACGCGACTCCCACACGCCGATCGGGCGGATGGGAACCAGCCGCAGGTTGCGCGCCGCATCGAGGCGCAGGCTGTCGCGGCACCAGGCGACCAGCCGCTGCGGATCGTCGCGCCAGGCGGCGGCCATGTCGGCCGGAATAGCCTTCCGGAGATAGCCGCGGTAGGCGCTCAGCAGCTCCTGCCCCACGCGCGGGTTCATCACCGTGGCCGCGTCGCCCTCGGTGCCGTAGAGGTGGTCCTCGAAGATCTCGCGCGGGGTGTCGTGCAGGTCCTTCTTCGAGACGCTTTCGAGCAGCGCGAGGGCCCGCTCGCCCTTGCCTGCGCCCTGGGCCGGCGTGCGGAACGTGGCCGTGTAGGCGTTGCGGATCGAATCCTCGGCGATCATGCGGCGCGTGTTCTCGGCCCGCTGTGCGTCGCTCACGGGGGGCAGCTCGCCGCTCTCGGCCGGCGGGATGATGCACAGCTCGGTGCGGAAGGCGTCGCCCTGCCGATGGTCGAGCGCGACGGTCGCCTCGGTCTGCCTGCCGAAGGAGACCTTGGCCATGCCGAAGCGGTCGCCCTTCGAGGCCCAGACCAGCGCGTCGCCGCAGCCGGCGATGAGCGAGGCGCACCCCTCCCGGTCGGTCGTCTGCGTGGCGATCGAGTAGAACTCTGCGTAGTTGTAGACCTTGTACTCCACGCAGGCGCCGGCCACGGGCGCACCCTCGGCGTCGACCACGCGGACGGTCGCCGAGGCCGTCGGCGCGTAGTTGTCGGTGATGTTGATCTCGGTGAGGAGCTCCGTGCGGCGCATCACCTGCTCGGGTCCCTCGTAGCGGCCGAAGACGTTGGTGTGAAGCAGCATGGCGCGGCTGGCCGGGGCGTTGAACCACCCCAGGTCGAGCACCGGCTCGGGCTCGCACGCCCCGAGGAAGTGCCACTGCCCGTCGGCCCACGCCTCGACCCAGGCGTGGTTGTCGTCGGTGTGGGCCCAGCGCGGGGTGTAGACCTGGCGGGCGGGGATGCCCACCGAGCGCAGCGCCGTGACCAGCAGCGTCGACTCCTCGCCGCAGCGGCCCGCGGCGGTCCTGACCATGGCCAGCGGGGCGCTCGTGCGCGAGTCGGTCGGCGTGTAGACGGCCTTCTCGTGGCACCAGTGGTTCACCTCCAGGATGGCGTCGGCCATCGAGAGGCCGCGCACGCGGTCGCGCAGCTCGTCGTAGAAGACGAAGCGCGCGCGGTCGAGGTCCTCGTTGTTGACGCGCACGGGCAGCACGAAGTGGCGGTAGACCATCGCGGGAATCCGCTCGCCCCAGGGCATCTCGGCCCTCACGCGCTCGCACTGGCGCACGTTGTCGCGGAAGTAGTCGCCCGGGAAGTTCACGGCGTCGCCCAGCGGCATGTAGGCGTACAGGAAGCGGAGCGCCTCGCTTTCGCGCGGCGTGAGCGATGGGTCGTCGAGCGTCTCGAGGGCGCCGCAGCGCGCGAGCAGGTCGCGGCGCGACGAGAGGTCCTCCTCCACGCGCTGCCGGTAGGCGGCGTCGGAGAGGATGCCCGGCTGCCGGTCGCAGGCCGACAGCAGAACGGTTGCGGCCAGCAGCGCCGCAAGTCGGAAGAGTTTCATAGATGAAGAGAGCAGTTGTTGGGTTTGGGTTATGCCGGGAGCGGGGCTCCCGGGGTTAATAATGGATAAAGGTAATCGTTTTTTTCGGTTCCGGCAACAGTCGGGGCCCTCCGGGCGGCGCTTTTCGGCCTTTTTCGTTGGGGCAGGCGGACGCTTTGAAAGAAAAAAGCGGTGAAAGGGGCTCCGTTTCGAAAAATTATCCTAACTTTACATTATTTCCCGGACGAACCCGAATATTTTATAAATAATGACTATGAATCTCAAATCCGTAATTCTCTTCGGCCTGCTGCTGGGGACGGCCTTCGCGCCGGCCCGGGCCGAGACGCCCGAGCAGAAGGCCGAACGCATGGAGTGGTTTTCGCGCGCCAAGCTCGGTATCTTCATCCACTGGGGCATCTACTCTACGGGAAAGACCTCCGAGAGCTGGGCTTTCCACAACGGCTATGTCTCGCTCGACGACTACATGAAGCAGCGCGAGGAGTTCACCGCCGCCGAGTACGATCCGGCGCTGTGGGCCGACCTGATCGCCCAGAGCGGCGCCCGCTACACGGTCATCACCACCAAGCACCACGACGGCTTCGCGCTGTGGGACACGAAGGCCGGCGACGTGAGCGCGGTCAAGTCGTCGCCCGCGGGCCGCGACGTAATCGCCCCCTTCGCCGAGGAGGTGCGCAAGCGCGGCGTGCGGCTGGGCTTCTACTTCTCGCTCATCGACTGGCCCCGCGAGGACTACACCGACATCTACCGCGCGGGCCCCGTGCGCTATAAGATCGCCGACGAGCCCGAGCGCTGGCAGCACTTCGTCGACTTCAACTTCGCCCAGCTGCGCGAGCTCAACGAGACTTGGAAGCCCGACCTCTACTGGTTCGACGGCGACTGGGAGCACTCGGCCGAGGAGTGGCGCTCGAAAGAGATCGTCGACATGCTCCGCTCGACCAACCCGGGCGTGATCGTCAACTCGCGCATCCAGGGTTACGGCGACTACGCCACGCCCGAGCTGGGCGTGCCGGTGGTGCGTCCCGAGTCGGAGTGGTGGGAGACCTGCATGACGATCAACAACTCGTGGGGCTACCGCCTCGACGACGACGACTACAAGAGCCCCCACACGCTGCTGTGCATGCTCGTCGACTGCATCGGCCTGGGCGGCAACCTGCTGCTCGATATCGGCCCCCGCGCCGACGGAACCATCCCCGACGAGCAGGTGGCCGTGCTGAAGGAGTTCGGCCGCTGGACGGGCAAGCACGCCGAGGCGGTCTACGACACGCGCGCCGGCATCCCCGCCGGCCACGTGGCGGGCTATACGTCGCTCTCGCTCGACGGCAAGACGCTCTACGTCTATCTCCCCTACCGTCCCACCGAGTCGGTCGAGGTGAAGGGCCTCAAGAGCCGCATCGCACGGGTGCGCGTCGTGGGCACGGATCGCGAGCTGGCGTGGAAGCAGTACAACGACATCTCGTGGAGCGAAGTGCCGGGCGTCTACTATATCGACGTGCCGGAGGAGGCGCTCGACGAGCAGATCACGGTGCTGGCGCTCGATATGGAGGAGCCCGTGCGGCTCTACCGCGGGTCGGGCCAGATCCTCAGTTTCAACGAATACTAATCGCGATACATGAAAAAGATCCTTATTTCGCTTCTGGCCCTCGGCGCCGCCGTCGCGGCGTCGGGCCAACCGCTCTTCGAGCGCTACAAGGCGCAGCTGACCGAGCCGCGCAGCTACGACTGCTTCCGCACGGAGGGCAAGATGCGCATCGACGGCCGTCTGGACGAGGCGGCCTGGCGGCGCGCCGTGCCCACGGCGCCGTTCGTCGACATCCGCGGCGAGGGCTACCCCGAGCCCGTGAAGAAGACCTCGGTGCGCATGCTGTGGGACGACCGGAACCTCTACATCGGCGCCGAGCTGGAGGAGGACGACATCGTGGCCCGTCTGACGCAGCGCGACACGATCATCTACCACGACAACGATTTCGAGGTATTCATCGACCCCGACGGCGACGGGCAGCACTACTTCGAGATCGAGAACAACGCCCGCGGCGTGGTCTTCGACCTGATGCTCGACAAGCCCTACCGCTCGGGCGGCAGCTTCTTCATCCCCTGGAACTGCGAGGGGTTGCAGCTGGCCGTGCACTGCGACGGCACGCTCAACAAATCGAAGGACAAGGACCGCCGCTGGTTCGTGGAGATGGCGATCCCCTTCGCGGCGCTCAAGCGCGACTTCAACGACCCGCGCGACTATAAGGTGTGGCGCATCAACTTCTCGCGCGTGCAGTGGCTGCACCAGGGCCAGCCCGAGGAGAATTGGGTGTGGTCGCCCACGGGCCGCGTCGACATGCACATGCCCGACCGCTGGGGCTTCCTGCGCTTCGTCGACGCGCCGGTCGGCGCGCGCATCGCCCCCGAGCCCATGACGCTCGACCGTGGGGCCTACAAGCTGCTCTGGGCGATGTTCTACGCCCAGCTCGACAACAAGGCCGCCAAGAACAACTACCTGCGCACGGTCGACGACTTCCTGCTCACCGACGCCGAGCGGGCGACGCTGCCCGAGGGCGGCGAGCTGGCGGTGGAGGCGACGTCGAACGCCTTCCTGCTGTCGGTGACGCTGCCGGCCAGAGGCGAGCGCTACACGCTCGACGAGAACGGCGGCTTCCGCATCGGCAAGATCGCGCCCCGCGTGGTGAAGAACTGGATGTGGATGCGCCTGAAGGAGGATTGGTCGGCGCAGGACTACCGCGCCCACTTCGCCAAGATCCACGCGGCGGGCATCAGCGGCGTGCTGTTCGAAGGCTACGACGAGACGGTCTTCCGCCTCTGCAAGGAGGCCGGGCTGGAGGCCCACTACTGGAAGTGGACGATGAACCGCCGCGAGGTGATGGAGACGCATCCCGAGTGGTTCGCCGTCAACCGCAAGGGCGAGTCGAGCTACGACCAGCCCGCCTATGTCGACTACTACCGCTTCCTCTGCCCCTCGCATCCCGAGGTGGCCGAATATCTGGCCGAGGACTATCTGAAGTGCGCCAACCTGCCCTACGTCGACGGCATGCACCTCGACTACGTGCGCTTCCCCGACGTCGTGCTGCCGGTGAGCCTGTGGAAGAACTACGGCATCGAGCAGACGCACGAAATGCCCGAGTACGACTACTGCTACTGCGATCTGTGCCGCGAGCGCTTCAAGGCGCAGACGGGCCGCGATCCGATGGATTCGCTCTACCCGATGGAGGACCAGTCGTGGATCAACTTCCGCCTGGACGGCATCACGCACGTGGTGGATAAGATCGCCGCCCGCGTGAAGGGCGACGGCAAGTTCCTCTCGGGCGCCGTCTTCCCCGGCCCGTCGATGGCCCGCCGCATGGTGCGCCAGGATTGGGGCAACTGGCCGCTGGACGCCTATTTCCCGATGATCTACAACGGCTTCTACTACGAGGGGCCCGAGTGGATCGGCCGTTCGGTGGCCGAGAGCGTCAAGGCGGTGAACGGCCGCGCGGCGATCTATGCCGGCCTGATGTTCCCCGACATCACGGGCGACGACTTCGAGAAGGCGCTCGACGAGGCCTACGACAACGGCGCCTCGGGCGTGTCGTTCTTCGACGGTCCCGACGACGAGTACCTCGTGCGGCTGAAGGCCTACCTCGACCGCCGCGGCTTCGTGCCGGCCAACTGACGGCCCCAGCCCGCAAAGAGAGACCCCGGATGCGCATCCGGGGTCTTCTTTTTTACTCCTGCTCCGCGAGGGTCGCGCCCCACCCCGCCAGCTGCTCCAGGACGGGAAGGAGCGCCGCGCCCCGCGCAGGCGGTAGATCATCATCGTCTTCCATTTGCCGCCCATGACCTCCAGTGCCAGGTCGAGCGGACAGAGGTAGCGGCGATGTCCGAAAATTATTTCCGGGGCAAACTCCTCGTTCTCCATATTTCACTCCTTTAGGTAACTATATCACTTTGCTGTAGGTACTTGCAAAAGTAAGAAGAATGGTTCACCTTTGCAACGAAAAAAAACGATTTCGATATGGAAATACTCATCGTCAACGGCTCTCCGCGCCGGGAGGGCAACACGGCCCGCATGTGCCGTGCATTCGCCGAGGGGGTCGCCTCGGCCGGCCGCGACGTCTCGGTGGAGACGGTGCGCCTCTACGATCTCGACTACAAGGGCTGCCGCAGCTGCTTCGCCTGCAAGCGCCGCGGAGCGGCCGGCTACGGCCGCTGCGTCGTGCGCGACGGCCTCGCACCGCTTCTGGAGCGGGCGCTGCGGGCCGATGCCCTGGTGATCGCTTCGCCGATCTACCTGATGGATGTGACGGGTGCCGTGCGCTCGCTGGTCGAGCGGCTCCTCTTCCCGCTCTCGACCTACGAAGCGGGCTACCGCACGGTGGCGCCCCGCCGCATCCCGGTCGTCATGCTCTACACCATGAACGTGACGCGCGAGCTGCTCCCCGCGCCGCAGCTGGACGCGCTGGAGGCCTTCGTCGGCCACGTCTTCACCCCGCCCCGCCGCATCTGCGCCTGCGACACCTACCAGTTCGAGCGCTACGACGACTATGTGGTGGAGGTCTTCTCCGAGCAGGCCAAGCGCCGCTACCGCGAGACCCGTTTTCCGGAGGAGCTGCGCGCGGCCTTCGACGCAGGGCGCGAGACGGCCGAAAATCTGGCCCGCTGACCGGAATTTCCGCCCGGCGGCGCGGCCGTTTCGCGCAGATTGATTATCTTTACGCAAAACGATTCCGAAAGATGATGAAACGACTCTCTCTGGCCTGCCTGCTGGCGGGCCTCGCCCTGCATGCCGGGGCGCAGGTGCCTGCGTCGCTCGACGAGGTGTGGGCGCCCGTGCGGGTGGGCACGCCCCCCTCCGATGCCTACATCGGGCTGTCGCTGCTCGAAGACGGCGAGATCCGCCACTACAACTACGGCGAGCAGGCCGAGGCCGGCACCTTCTATCTGTCGAGCCGCGACGGCGGGCTCACGTGGCGCAAGGTATCCTGCGCGCGGGGCATGCTCTACGCCGACCGGCGCAGCCCCCTGAGCGGCGAGTATGTCCGCCTCGCGAACATGGGGCCGATGGGCGTCTACTGCATCCGCACCGAGGGCGGCATCGGGGGCGACCGCACGCTGACGCGCGTGACCGATACCCCCTCGATCATGATAAAGCCGCCGGTCTTCGTGCGCGGCGGGCGGCGGATCGTCGTGGCGGCCCACGGCGGCGTCGCGCCCAAGGGGTGCTACACCTATGTCTCCGACGACGACGGCCGCACGTGGCGGCGGTCCAACGTCGTCACGTCGCCCGACCACCGGGGCGGCGGCTTCCACCGGGGCATCCGCTGGAACCACGGGGCCGTGGAGCCCACGCTGGTCGAGCTGGCCGACGGGCGGTTGTGGATGCTCATGCGCACGTCGCAGGACCGCCACTACGAGGCCTTCTCCGACGACGGGGGCCTGACGTGGGGCGAGGCGCAGCCGTCGCGCTTCTACGGCACGATCACCATGCCCACGCTCGGCCGTCTGGCCGACGGGCGGCTGCTCCTCTTCTGGTGCAACACCACGCCCTTGCCCGAGCTGGAGACGGCCGACGGGGTGTGGGACGACGTCTTCACCAACCGCGACGCGACGCACGTGGCCATCTCGGAGGACGAGGGGCGGACATGGACCGGCTTCCGCGAGCTGCACCTCGATCCGCTGCGCAACGCGTCGGACTATGCGCTCCGGGGCGGCGGCATCGACCGCGGCATGCACCAGGCGCAGTTCGTGGAGGTGGCGCCGGGCAAGGTGCTGGCCTCGATCGGGCAGCATCCGCTGCACCGGGCCCTGGTGCTCTTCGACGTGGGGTGGCTCTATGAAAAGGAGCGCTTCGACGATTTCAGCGATTCGCTCGCCGGCTGGTCGGCGTTCAACTACCTGCGCGGGATCAAGGGCCACTGCTCCTACAACCGCGTGGAGGGCTGCCGCGTAGAGCCCCACCCCGAGAAGGCGGGACGGCAGGTGCTCCACCTGCGCTACGAGGCCGACGAGCGGCTGGTGGAGGATGCGCGCGGCGCCGTGTGGAACTTCCCGGCCATGCGGCGCGGGCGCTTCGCGACGAGTCTCCGCATCCCCGAGGGGTGCCGGGGCGTGTCGCTGCTGCTCAACGACCGCTGGTTCAACCCCTCCGATACGGTGGCGTGCCACGAGGCGATCTACGCCCTGCGGCTCGACCGCCGCGAGCTCGGGATCGGCGACGATGGCTGGCACGAGGTCGCCCTGGAGTGGGACCTGGACGCGCAGGATGCCCCGGAGGCGCGCGTGCGGGTCGACGGACGGTTGCGCCGCGTGCGGCTGCCGCAGCTGAACGCCTGCCGCGACGGCATCAGCTACGTCCACTTCATCGCGCGGCCCGTGGCTCCGCTCTCCGACGGCCGCTGCCCGGGGATCTGCGTGGAGCGGGTCGTGGCCGAGGCGCGGGATTAGCCGCCGCGCAGCCGACGAACGAAGAGGCCGGACGATGCGTATCGTCCGGCCTCGCTGTTTTTGCGCCGCTGCGATCAGCGAGCGCGCCAGAGCACCACGGCGCAGCCGTCGGAGGCGGCGAGCCCCCTCCGGGGGGCATGCGGGCAGAGCCGGAACGGCCGTCTCCCTGCGGGGGCTTCTGCTCGCTAATTGCTATCTTTGGCTGCGCCCAAGATACTCCGTCTCGGCAGAATCAAGCCTGCGGGTTTGCTGCTCGACTTTTCGTATCTTTGACTTCGTCCAAGATACTCTCGCTCGGCAAAATGCAAGCAGGCTTGCTTTTGCCCTCGCTTATTCGTATCTTTGCCCCTCACAGGTTAATGATAGAAAGACTAAAAGCATGTTAAGCAGACAAATCGCCGCGAAGCTGCAGAAGCTCGAAACCCCCTTCTACCTCTACGATACCGCCCTGCTGCGGCAGACGCTCGAAAGCGTCGTCTACGAATCGAACAAGTACGGCTACAAGGTCCACTACGCCATCAAGGCCAACTACGACGACCACCTGCTCGCGATCATCCGCGAGTACGGGCTGGGCATCGACTGCGCCAGCGGCAACGAGCTGCGCAAGGCGATCGAGGCGGGTTTCGCGCCGCAGGGCATCGTCTACGCCGGCGTGGGCAAGCGCGACAAAGAGCTGCGCTACGCCATCGAGCAGGGCATCCTGGCCATCAACTGCGAGTCGATCGAGGAGCTGCACGTGGTCGAGGCGCTGGCCGCCGAGGCGGGCCGGCAGGTCGACATCGCCCTGCGCATCAACCCCGACATCGACCCCAAGACCAACCACTGCATCGACACGGGCCAGGCCGACAGCAAGTTCGGCATCTCCTACGAGGAGGTGCTGGAGCATGCCGACCAGATCAAGGCCCTCTCTCACCTGCACATCGTGGGCATCCACCTCCACATCGGCTCGCAGATCCGCGAGCTGCACGTCTTCGAGAACATGTGCAACAAGGTGAACGTGATCGTCGAGAACCTCGAGAAGCTGGGTTTCTCGTTCCGCTTCGTCGATGTGGGCGGCGGCCTGGGCGTCAATTACGACGTGCCCGAGAACGAGCCCATCCCCAACTTCGCATCGCTCTTCTCGATCGTCCACAACCACCTGGCTGTGGGCGACAAGGAGGTGCACTTCGAATTCGGCCGCTCGATCGTGGCCGAGTGCGGCGAGCTCATCACGCGCGTGCTCTTCAACAAGACCACCGCCACGGGGCGCCGCCTGGTGATCGTCGACGCCTCGATGACCGAGCTGATCCGCCCGGCGCTCTACGGCTCGTACCACAACATCGAGAACATCACCTCCGAGGAGGATGCGCGCTCGAAGTATACGGTCGTGGGCACCGCCTGCGAGTCGACCGACGTCTTCGACGAGAATGTCAGCCTGCGCAAGACCCGCCGCGGCGACCTGCTGGCGATCAAGTCGGCCGGGGCCTACGGCATGTCGATGGCCTCGCGCTACAACCTCCACGACCTGCCCGGCGCCGTTTACAGCGACGAGCTCTAAAGCGCGCGGACCATGTGGCTCACTCTGGCGTTCGCCTCGGCGGCGCTCCTGGGTCTTTACGACGTAGCGAAGAAACGGGCACTCACCGCCAATGCGGTGTTGCCCGTTCTGCTGTTGAATACCCTCTTCTCGTCGCTCCTCTTCCTGCCGGTGATCCTCTCGGCGGAGCGGGGCCTCGGGTGGTTCGACGGGACAGTGCTCGCCTCGGTACCGGGCATGCCGGCGGCTCACGGGCTGGTTGCGCTCAAGTCGTCGATCGTGCTCACGTCGTGGATCTTCGGCTACTTCGCCATGAAGCACCTGCCGCTCACGATCGTGGGGCCGATCAACGCCACGCGCCCCGTACTGGTGCTCGTGGGCGCCATGGCGCTCTTCGGCGAGCGGCTCAACGCGTGGCAGTGGACCGGCGTGGTGCTGGCGCTCGTGTCGCTGGTGCTGCTGGGCCGGTCGAGCCGCCGCGAGGGGGTCGACTTCGTGCGCAACCGCTGGGTGCTGTGCCTGGCCGCAGCTGCCATGACGGGTGCCGCGAGCGGGCTCTACGACAAATACATCGTCGCGCGCCTCGACCCGGTCTTCGTGCAGAGCTGGTACAACCTCTACCAGCTGGGGATGATGGCCGTCGTGGTGGCGATCCTCTGGCTGCCGCGGCGGCGCACCACTGCCCCGTTCCACTGGAGCTGGGCCATACCCTTCATCTCGATCTTCCTGTCGCTGGCCGACTTCGCCTACCTCATGGCGCTGCGCGAGGAGGAGGCCATGATCGCCGTGGTGTCGATGATCCGCCGCGGGTCGGTGGTCGTCTCGTTCGGCTGCGGGGCGCTGCTGCTGCACGAGCGCAACCTGCGGGCCAAGGCCGTCGACCTGCTCTTCATCATAGCGGGGCTCTTCTTCCTCTGGCGCGGGTCGCTATAGGATCCGCTCCAGCCGCCCTACGGTCCGGGCGATTTCGCGGTCCGTGGGCGCGTGGTCCTTCAGCGCGCCGGCCAGGTACTGCTGGTAGGCGTAGAGGTCGATCATGCCGTGGCCCGAGAGGTTGAAGAGGATGGTGCGGGGCCTCCCCTCCTCCCTGGCGCGCAGCGCCTCGCGCACGGCCGCGGCGATGGCGTGGGTCGACTCGGGCGCCGGGATGATCCCCTCGGTGCGGGCGAAGAGCACGCCGGCGCCCAGCGCCTCGGTCTGCGCCACGGACTGCGCCTCGATGTGCCCGTCGCGGAGCAGCTGGCTGACGATCGACCCCGCGCCGTGGTAGCGCAGGCCGCCCGAGTGGATGTCGGCGGGCTGGAACTCGTGGCCCAGCGTATACATCGGGAGCAGCGGCGTGAGCCCCGCCGTGTCGCCGAAGTCGTACTGGAAAGCGCCGCGCGTGAGCTTGGGGCAGCTGGCCGGTTCGACGGCCACCACGCGGATGCGCTTCCCCTCGCGGAAGTTGCGGCGCAGGAACGGGAAGCCGATCCCGGCGAAGTTGCTGCCGCCGCCGAAGCAGCCGATCACCACGTCGGGCTCGTCGTCGGCCATCTCCATCTGCATGAGGGCCTCCTCGCCGATGATCGTCTGGTGCAGCAGCACGTGGTTGAGCACGCTGCCCAGGCAGTAGCGTGTGTCCTCGGGGCGCCGCATGGCCGTCTCCACGGCCTCTGAGATCGCCAGTCCCAGGCTGCCCGAGCACCCGGGATCGCGATCGAGCGCCGTGCGCCCCGCGGCCGTGAGGCGGCTGGGCGAGGCCACGCAGTCGGCGCCCCAGGTCGACATCATCAGCCGCCGGTAGGGCTTCTGTTCGTAGCTTACCTTCACCATGAACACCTGCACCTCCATGCCGAAGTGGCGTGCCGCGAAGGCGATGGAGGTACCCCACTGCCCGGCGCCGGTTTCGGTGGCGAGGCGGCGGATGCCCTGGCGGTGGTTGTAGTAGGCCTGCGGCACGGCCGTGTTGGGCTTGTGTGAGCCGGCGGGCGAGACGCTCTCGTTCTTGAAGTAGATGCGCGCGGGGGTGTCGAGGGCCTTTTCGAGCTCGATGGCGCGCACGAGCGGCGCGGGACGCCAGATGCGGTAGAGCGCCTGCACCTGGTCGGGAATCTCGATGTAGCGCTCGGTCGAGAGCTCCTGCGCGGCCAGCTCCTCGGCGAAGAGGACCGACAGATCGGCGTGCGTCAGTGGCTGCCGCGTCGCGGGGTGGAGCGGCGGCAGCGGCTTGCGGGGCATGTCGGCCACGATGTTGTACCATGCGGAGGGCATGCGGTGCTCGGGAAGAATGAATTTGCGGGTTTTCATATCGGGTTGTGTTTTCGGGTGTATGCAAAGAAAAATCCCGCTGCTTACTGCTCGTAAACAACGGGATGGCTGGCGATCCTGGCTGGATCAGGCACACGACGGTCCGCACTCATTGTCCACGAGAGTCAACGAGCGCCACCACCAGGCCTGTATGTCGAGATTGCGAATCATCGATTGCGTCATGCGACGACAAATATAGTGCCTCGCCGGCGAAAAACAAATTTTCGGCGCGGAAAATTTCGGCACCTATGTATAGAGCGATTTCGTGAAAAAATAATTACCTTTGTTCGATTTTTTGCCTTACGAACAAAATTCAACCGCTATGAATATCTCCTACAACTGGCTCAAGCGCTACATCGAGACCGACCTTCCGGCCGAGCGTATCGCTGAAATTCTGACGGACATAGGCCTCGAGGTCGAGGGCTTCGAGAAGATCGAGACCATCCGCGGCGGCCTGCAGGGCGTCGTGGTCGGCCATGTGCTCACCTCGGTCGACCATCCCCAGTCGGACCACCTCCACATCACCACGGTCGACGTCGGCGCCGCCGAACCGCTGCAGATCGTCTGCGGCGCGCCCAATTGCCGTGCCGGGCTGAAGGTGCTGTGCGCTACGGTGGGTGCGGTGCTCTATCCCGACGGCGGCGAGGAGGCCTTCAAGATCAAGCGCTCGAAGATCCGCGGCGTCGAGTCGCTGGGCATGCTCTGCGCCGAGGACGAGCTGGGCATCGGCTCGGCCCACGACGGCATCATGGAGCTTCCGGCCGACGCGCCGGTGGGCATGCCGGCCAAGGAGTATCTCCATGTCGAGGATGACTACCTGATCGCCATCGGTCTGACGCCCAACCGCGTCGACGCGGCGTCGCACATCGGCGTGGCGCGCGACCTGGCGGCCTACCTGCGCAGCCGCGGCGAGCGTGCCGAGGTGCGGATGCCCGACGTCTCGGCCTTCGCCGTGGACAACCATGACCTGGAGGTGAAGATCCGCGTGGAGAACGCCGAGGCCTGCCCGCGCTATGCCGGCGTGACCGTCGCGGGCTGCAAGGTCGGCCCCTCGCCCGAGTGGATGCAGAACTGCCTGCGCGCCGCGGGCATCCACCCCAAGAACAATCTGGTCGACATCACCAACTTCGTGCTCTTCGAGCTGGGACAGCCCCTGCACGCCTTCGACGCCTCGAAGATCGAGGGCGGCGAGGTGGTCGTGCGCACTTGCGCCGAGGGCACGCCCTTCGTGACGCTCGACGGCGTGGAGCGCAAGCTCACGGCCGACGACCTCGTGATCTGCTCGGCCGAGCGCCCGATGTGCATCGCCGGCGTCTTCGGCGGTCTGGATTCGGGCATCTCGGACCGGACGGTCGACGTCTTCATCGAGAGCGCCTATTTCAATCCCGTGTGGGTGCGCAAGACGGCCAAGCGCTTCGGGCTGAACACCGACTCGTCGTTCCGCTTCGAACGCGGCATCGATCCCCGCATGCAGGTCTACGCCGCCAAGCGCGCCGCCCTGCTGATGAAGGAGCTGGCCGGCGGCACCATCTCCAGCGAGATCGCCGACCTCTGCCCCGTGCCGGCCGGGGATTTCCGCTTCGACGTCTCGCCCGCGCGTATGAACGCGCTCGTGGGCAAGGAGATTCCCGACGAGACCGTGCGCACGATCCTCGAGGCGCTCGAGGTGCGGATCGTCGCCGAGCACGACGGCGTGTGGAGCGTGGCCGTGCCCCCCTACCGCGTCGACGTGCAGCGCGAGGCCGACCTGGTGGAGGAGATCCTGCGCATCTACGGCTACAACAACGTGGAGATCCCCTCGCGCGTGCGCTCGACGGTGGCCTATGCGCCGCGTCCCGACCGCAACCGCCTGATGAATCTTGCGGCCGATTTCCTCACGGCCAACGGCTATACGGAGATCATGTCCAACTCGCTGACCAAAGGCGCCTACTACGAGGGGCTGACCGGCTACCCCGCCGAGCGCTGCGTGAAGATCCTCAACCCGCTGAGCGCCGACCTGAACGTCATGCGGCAGACGCTGCTCTTCAACATGCTGGAGGCCGTGGAGCTCAACGCCAACCGCAAGAACGGAGACCTGAAGCTCTACGAGTTCGGCAACTGCTACTTCTACGACGCCGAGAAGCGCTCCGAGGAGTGCCCCACGGCCGCCTACTCGGAGGAGTACCGCCTGGCGATGGCCGTGACCGGCACGGCGCAGCCCGCGTCGTGGAACGCGAAGCCGGTCAAGGCGTCGTTCTTCACGCTGCGCGCCATGGCCGAGAAGCTGCTGCGCCGCTTCGGCATCGACATCTATGCGCTCAAGGCGGAGACGCTGCACGACGATCTGCTGAGCGAGGCGCTCTCGATGACGCTGGGGAACAAGGAGCTGCTGCGTATCGGCGCGGTGGGCGCCAAGGTCCGCCGCGCGCTGGGCGTCAAGCAGGAGGTCTTCTATCTGGAGATGAACTTCGACGCGCTGGTCCGCTCGACCAAGAAGCACCGCATCGCGGTCGAGGAGCTCTCGAAGTTCCCCGAGGTGAAGCGCGACCTGGCGCTGCTGGTCGACCGCGAGGTGACCTTCTCGGCGCTGCGCGACGCGGCCTTCGCGGCCGAGCGCAAGCTGCTCAAGAGCGTCTCGCTCTTCGACGTATACGAGGGCGACAAGCTGCCCGAGGGTAAGAAATCCTACGCCCTGAACTTCGTGCTGGAGGACAAGACGCGCACGCTCGACGATCGGACGATCGAGCGCGTGATGGCGGCGCTCGCGCGGCAGTTCGAGCAGCGCTGCGGCGCGCAGGTGCGCTGCTGACCCTGACACGCAGCGCGAAGAAAAGGCCCGGCGGAGAGATCCGTCGGGCCTTTTTGCGCACTGACCTATAGTGCCGGCTTGATGCGCGGGGGCTGGATCGTCACGTAGGGCGTGCCGTTGTCGTCGCACGTGGAGACTATTCGCACGGCCCGCACCGCGCGGTCGGGGTGCAGCGTCGCGCTGCCCTGCCGCAGCTCGCCCGCCGGGTGGAAAGTACGGCCGTCGTAGGAGACCTCGACGCGGCCCGTGGTGATGATCGTCTTGGGGAGCTGGCGGTTGCCCGTCTGGAGGAACATCTCGCGGCAGCGCACCGGCTGGGCGAAGGTGTAGAGCACCCAGTCGCCCTGGCGGCAGGCGCGGGTCGTGCGCGAGAGGCCGCGGTAGCGCTCGGCGTTGGCGTAGGGGAAGCGGCGGCTCTCGCCCATCGAGGTGGTGATCGCCACCTCGGGGGCGATCGTGCGGTAGTAGGAGCGCCCGGCGACATAGGGGCTGCGGGCCGTCGCGCGGCGGCTGAAGAAGCGCATGCGCGGCGCCTCGGCGGCCGGCACGGGGCCGCGGTAGCGCTCGGGCGCGCCCCCGTCGGCGACCTGCCAGAGCTCGGAGCCGTCGTCGGTCGAGAGGTGCATCATCGCGTCGCGCACCTCCAGGCGCGGGGGGAAGAGTCGGAAGCGGATGCCCATGGCGGCCATGCGGTCGTAGTGCGCGTCGGTCAGCTCGCGGCGGTAGGCCTCCCACCCCTGCTCGTTGCCGCTCCAGGCGATGCGCGCGAGGGCGCAGATGCGCGGGAAAGTCATGTAGTCGAGGTAGTCGGGGCGCTCGGGGTCGTGCGAGATGTAGGCCTCGCTGAAGAAGGCGCCCTGGAGGCCGATCACGTGCTTCATCTGCTCGGGCGTGAAGCCGCAGCCGGCGGGGTCGAACCCGTAGGTCTTGCGGGCGTCGAAGATGCCGGCCCAGTCGTGACCGTCCTCCTCGGGGCTCTGGCGCATGTCGAAATAGAAGCTCTCGCCCGGCATGACCACCGTGGCGTAGCCCTTGGCCGTGGCGTCGAGCGAGGCACGGACGCTCTCCCATCCGTAGACGCGCGCCTCGCGGCCGAGCCTCCCGCTCTTGGCCGCCTCGTTCCACACGGCGGGCCGCTTGCCGTGGCGCGCGAGGATGGCGGCGACGCGCTCCATGAAGAGATCCTCGAGCGCGTGGGCGTCGGCAAGGCCGCGGCGGCGCATCAGGGCCCGGCAGTCGGGACAGCGCTCCCACTGCGAGGTCTCCACCTCGTCGCCGCCCACGTGGATATACTCCGAGGGGAAGAGCGCGCAGAGCTCGCCCAGGATGTCGTCGAGCAGCGCGTAGTTCTCCTCGCGGGCCACGCACCAGGCCGAGCGGTAGTCGTAGCCGTTGGTCGAAACCGTGTCGGGCGGGTAGTTGCAGCGGATCTCGGGGCGCACGGAGGCGATGCAGCGGCTGTGGCCCGGCAGGTCGATCTCGGGGATGATCTCGATGTTGCGCAGGGCGGCGTAGTCGATCAGGCTGCGCATCTCGTCCTGTGTGAAGTAGCCGCCGTACTTCTCGTCCCACTTGCCGTAGACCGGGCGCACGGGCGAGTCGCCGCCGCGGAAGCCGCCCACGGCCGCCAGCTCGGGGTGCGAGCGGATCTCGATGCGCCACCCCTCGTCGTCCGACAGGTGCAGGTGCAGCTTGTTGATGTTGTGGTAGGAAAGCAGGTCGATATAGCGCTTCAGCGCGGGGGCGTCGATCCACGTGCGCGCCAGGTCGAGCATCATGCCCCTGTAGGCGAAGCGGGGTGCGTCGTCGATGCGGCAGCAGGCCACCGAGGTGCCGGCCTCGAGGCCGCGGCACGCGTAGACCTCCGCAGGCAGCAGGCGGAAGAGCTGCTGCAGGCCGTTGAAGACACCGCCCGGCGAGGGGGCGCGGAGGAGGATGCGCTCGGGGGCGATGTCGAGCGCGTAGCCTTCGGCCGGCAGGTCGAGGGTCGGGTCGAGGAGCAGCACTACGGCTCCGTCGGCCGTGCGGCGCTCCTCGACGCGGCAGCCGAGGCAGGGGGCGGCGTAGCGGGCCAGCGGCAGCAGCTCGCGATCGGCCGCGAGGGTCGTTGCGGGGCCGAAGACGAAGCGGCCCGCAGCGGGCGAGAGGCTGCGGGCCGCCGGCTGGGCCCGGAGGCCTGCGGCGAGGAGCAGGGCGAGGATCGTGAGCAGGGATTTCATGCGGATCGGGGGTTGATGGACGACAAAAATAGCCAAAAAATCCCGCTTGGCAGGTCGGAGTCGCCGGTTTTTGTTTATTTTTGTATACGTTTGACGAAACGATCGAATGACCATGAAACTGACTTTCACTATCGAATACCGCACGGCATGGGGCGAAGCGCTCGTGCTGCGCCTGGGCGACCGACGCATCGCCATGCGCTATGCCGACGGCGGCGTGTGGAGCGCCGAGGTCGACGACCTTCCCGCAGGGGTCTGCGAATACGGCTACGAGGTGGAGCGCGACGGGCGCTGCGTTCGCCGCGAGTGGCGCAGCCACACCCTGGAGCTGCCCGCCGGCGCGTCGTGCGTCGGCCGCCGCGACCTCTGGCAGGATCGCGACGACGAGGCCCCCTTCTACGCTTCGGCCTTCACGCGCGGCATCTTCTCGCGCGACGCGTCCTCCGCGCCGCAAACGACCGAGGGGTGGACGCTGTGCGTCGCATGCCCTACGGTGCGCCCCGACGAGGTGCTGGCCATAGCGGGCAACG
>Ga0137307_101175_pt1 | contig 25293 bp, 11 predicted proteins | sample NAcewD2O_March_2_FD_97180 | JGI IMG/M metagenome (GOLD analysis project Ga0137307, IMG submission 97180) | Mouse cecal microbial communities from Vienna, Austria - N-Acetylglucosamine amended D2O_March | ecosystem: Host-associated > Mammals > Digestive system > Large intestine > Cecum | place... | reverse complement strand
TCTCATTGCTTTTCGCCTGGCAGGCCTCTGTAGCCAGAATTATGCCGGTGTTGAACGAGTATGCCGACACTATATCAGGATTGCGCCCGTTCTCCAGGACTGTGCCACGCTCGGCCTTGCCGTCTATGCATATTATTTCCTTGCCACACCTTTTTTTGAGCAGCTCTTTGTGAAATGCCCCGGCAAACGCCTGCATGCTGTCCGCCATGGCCAGGTCATCGATGCCGTTCTCCACCCGGCAAAGTGTTGATTCTGACGGCACGCCGTTCCTGAGAATGCCCAGCCTGTGGAATTTATTGAGATGGAGACGTCCGAATTCAATTATATCGGCACGTCCGACACATCCACACGCTCTGGCTAAAATCATCAGTATGATGATGTCGGCGAGCCGATGTTGTATATTGCCCTTGTCGGACCTGCGGAAATCGGGGACTGAACGGGCGAAATTCATCAATCTGTTCAGGATACTGCCGTTGAATTCAGATTTATTTACTAATTTTGAAGTCCGATTGGGCGCATTTACGCCGGTCGAACGCACTTGGTCAAGTGGCTTATTTTTATTCATAACTAATTGATTTACAACTATAAAGTTACGAAAAATTGGTCACTTGACCAATTTTTATACCACTTATTTTATTGAAAATCAGGGAAATGAATGCGAAAATCACCCTTTCCCATTAAGACTTCCACCGCTATAAAATAACAGGCTTTTCGGAAGCACAAGACTTTTTTAAATGAAAGAGCCGTGTCGTTCTTGCCAACATACATTGTTGCGGCATGCTCTCCTTCATAAGGCGACACGAGGCGATACTGGTCACCTTCGAGGATCACCGGTTTTAACGAATTATAATTCTTGATCGCACGTTTGCAATATGCAACCTCATCTTTCGACATATCGTCGAGCTTAAGGTCAAAACCGAGTTTACCCATCATAGCCACGTTCGTGCGGAATTTAACGGGAGTTGAGCGATTCCATGTGGTAACGTGCGCACAAAGTGTCTTGGCAGGGAAAATCTGAGAGAAACCCCATTGTATGTAGAGACGTTCTATCGGATCAGTATTGTCACTGGGCCAGAACTCAGTGAAATACTTCAACCCTTCATAATCGGAGCGTCCGCCACCGCCAGAGCACATCATCATAAGCAGATCGGGATATTTAGCCTGTATCCTGTCCAATACATTGTAAAGTCCCTTTACATAATCAACATACAGATGATCCTGATCCATTTTCTCATAATTGGAATAGATATTCGTGATCGGAGAATTGCAGTCCCATTTAAAGAATGCTATGTCCGGATACTTGGTCTTAAGACCATCAACGATATCAAACACATAATCCTGCACTTTAGGGTTACTTAAATCGAGAACCAACTGATTCCTGAAATAATACTCGTCACGATTAGGGAGCGTTATAACCCAGTCTTTATGCTTCTCATAAAGTTCACTTTTGGGATTTACCATCTCAGGCTCTATCCACAAACCGAATTTCACACCATTCTTTTTAGCCGCGTCAGTAAGTGCACCAATGCCGTTAGGAAGCTTATTCTTGGTCTCATCCCAGTCTCCGAGTCCCTGAGTGTCACTATGTCGCGGATACTTGTTACCGAACCAGCCGTCATCAAGAAGGAACATATCCACACCAAGTTCCTTCGCCTCTCCAATAAGGTTCACGAGCTTATTTTCGTCAAAATCAAAATATGTAGCCTCCCAGTTATTCAGCAATGTCATCCTGGTGTCATTACCCTTATAGAGTTGGTGATCCCTCGCCCAATCATGGAAATTGCGACTCGCCTTTCCCTGTCCTTCATCGGAAAGAGTGAAAATAAATTCCGGAGTTGAGAACGTCTCCCCTTTCTTAAGGATACGGCTCGAAGCATATGGATTGATACCGGATATTACACGGAGTTCACCCTTATGGTCAACCTCAAACGTAAAACGGAAATTACCTGTCCACCCCAAGGTTCCGACAAGCAAGTCTCCGGAATTTTCCTTAGCGGGAGAATCTATACCGAGTTGGAAGAAAGGTGAACAAAACATATTTGCACGCGCACCGAGTTTGGTGTCAAGCTGTTTGCGTCCATACTCAAGCTTTGTCTCAGACATATTCGCTTCAGAAGCCCAGTCTCCGTTAAACTGCGTGAGGTAATAATCGCCATTATCGAAATGAAGCATTGAAGACGCAAATTTCTCAAGCTTTATAGGTTTCTTTTCTCCATTGGTGATTGTAGTGTATGTCTTTATGATATCATGTTCCGGATATACAATAAAATATACATCCACATTGTCGGAATATTCCTTGTCGGAAAGGGAAATGACTGTCTGTTTAGCACCATCCGCAAGAGTCGAAGTCTTATGCCCGGTGTAAGTTAGCAATGTCGATGGATTCCCGTCGGCATGCACTATATGAAGAGCCGGTTCATAGTAATCTTCCATCCCGCTTGTGATGTATATCTCCTGACCGTTAGGCATAGAAGCATAATCGGATGCATTTTTCAGTTTCTTTCCGAAATATTTCTTATACACACGCCCGTTGTCGGCTACATTATAAACCAAAGCGTTGTTATCCGTGCTGATTACGATATCTTCAGCATTGGCAGTAACCGCCACAAAAGGTAATAAAAATGCTAATTGTTTGAGTTTCATGAGTTATTTAGTGTATTGTTTATTTATCAGTTGCGAAAGGTGCCACGGGAATACCATGACGGCTGTAAAGGTTGCCATTGGGAAAATCTGCCCAATCATAGCGTACGCAAACCGGTTTCTTCACCAAAGGCGAATACAATTCAAGGGTGCGACTGTCTACCATTCGGGCAACAGCCTGATCGAAATCACCATCGGCATTACCGATAATGAAACCGAGAATAGCAACGGAAGTCACAGTCAGGTCATCATCGAATTTAAGAACGATCTTGTTGCCCATCTTCTGCATGGAGATGCATTGCGGAGCCTTATAGTTTGTATCAAATCCATAATCGCGACCTAACGCAGTCAATGCAAGCCTATGTGCCACGGTCTGTTTGTCACGGGGATGTATATCCCCCGGATTACCGAGGTCGATAGCACTCACCATCGCCGTGTTGGGAAGCTGCAGTGCCTTGCTTTGAGCATTGCGTAAAGCTGCCCATTCCGAATCCGGCTGCACGGATTGCGGTGCAAGCCATCCGGCAAGTTGAACGAAATAGAACGGAAACTCCGAATCCCAAGTGTCTCTCCAATTATTAATCAATGATTTGAACAAAGTTTCATACTGTTCTGCCCTACCTACATTTGCACACCCCTGATACCATAGAACCCCCTTTATAGGCAAGTTACGCAATGGATGAATCATAGCATTATACAGCACTGTAGGATAACTTGAGCCTTCTATAGAAGCCGGTTTCTTAGGCAGACTTGAAAAATCCACTCCAACTTTATAAGTCCAGTCTCCACCCAGAGGTATGATTACAGAACCGACTTCCGCCACCATTGCTTCGGCAGGACCGGCAAAACCTCCTTCTCCACCGAAATCTGAGATTCTGACAGTCAGAATATTCTTTCCCTCCTTTACAATATTTCCGGGCACCGTGTACACTCGTGGTGTATTATAACCGCTTCCGCGAGCCACCTCCACTCCATTGAGATAAGTCACGTCTTCATCATCTATGGCACCAAGCTTGAGAGTCATAGGCTTGCCTGCATCTTCTGCCGGGACATCAATCTCCTTCTGGACCCACACTATCCCGTCGAAACCATTGCCAAATCCGATCCTCTCAAAATAATCGGCAGGAAGAACATTGCCTGTCAGTTTATCTCCGGGACGGATCTCTTCTCCCCCCTTCTGGGCAAATTTCATCCATGCCCTCATCTCCTTCTCATAATTCTCCCTGAGACGCGAAGCATCAAACCCGCAACTCTCCATCGCGGAGAGTTCTCCCTCAAAACCGGGAACTCCTTTGAGAAAGCCATACGATGTCCACGCCTCGGCAGGAGTGCCACCCCATGTGGCATCAATAACCCCTACGGGCACCTTCAGGCTATCACGGAGTTCCTTGGCATAAAGATAAGCGATAGCGGAAAAATCCATAGTGTTGGGCGCCGCTTCTACCCATCCCCCCATATTAGTCTCGATATCATCCTGAGGGGAAAACGCAACTCTTTTTTTAACCTGTAACAATCTTATGTCGGGATTACGCGCCGTGGAAACAACATGGTCGGCATCCATCACGGATGTCCACCCCTCCACCGGAAATTCCATATTTGACTGACCGGAACACAACCAAAGCTCTCCGGAAAGCACATTCCCGACTTTTACCTTACTATCTTTATCTGCAATTATAATCGAATACGGTCCTCCCGCATCGGGAGTATCAAGTGAAATATCAAATTTCCCTTCGCTGTCAGCCTTGACCTCACATGAACGGCTATCCCAACCGGCAATAACATTCACTTTAGAACCGGAAGAAGCATGGCCTGTGATTTTCATCACGCTATTGCGCTGCACGACCATATTGTCAGTAATATAACTTGGCAGCACCACCTTTGCCTGAGCAACAACAAAAGCTGTGGAAATAAGTAATAATAAAATAAGTTTATCCATGGTCACTGTTATTTTATTGCAAATTTACATATTATGAGACAATGAAAAACTGAAAAATCGCTTCAAATATTACAACAAACACACATTTTAACCCTATTTATAGTGCATTTATCCCTCAAAATCTATCATTTGAATTATTTCTTACACTTTTTGGAGAATTACTGACAAAAGCCCCAAATACATTAAAGTAATTTTGTAACATCAAAAATTGATATATTGCGTAGACAGCAAAGGTTTTTAAGATAAGGCGTGCATGCGACCTCCTTGACAATTCCAACTTGAAACTGAACCAGATATGTTTCAAAGTAGGAATCCCCGATCCTTATTATTTCTCACGGCTCTTTTCAAAGCTTATGGGAATGAGCCCCCGTAATTTCCGGGGGCGAACCCGCACCTAACCCTCGACATTATTTTGAGCCAGATCCCTCCTCTTTTCCTGGCATTGCTTCTCGAATGCTTTCGGAGTGATGTCAAACTGCTTGAAGAAAAGCTTGCTGAAATATGAAGGTGAGGAGATGCCGATCATTTCGCATATCTCTCCGATGCGGTAACGTCCGTCCTGAATCAGTTCAGCAGCCTTCTTAAGCTTGACCAAACGTATCAGCTCACTTGGCGACATATTGAAAATTGCCTTGATTTTCCTCAGTAAGTTCGAACGACTCATGGCAAGTATGTCACAAAGGCTTTCCACATTAAAATCCTCTTCCTGAAGATGCTCCGTGATAGCATCCATACATTTCTTGACAAACTCCTCATCTGCCTTGTTTGTCTGAATGCTGTCTACATTGAAAAATGGTTTCTTTGAGAAAGATTCCCTCTCCCTGCGACGGTTTTCAAGCAACGACTTTACTGTCTGTGTAAGATATTTTATAGAAAACGGTTTGTCGATATATGCCTCTGCACCCATCTGAAGTCCGCGGACCTTGCTGTCAAGGTCATTTTTCGCGGTTATGAACACAATCGGTATTGACGAGAGATCCGGATCTTCTTTCACTCTCCTGCAAAGCTCCATTCCGTCCATCTCCGGCATCATTATGTTCGTAACCACGAGATCCACCCTTGACTTTTTAAGTTTATCCAAGGCAACGACCCCATTGCTCGCAGTGTCAATAATGAAATTTTTCGATAACTGGTCTCTGAGAAGGTGACGTATAGACTCGTTGTCTTCCACAACCAATACATGGTAGCCGCTGCTGCGAAGCTTGGTCTGATTGGATTCCTCATCAAGCACATAATTGTCTTTATCCGCATCTGCCACTGAAATATCTTCTTTCTCGGCATTACCCACAGGGAAAGTGAAAGTAAACGTATTCAGCAAGCTGTCATCATTATCCAACACAAGGTTGCCACCAAGCACGGCGGCAAGCTGACGGGCGAGTGGCAAACCGATACCGACACCGTTTTTTTTCTCAGCATTACCTTCACTCTGATAAAACGGCTCAAAAATCAAATTTCTCTCCTTTTCCGTTATCTTCGTCCCATCGCTTGAGACGCTAACGGCAACAATCCCTTCAGATTCTTTTAATACAACCCTTATATTTTTCGAGGCATATTTCAGAGCATTATTGAAAAGGTTGCTGAGTATCTTGGTTACCGCCTCTTTATCTGAAAAAACCATTAACTTTTCATTTGAGACATCAACTTCAAGATCCTTACCATTGAGATCCATAGCCGGACCGAAACGCTCCGCCGTCTCACTCACCAAGGCAGACATGTCAAAAAACTCTTTTTTGGTAATAAGCATATGCGAATCAAGTTTCCCGAAATCAAGGAGCTCGCGGCTGAGGTGAAGCAGTCGCCGGGTATTCTGCCTCATTACTTTAAGATAGTCAGAAGTCTTGGGGTCATCAATACCGTTTTCCTCAATTGCCTCCAGAGGGATGTCTATCAAAGAAAGTGGTGTGCGTATTTCATGGGCAATAGTCGTGAAAAACTCAACCTTGTCGCGATATAATTCACGCTCCTTTTCTGCAGCATATGCCTGCTCCCTTTGATTTATCTTCTTTTTATTGCGCAATTGCAGCCAGATCACAAGCAACACGACTGCCATTAAAGCTATTATCAAATAAGCCAGTATCGCCCATGTTGACCTCCACCATGGTGGAAGAATCCGGATCCGCAATTCACTCACAGGAACATCCTCCCCGTCACCGTATCTTACTTCCAGACGATAATCACCCGAGGCAAGATTAGCAAAAGTTATTTTATTACCGTCAATCCGAGTCCATTCCTGCCCGACAGGAAGCAATCGGTAATAAAAGAAACGTTGCCCCGAGACTCCATATTCCGGCGACGACACGGTGACCCTGAAGCTCGCACATGTGCTTGGCAGAGTTATGCTCTTGCCGAGAGTCACCCCTTCAAGCCCTTCGGCATCACTGCCCTCAGCTAAGTCAAGGAGTGAAACGTTTGTGAAATATACCGGATGATGCTGCTTGCCCGGGACGTCAAGTAATGGATTGAACGCTATGATTCCGTTATTACCACCGAAATAAAAGATCCCCGATTTATCGGCGGCGGCAGAATTATAACTGAACTCATTAAACGGCAAGCCGTCATTGATCGAAAAGACCTTTATGAAGCTGTTATCAGGATTGAATTTAACCAACCCTTTGTTGGTCCCGAACCAAAGGAAACCATTGGAATCCTCAAGCACATTATAGACCACATCATCGGGAAGACCCTCTTCAATTCCGAAAGTGATAAAATCATCTTTGGCTTCGTTATATTTGCTCAGACCACCCCGGTCGGTAGATACCCATACATTCCCTTTGCTATCCTGCATTATGGACGATATTGAATTAGAGCGCAGACCGGTAGGTTTTATCTCCCCGTCATCATAACTATAGTTCCTGAATTTACCGGAAGAGGGTGTATATTTCCATAATCCATTGCCCATTGTTCCGATCCAGATGTTACGGTGTGAATCTTCAAACAATGCGAATATCCAGTTAGAGCCGGTATCTTCTACTTTTAAAAAGCCTGTCTCCCCCTTTTTCCTTTTTGCCAAGGCTCCTCCGAGACCTAACCATTCATTGCCGGATGAATCAAGAAGATAGCAATATCCGCTTCTGTCATTACCTGCTACAGAATCTATCGGCAATATCTCGGTCTTCCCTATTCCTCCTCTAACCTTTAATACACTGGAATGGGTGAAACCTAAATAAACGTCATTACCGATTACATCCACAAAATGCATGACACCACTGCTCTTGGCAGGTGAAACAACAGGATGTGATACAGAACCGGTGTTCAGGTCAAGAAGATTCAGCCCGTTATTTTCAGTGCCTATCCATAGTTTCCCGTCATCGCTCACATCCAACCCCCTTATTCGCATACTCGACAATCCATATTCCCTGCCGAACACATCAAACCGGAACGGATTGTTAGAAAGGAAGTCAACTCCTCCGAACATTGTTCCAATCCATGCATGACCTTCATAATCACGATATATCACAGAGAGTGAATTGTCACTCAGTGAGAAAGGATCAAGCGCATTCTCCCTCAGTTCTTTCTCACTTCCGGACAACAAGTCAAGTATACGAAGTCCGTTATGAGTGCCGATCCACAAGTCATCATCAAAAAGTGCTATGTCACGCAAATATACCTTACCTGTTTTCGAAAAATCAATAAGTTGGGGATATCCGTTTTTATGAGGATTATATGAATATATATAGCCGTCTAAAGTGGCAAAAAACAGATCTCCATCTTGATCGGATATCATCTTCGTAAGGCTGCTCGGTGCCGGAAGCAAACCATCATTGGAAAATACTTTTCGAAACCGGTCATCTCGCGAATTATGCACATAGATATCCAAATAATTACTCACTGCATAAATCTCACCTGTAGGAGACACGGCAATGTCGGTATAAACATGTTGCTTATTGTCAGAAGTCTTCGGATTTGAGAAGAAATCTACCTTATCCCCCTTAAAGCGAAAAATGCCCTGAGTCGGAATGAGCACCCACACATTTCCGGCAGCATCACCCAATATCCTCAAAACATAATTATTAGGAGATTCCGTATTGGAATTTCCTATTTTCTTAGCTTCTATATTCGATTCGGACGGAGATGCCTCTCCATCCATAAACTTGAATCTGACATCATCAGGATCAAACCGGAAGACACCCCGGTCTGTTCCGATCCATATCTTCCCTGTCTTGTCCTCATACAATGCCCCAATGTTGTCATTGCCATGTTTCCTGACATAATCAAAACACTTCAACCGTTCGATATCCATTCCGTCATATAGATTCAACCCGTTCTTGGTGCCGAACCACATAAATCCCCGGGAATCCCGGAGAATGCACTTGACATTGCTTGCAGAAAGCCCGTCAGCAGAATTAATATGTTTAAACGAGTACTTCTTATCAACAGAATATGCCGGCAATGTAATAACCAGCAATACCAATAGGGTGAAAACGAATCGGTTCATGAGTTTAGCATGGAGTTAGCATATTAGCAGGAATTAAGACCTCATTATATAAAAACAAAAAAGTTTACGCCACCTTAGTGACATAAACATTCCCGTCAACAGTCTTAACCCTTACAATTAAGATATTATATATTGTATCCAATATGATATTGAAGGAGCCTGTGGCTCCTTCAATATCAGTTGAATTCAACTGAGTTCCATCGATTGAATAAACATCTATCCGGTCAATAGCCGAAACAGCATTGACGCTTACACAGTTTCCGGTTTTGGAAACATTCACTTTACCGGCATCATCCGCTACTGATTCTGCCACTCCGCTTCCAAAACCTGATTTCTCGAAACGATAAATCCTAACATCCTTCACAGGCACATTGACCTTAAGCGAAGCTGGAGATGCGGTCTCTCCTGTCCACAATTCTGTTACATTAACGAAGTCAGATGCATTAACTCCAAGACGGGCAAAATCGGGAGTCTTCTCAATAGCCGAATTACTTGATGTCCCGTAATTGAACACAGCATAATAAAACGCGTCTCCCGCATCAAGAACAAACTCGTTGTCAACAGAAATATCATCTTTCGACCAAAGAGAACCCTTCTCATGGAAAGTTCCTTCAACCGGACGGAACGTCTTGCCGACATTACCGAGTTTAATAAGGTCCTTATTCTTGGCAAACTCAACCACACGCGCACGTTCGGCATCATTACCCACAACCTTATAGTCCGTTCCGTTAAAGTTCTTGATATCACCCTCGTAAGCATATGTGCCGCCCAAAAGAGTCATACCGGTCATCAGACCGCAGGAATAACGGATACGGGCTTCATTAATGTCATTGGAGCCTTTCCCATTGAAAGGAACCTTGGAAAGGCACATATGGTCGGGATCATTGAATGCATAGCAACGGTCAAGCCACCATGAGCCGTTGATACAGTTAAGTGTATACATGGATTGAGGAAGATCTCCCCATGCATCACAACCGATACGGCGCACATGCGCTTTTGCAGGGAATACCGGAGCGATAGAGAAGTCAATCATCATGTCTCCCGCCGCCTCCACAATATAGTCCATTCCATAATTGTAAGCCTGCATACCGGTAGTTATGTTCGGATCATAGAAACTGTCGGCTTCCTGCGAACCATTGTTCATGAAGTCTATCTTTACAAACTCGAATCCGAGATTATTGAATTTATTGAGTGTCTTCTCAACCCATTCCCTCACTTTGGGGTGTGTCGGATCAAGAGAGAGGGCATTGATCATTCTGTAACGCCCGTTCACCTTAAGAGCCATCTCACCGAGTTTGCCTCCCTCCCAAGTATTGTTATTGACAGCATCCTGTTCGCTGCCCCAATATGAGAATGGTGTGGTATATATACCGGGCACCATATTGAGAGACTTACATTTATTTACATAATTTACAAGCTGCTGGTCATTAAGGGCGTTCCATCCTGAGTCAAGAACCATCAGCGTGCGTCCCTTCTCATTATAGAATCCTACGGGAAGAAGTTCCTTTTCATAGAAATCAAGAACACTCATTGCCGATGTGTAATTGAGACCGAATTCCATACCGCCCCATGACTGCCATCCGAAAAGCGCGTTGTCTTTTGTCCATTCAAGCTTGGGACATACAACAGTATTCGCCTCTCCATAAGTTTCCAGTCCGTTACGCCAGTCATCGAAATATCCCACCATGAAACGGGGTGAAGAAACCTTGTCGCCTTTTACAATTCCATGACGTGTAGACGAAGCCTTGTCTTTGATAACATCCCATGTGCGTGAACTAATATAACCGGCTATTGCCGATACTTTACGCGTTTTGTTTGAAGATGTCGGAGTAACACTTACCGCCGACTTCCATACGGAGTGGTCAACCGAGCCGATTATGATTCCCTGACGGGTATTGACATTATATAATGCAGTAGCCTCACATGACGTTATAGGTTGCCCTAAACTCCAATTGTGAGAGTTGAATGTAGCCCAGTTGTCGTTGGCGAAAGGCATGTCATAGATCCTGTTGCTTGAAGTGGGGAGAGGGAGCGTAGTTGATGTCTGGGACACAATAGGGCATATCTGATGCGCCGCGGCATTATCACCACTCAATGTTGCTTCCACCAAGAAATAGTCGAGATCCGGATAAACATAGATCTTCTGTTCAATCTGAGGCGTTGCCCCGGTATATGTGTAAGTATACACGGTGCCGTTGCCGTATCCGTCGTTCACTGCCGCCTTATTCATAGACACCGAAGGATAATTGCGTGAATCCACCGGTGTGTCATCCGCAAGTATCGCCGTTGTGTAGGCACCGGATAAGACCAGCTTTCCTTTATGTTCAAACCGAGCGGTTTTCCGCGACTCGTCAAACGTCACTTTAACATTTCCGTCAACAATATCGAGATTGCCGGCATACGCTGAACCTCCACATGAGGCAATCACTGCCGCCAAGGCAATGGCACCGCCCGTCCTGGCATTTAATATATGAGTCCTGATTGTTTTCATTGTCGTATATTGCAAATTTATAACAACTTCTTATTTTCCCAAAATAAAGATACCTAAAACCTTTTTACCTTAACATTTCTTCCCCAATCGCTTATTATTTAACTACAATCTTGGTTACAGAGGAGGATGTCTTTACAACATATATTCCCGACTCCAGGTCAAGGCTTACGCTTTCACCGGATTTAAGACCGGATTTCATTACTGAAACTCCGGACACTGAGAAAATCTCCACTTCCATATCAGCAGATACGGTAAGTATGTTTCCATCAATAACAAAAGATGCATTCGCCTGCTCCATATCCTCAACACCGGCAGTAGACGCCATTGCAAATTGGCTTGTCGCTTTGCCTCCGTCAATGCTCTGAACACCCCATTCAGAAATCTTGTCCAAAGGAACATTGAGACAATACGAAGTGCCGGTAAGCGATGCGTCAACGTTAGCCTGCTTGAGCTTGCCGGAAACGGCATCAACAGGAACAAGTGTGATTATTTGACCATCCGTAAGCTTGGCATAAAAATTATAACGCAGGGCTTCTGCGGGAGTCTCCTTATCGCTGCCTGCCTCCCATGTGAAAATAGTGGCGTCACCCTCTGATTTTGCACTCAATGCCACAGGAGCCGACGGCACAGTGTTTACACCACGAGACTGCATGGAGTTATAAATCTGAAAATGGGGACCATTGTCATTGTAACCCATCACGAGCATGTCGGGCACAAGATTATTGTTAAAATCGCCCAATTCAACAGTTGATCCGCCACGATGACCACCGATAGACGTGGAGTCAAGTGTAAAAGTGCCGTCTCCATTGTTATATGAAATGATTGTAATCGCCTTATCAGATTCTCCGGAATAGACAAAATCCACAAAGCCATCGCCATTAAGGTCACACCAATCTATACCCGACTTGCATATGCCTTGAAGTCCGGCTTCGATTTTGACAAAGTCCGTGCCGTTCACGTTTTTAAACAGGAACGCGCTCTTTGCCCAATCATTGACACATGATTCACCGGTAACGAGGAGATCAAGATAGCCGTCGTTGTTGATGTCAAGAAATTTTATGGCACCTTTCTCCACCCCTGCCTTGCTTTTGGCAAAACTATCGGAAGCCACTTCCGTAAATGTCAAGTCGCCATTATTCTTATAGACCTTGATACAATCGTTACCGAAATCGTCATTCCAACCGGAAACCGCAATGTCCATCAATCCGTCACGGTTAAAATCGCCAACGGCAAGCGTACCGCCACGATGAGCTTTCAACCCGGTAGTTTCTTTTTTGGTAAACTTACCGCTACCCTTCTCATTAATGAAAATTGTAGGCGTACCCTGATCATTCCTTGGATCTCCGCAAAATGTCAGAATGTCGGGATATCCGTCGCCATTGAAATCCGCAACAGCCATAAGTCCCGAATACCATTTCTCGGAATCATCACCGTCTATGCTTATTTCTCCATCCAATGCAAAACCGTCAACAAGACCCTTGTTTGCATCAAAAGTGCCATCACCGTTATTTATCAAGAGCTTTGCATTCCAAGAACTTGCAAGAATAAGGTCTACATTCCCGTCGCAATTGTAATCAATGGGTACGACAACACGCTCCCAGGAACACCCGTCAGGATCAGAGAGCATATTGTTTTTTGTAAATGAATATCCGTCACCCGATACGCAGAAAATATCAGTCTGCCAGCTATTATTAAGGTCACGCCCTTTACCTACAATTTCAAAATTTCCGTCATTATTGACATCTACAAGGATTGCGTTGCCATGACAATAGCCATTGGATATAATATCCTTAAGATTGGAAAGTTCCACAAAAGTAGGAGTTGCACTTTGAGCGCCAAGCACTGTGGCAGCAGTCAGGATTCCCGAAAAAAGTATATGTTTATTCATTATATTGTTAATTTTAAATCAAATAAGATATAAAGTTGACTCAGCTCACCCGGAATGAGCCGAGCCAACTTAAAGAATATATAGTCAAACTCTAAACCTAAAGCCTAAATACTCATCTATACCCTTCATTCTGGTCTGTGCCGAGGATATCGTCATTCTGGTCGATCTCGGACTGAGGGATAGGCCAATATTTATTAAATTCCTGTATTGTGCCGTAACGGTTAGCCCATTTGTTGCGAGCTTTGACATATTCAAGGAACTTACCTGTGCGGACAAGGTCAAAACGTCTCCAACGCTCACCGAACAACTCTCGGACACGCTCCGTCATGAGAGCCTCAAAGAACTGGTCTTTCGACATTCCTTTGTTCCACTGCTTGTCGGCAGGAATATTATTCTCCCATGCGCGTTTACGCACTTCATTCACATAATCTACAGCTTCGGATGTATGTCCGGTCTCATTGAGACATTCAGCGTAAAGGAGAAGAACGTTGGCATAACGCAGCCAAGGTATGTTCTTACCGGAGTTCCACATATTGTTAACGCCCATTCCTGAATGAATATCAGTGCGGAAGTCTTCATATTTCTTTATGTGGGGGAGAAGCTCGTCATGGTCATCGCCAAGACCCTCCCATGCCAGGGATGAGAGATCGGGCACTTGACCGAACCATTCGAAATCATATCTGAGCGATTCATCGCGACGGATATCGCCATCCTCCCAAATACCGCCATCCTCTACATCGCTATATGCCCATGCAGAAGGAACAGCGTGATCATAACCGGCGAAGAAACATCCGTCCTGACCCATATTGGCAGCTGCACGCGAACCTATCTGGAACTGGATGCAGTTATTATCAGGCCATGTAGTATTGAACTGCCATTCGAAAATAGCTTCCGCCGAATTTTTCACATTATAATCAAAGAGGTCATAATATTCCACCAAGCGGAACTTCTGGCTGTCGATAATCGCCTTGAAACATTTTGCAGCCTCTTCAAAATCGCGGAGACCGGTCTCTTCAGGCGCAGCCATATATGCATATCCAAGAAGCATGTTAGCAGCATAGACCGTGGCTCTCTGAGGATCATTGGATTCAGGACAATATCTCACCGCCTCCTTGAGATCGTCAATAATAAATCCCCATACCACATTAAGCGGCTGACGCGCATATGTGAGTTCCTCCTGACGCTCCATGTCTATAATAGGAATCCTTCCGAATATCTGGGTCAGTTCCATGCACAGACCGGCACGTATGAAGTTTGCCTCTCCATATATTTTACCGGACAGCTCATCTTCATCTTTCTTTGATTTCAAGGCATTGATAAGCTTGGCCGACTCTCCGACTTTAAGGTAGCGGCAGTCCCAGGTATCCTTTATGTAGGAGAGTTCCGAAGTGAGCATCGCATCGTAACGGTCAAGAGAACCACGGCGACCGCCATCTTCCTTCAATGCCTGCAATGCGCCTGACTGGATTTCATCCGTTCCCACCATCACTTCCCAGAGGTATCTGTCTTTGAAGCACTCACGCCATTGGCGATAGCAGGAAAGCAAGTTCGACTCGGCATATTCCGGATCAGAGAAAATCTGCTCTTCAGAGATTGATCCGGTGGGTTTTTCGTCAAGGAAATCGCTACAGGAGGTGAACATCATTGCCGAGATTCCTGCAACACCCATATATTTGATTATATTTGAGAATTTCATTGTCTGTTCGATTATAGGGTGAATGAAAGTCCGATTGTGTAGCTACGCTCAGTGGGGAAGTAACCGCTGCCGTCGCCCCATTCGGGATCATAACCTTTATATTTAGTGATTGTAAACACGTTGCCTGCCGTGAAATATAGACGAAGATTATCGAAACGTATCTTACGCAGTATATTCTTGGGGAATGTGTATGAGAAAGAAAGGTTAGAAAGCTTCAGGAAGTCTGATTTCTGCACATATCTGTCTGTATCTCCCGCTCCATATGCAGAATAACCGTCGGCATTGAACATTCTGCGGGGAAAGTAGGCGCCGGTATTTTCCGGGCTCCAGCTATCAAGAAGGTCGGGAGAAGCGTTGCTCATACCGACAGAGCTGATCAAAGATTCATAATAACCGCTAATCATTCTGCCACCGATAGAATACGTGAAGATTGCATTAAGTGTCAAGCCTTTCCAAGTCAAGTCCGTAGAGAAACCGCCATAAGCTTTGGGATCCATGCTTCCAAGACATACACGGTCATAAGAATCGACTACGTCATCCGGTATCCCGTCAGGACCTGAAACGTCAAGGGCATAAAGGTCTCCAAGACCGATTGTGCGGCCGTTAAATGTCTTGCCCTCCCATTCGGAGCGGTTCCATTCATTGGCGATACCGCCGGCTTTAAGGCAGTAAAGGTTGTTGAGCGATTCACCGATGAACAGGTTACCGGTGCGGTTATTGTCACCATTATAGATATGATCAACATTTCCATAAAGTTTGGTGATCTTGTTGCGATCCATACCGAGGTTGAAGTTCACGTTCCATGTCCAGTCCTGAGTGCGGATGGGAGTTGCACCGATAGAGAGTTCAAAACCTCGGTTGGTCATCTCGCCTACGTTCTCTGTAGTATACATATAACCGGATGAAGATGCGAGAGAGTGAGAATAAAGGAGATCAGAGTTCGTGATCCAGAATCCATCGGCAGAAATGTTCAGTCGGTTGTTGAAGAACGCAAGGTCGATGCCGAGGTTCCCCTGTTTCTGTTTTTCCCAAGTGATACCGGGTGTGCCACGGCGTCCGTCAGTGCCATATCCGGCAGTTCCGTCTGTTGATCCATAAGGAGAGTAAAGTGTAAGATAGAGGAAGTCTCCGATATTCTGGTTACCCACCGATCCGTAACCTCCGCGAAGCTTCAAAGTGTTAAGCCAGTCTGTTTTGGGGAAGTAAGGCTCGTTGGCGATATTCCATGCGAGAGAGAACGACGGGAAGAACCCCCATTTGTTACCTTTCCCGAATTTTGAAGAACCGTCCCAGCGACCGGTGAAAGTCACGAAGTAACGATAGTCATAGTTATAATTACCGCGCACTACATAAGAGAGGAGCGAACTGTTGCTGAGATAATTCCTGACAGCTCGGTTCTCTATGTCTGCATTTGCTCCGAGAACATTGAAACCGAGATCGTCTGACGCAAACCTGCGACCTTCTCCCCAGAGTCCGTCGGCAACATAACGCGACATAGACATACCCGCGAATGCATTCAAGCGGTGAACATCTGCAAACGTCTTGTCATAGCTTACAGTGTTGTCCCACTGCCACTGTGTGGACGCATCACGCTGCTGCTTGGCATAGTTGTCGCCTCCCCTGTATCGGATAGCTTCCTGAATACCTGTGGGAACAAACTGTGCCCATTTCTGCTCAGCGCGGTTTATAGCGAATGTGGTTCGTATATTGAGTCCTTCAAGAGGATTGATGTTGATGAAGTTTGATGACATGAGATGATAGCGGGAACGCTCTGTCTTCACGCCGTTCAATGTGTTGAAAGGATTAAAATTATTATTAGTGTCGCCTGATTGTGCGCGCCAGAAGAGAGTGAGGTTTTCCTGATCGAATCTTGTCTCGTCATTCATGAAAGGCTCATAGTCAAGAAGCGGGTTGCCGTTATAGTGAGCCTGGTTATATACTTGACCATCCGTCATAACGTCGTTGGTGTAAGTGAAAGAGGTGTTAGTTCCTACACGTAACCAGCTTTTAATATCAACAGACACGTTTGCACGACCCGAATAGCGGCGCTGCTCTGTGCCTTTCATGATACCGTTCAGATCCGAAAGTCCGAAAGACAGATATACGTTGGTCTTGTCAGTAGCTTTAGAGAATGAAAGGGCATGGTTCTGTTCGAAACCTGTGCGGGTCACCTGATCAAGCCAGTTATAGCTTTTGCCGAGTCTGTGAGTAAGGAACTCGCGACGCTCGAATGCAAGAGGACTATCCTCGTTCCAGATATAATCCTTGATGTAGGCATCACGATCGGCATTAGGATTACCATACATATATCCATTGGCAAAAGCTTCAGTTCGGAGGTTCCATATACCGTTGGCATCCATAAGGTCGGGAGAGTGACCGGGTTCTGTGAATTTTACCCAACCGTCATAAGTAACCTTACCTTCGCCCACACGCGCTTTCTTGGTAGTGATGACAACCACACCGTTGGCACCGCGCGAACCATAAAGCGCCGTTGCCGAAGCATCCTTGAGAACCTGGATAGATTCAACATCATTTACGTTAATAGAGTTTAAAGAGCCGTAATCATCACCCATAACCAGACCGTCAACCACATATATCGGGCTTGATCCGGCATTGATAGTGTTCGTGCCTCGAATCTTAATGGAGTTGGATTCAGATGGAGATGAAGCTTTACCTATGCTCACACCAGGCATACGACCCGCAAGAGCGTCATTGACAGTGGTAACAGGTTTTTCAGTGAGCACATCTCCGTCGATCTGGCTGACAGCACCAGTAAGGTCACTTTTCTTCATGGAAACTCCCACAACCACCACTTCATCAAGACCGGTTGAAATCTCTGTGAGGGTGATTCTAAGTTTACCGGATTCGGGAACTTTTACTGCTTTGGATTCATAGCCGACATAGCTAACTTCCAAGACATCGCCGGTTTTCGCGGCAAGAGAGAACTTGCCATCGATGTCGGTTGACGTACCGGTGGACGTGCCTTTCACCATGACCGTTGCTCCGATCAGCGGTTCAGATTTTTCATCCACGACTTCTCCAGTAACTATGTTCTGAGCAAAAGCCTGTGGCGCACAGAACATCAGAAAGAAGAATAGAAATTTAAATAATTTTTCCATTTCAGCAGGATTGTTATTAATGTTGTTTGGTTAGATTTTAAAATTAATTTAATCGGCATTCAACGTAATGCCAACAAAGGTTAGTCTTTCATGAGAGGCGACAAATCAACGCCGCGTCTCCTACTGAGTGATATTGCAAATTTAGCTCACAGTCAACTTCAAGGCGTGTAAAATTCAAACCTAAAAATGATAAATTTGCGCCATGTCGGTTGCGAACGGTCTTTTTTAAGCTTATATGGCTATTTGTTATCAGAATTTTACAATATACGGAGTTCCTTTTTTGAGGTTCACAGGTTTTGCAAATCCTTTGATTAAAACTTTGCAATCTTTAGTCGGATAAACTGTAGCCTCCACCATCTTTCCGTCTTTCCAGGACATGTCAAGCGACATTCCTCCCTCTGCACATATCCCCTTTACGGAGCCGGTATGCCACGCTTGTGGAAGTGCAGGCAGGAACTCAATAAATCCTGCATGACTCTGAAGCAGCATCTCGCACATTCCGGCAACACTTGCCTCGGTGGCATCGAAACTGAAAATATCCGATTCAGCCATTGCAACCCCGGCAGGAGAAACTGTCATCAGATTTTCACGAGTGAAACGGCTAAAAAGGTTCTGAAGCCAGTCATGAGCCATCTCCCCATCCTTAAGGCGGGCATAGAGGCAAAGCATATTCGCCGTTGACCATTCCGTATCTTCCCAATCGGGCGATGCTGTCTGCTGCTCAAGACTCCGGCGCGATGCCGCAGCCAATTCAGGAGTGGACTCAACAGAAATCTGATTGAGGGGAAATAGCGCCAACAGATGAGAGGAGTGCCTATGAGAAGGATCGGAACGACGCCGGTCTCCGTCCCATTCACACACAGTCCCGTCACTCCCTATTGAAATCGGCGGTAGCCGGCGGATATCTTTCTCGAGCTGTTTCCGGAATTTCTTATCAACTCCCAAGATCTTTGAAGACTTGATGCACGCATTGTAGATATCATACACCACTTCCCTATCAATCGCAGGCATCATCGAAAGGCTCAGATGATTCCCCGATGGTGAAATATATCCGTTTTCAGGAGAAATACTCGGTCCGGTCACAAGATACCCCGTGCGAGGATCTTCCGTCATATAGTCCATGAAGAATTTTGCAGACTCTTTAAGCAATGGATACCCTATGGTACGGAGATAATCGTCATCACGGGTGTATAGGTAATGGCTCCACAAATGAGTGGCGAGCCATGCCCCTCCTGTAACGTTCATTCCCCAGCTGACGCCCCATCCGGGAGCCGTATATCCCCATGCGTTGGCAACCGTATGAGCTACCCATCCGTCGCAACCATACATCTTTTCAGCAGTCTTCGCCCCATGATGCGCCAACAATTCCAAATATCTGAAAAGAGGTTCGTTACATTCGGCAAGATTCGCTCTGTTCGCACTCCAATAATTCTGTTGGGTGTTTATGTCAAGGTGATAGTCGCATGTCCAAGGCATGTTGCATGCCATATTGTCGTTCCATATGCCTTGAAGGTTGGCACAAAGAGGCATGCCGTTAGGACGCGAACTTGCGATAAGCATATACCTTCCATATTGGAAAAACAACGCATCGAATGCCGGGTCAACGGCACCGGACTTTGCGAGACTAAGACGGGTATCGACCGGAAGGGCGGCATTCTTCGATTCACCAAGATCAATCTCCATGCGGCCGAAAAGGTTCCTATAATCAGACAAATGTGCAACCTTGCATTTATCCCACCCCAAAGAAGCGGCATCGCTTATGGTGCGGGAGCAAAGCGATTTATAATCTTTATTGTTATAATCCGTGCGTATGTCAACAAGTATTGTCGCCACATCCGCCGACTCAACCCTCATCCTGTTTCCTTCGGCAACAATTTTTCCACCCTCGGGAATTATCTTGACCATACCTACAAAATTCACACCTCCGGGACCATGCAGAGGAAAATCCACTTTCCCTCCAAACCGGAGACAATCACCGGATGTATGTATATCCGCACTGCGCAATAAATCAAGACCTATGGCAAATGTAAGCATTCCTTTCTCCGAAGAGGTCAGTCTCACGGCAATCACCTGCGAGGGGAAAGAAGCGATGTATTCGCGGGTATACGTCACATCACCGGAATCGTAGGTGACAGAAGTCACTGCATCTGCAAGATCCAGACAACGTGAATAACCGCTTACAGCATTTTTTCCGGTGTTCATTTCAAGCACAAGATCCCCTACCGGCACATGCGTGCCGAAAGAGGTCATGCGTCCGTTAAGATATTTCCACCCTAAAGAATCACCTTTTTCCGGCTCATTATTAAAAAAGTGTCCCCGCATTTCTGCAAGTCTGTCTGCACCACAGAGATTGTTGGAAGTGGAATCGGGCTGTCCGGACCACATCGATATTTCATTAAGGGCAATACGGTCAGTCTTTACACCTCCATAAATCATACCCGAAAGGCGCCCATTCCCGATAGGGACAGCTTCCATCCATTTTTCCGCAGGACGGTCATAACGAAGTCTGGTCTCAGCCGCCCATAAATTCTGAAGAGCGAAAACTCCAATAACGGCTATCAATATTTTTTTCATGATTCAAAGGTTAATTGCATTTGCAAATATCTCAGGCTATCTATGCCGCTGCAAAAATACAATTACCGCATACCTTGACATACATATCCAATCGTCAAAAAATGGTAAATTTGATTCAATCGGATTACTTGCATCCTCCTCTTTAGCGATTGTTTTGAAAACATACGCAAATCCACCAAATTAATAAGAAATGGCTACAATAAAAGTCAAATTCCTCCCTTCCGAAAGCACTGAAAAGGAGGGCATGATCTATTATCAGATTATCCATGAACGGAAAACCAGAAGGATACTGACAAGCTATTACGTTTTCCCGAACGAATGGAACAGGAAAGAAAGAATAGCAAAAGTAGATAAAGCGAAACCCCGCAGATCTTACATATACGCCATTCGCGACAGGATCAGATGGGACCTTGACCGGTCCGCACGAATAACGCGCAAACTCGACAATGAAAAAAACGGAATATACCTGCATCGACATCGTAACCGAATTTGAGAGGCATGCCATGGAATACGAAATATTACAGTATGTGAAAAGTAAAAGAGCTGTCTGACTTACTTGTCAGACAGCTCTTTAGCATAATATCATATTATGTTTACTTGGATTCAATACCCTCCATTATGACTTCTATACGATTTTTGCCGTTATAGAGATTTTTCATAAATTTATTAAGTTCCTGGAGAGTAAGATTCTCTATCGCAGCCTTGTGACCGGAGATATCATCGAAACCTTTCTCAAGCATTACAAGATTATTCTCCCAATAACCGTTATTGCGGACATTCATCTCATATTGCTTCATTGTAGCTTCTTTTACTTTATTAAAATCCTCCTCTTTCGCACCGTCATTCAGAAGTTTAAGGAACTCGGCGTTCGCACGTTCCTCCATTTTGCCAAGCATTTCGGCATTTGTCTCATATGTATATATCACCATCCACTGACCGGTATAAGGATTCAGGACAGCACCGGCAGCCGGACTATATGTCCCACCCATTTCCTCACGCAATGTTTCGGTAAATACCATTCTCAGTATCTGTCCGATGGTGCTTAGTTTAACGGAATTCTCTATTGAATATGGAACATTCGTTCCGGAGAAGATTGCATAAACCTGAGATTTGGGAGAATGCATCGGCTGCTTGAAATTGTCTATAACCTGACCTGATGCAATAGTTATTGGTGAAAGATCCTTGACAACTGACTTTCCTTTCTTGGCAGGCAGAGTCGCCACATACTGCTCAAGAAGCGGCTTAAGAGTCTCGATGTCCACATTTCCCACGAAGACGAAAGTATAATCCGCTGCGTTTGCTGTTGACAGCCTGATCATGTCAAGAATCTCATTATAATTCGCTGCATCCAATGTATTCACATCAACTTCCTGGAACATCGGATTGTTGCCATATTGCGCCGAGGCAAGATGTTTGGAAAATACGAAATTGGGGTTTGAATCCGCGTTCTTCAATATGGAACGAGCCTGATCAATTTGTGCGTTAAATGTTTCCGGATCCGGATTGACAGAAGTGAATCCGGCATAAATAAGTTCCATCAGCGTGGGCAGATCCTTTACAGAACTGCTTCCATCAAATGAATTTACAGTATTGCCAACAGAATAAGAGAGCGAAGCCACTTTACCAGAAAGATATTTTCTTAGCTTGACATTGTCAAAGTTCCCCATTTTACTTGCAGAGAATGCATCTTCCATAAGAAGAACATTTGCAGCCTGTGATTCAGGATATGAACGTTTGCCACCGTTTCTGAACGCTGTGAAACGAATCTCGTCAGCCTTGAAATCTGTTGGTTTTACAATAACGCGTACACCATTGGAAAGAAGCAATTCAGTCGTACCGAACTTGCCTTCGCTCTGAGCTTTGATTTTTCCGGGTTTGGGAAGTTTCTCAATCAAAGGATCTGTTATCACCTCATCTACATAAGCCTCATATTCGGCATTGAGAGCATTTTCAAGTGTAGAGAGCATTTCTTTCTCTGAAGCGGGAGCAATACCATCTTTTTTAGGCTGGTCAATAACGATTACCTGATTCTCTGGAGTAAGGATTGTCGCAGCGACCTGATTGACAGCCATTACAGGTATATTAGGAAGCAACTGCTTCACCAGCTCAAATTCCATTTCAATACCGGGTGCCGCTTCGTTATCGACAAAATGACGAATAAGCTCGTTTGCATACGCACCGTTGGTAGTTTTGTTTCTTTCGTTATACAGTTTCTCATATCTTGCAGTCATGCTATCATATACACGCTGCAACTCGCTGTCAGTAAAACCAGTTTTGCAAGCTCTGGCTATTATCCCCATAGCTTCGGCAAAACCCTCTTTGATATCCGTCTTCCCGACAACTGTGATTGTGAACGCCGCTTTAGTCTTCGATACCCAGAAATCACCGAAATGCACACCAGCATAGGCATATTTACATTCGGGCTTCTGATTGTATTCTGTAAGCCTGTTGTTTATCAATGAAGAAAGAATTGATTCAAGCAACTGATCCTGAACATAACCGGCAAGCGTGTTACGCATCTCAAAAGGAGTTTTTTCGGTTTTGAAACTCAACGTAAGTCTTGTGAACTGACCTTCCGGATCTTCAAAAACTACAAATATAGGCTCTTTGTTATCGCTTACAGTCGGATAAGTCCTTTCAGCAGCATTCTCAGGCATAGGAATCGGAGAGAACAGGTCGATAACCTTCTTCTCCATTTCATCTGCATCAAAATCTCCAACAATGATAATGCCCTGCTGATCCGGACGGTACCATTTCTTATAATATGCCCTCAACACCTCCGGAGGAAAGTTACGAACAACTTCCATTTTTCCTATAGGCGTCTGCTGATACTGATATTCCTTATATACTTTAGGCAAGATGTATTCAAGCATACGGGAATTTGCATCGTTACGGGAACGCCATTCTTCCTCTATGACACCGCGCTCCGCGTTGATTTCGTCTTCTTCAAGAAGAATCTCTCCGCTCCAGTCATGAATTGCGAGCAGAACGCTGTCCATCAGAGCCTTGTCGGTAGTAGGCACATTATTTATATTATACACGGTCTCATCGAAAGCTGTGTATGCATTTATATCCGCGCCAAAACGGATTCCTTTGGACTGAAGATAATTGAGCATATTCTTTCCGGGGTAATGGCTTGTTCCGTTGAATGCCATATGTTCAAGAAAGTGTGCAAGACCGAGTTGCTCCGATGTCTCGAGCGTAGAACCGACTTTCTGCGCTATATAAAAATTCGCACGCTCTTTGGGTTCTTCATTATGCATGATAAAATACTGCAAGCCGTTAGGCAATGTTCCATGCTTTACTGCCGGGTTAAGAGGCAGCGGCTGCATTTGCGGCTGTTGAGCAAATGCTCCGAAAGCGCCGACGATCATTATCGCCACGCTCAACATTCTTTTTAGAATCATAATGACTGTATTAAATATGTTATGTTGTTTATAATTGCCGTTATTTTGTGTAAAACATATTCACAAAGGTAATTCTTATATTTAAATTTGCAAAAGAAAATTCATAAATTCAAAACATTTACTGACATTATGGTCATATCTTAAGAGCTCTTTCCTTAAAATCCGGAATCTAAATGATTCCATTCATAAGTGCATATAATGATAATCCCGATATAGACCTTATGCCAAGCTTCGACGATATGTTCTTGCGGTGCGTAATTACTGTGCTCGGCGAGATACATAGACGGTCTGCGATTTCCTTGACGGTCAGTCCTGACACAAGTTCTTTAAGCACTTCTGTTTCTCTCGCTGTCAATTCTCCATTTTCGTCATTGCCGTTATTCTTGTTCAGAATTCGATCAAAAACAGTAAGGATTTCAGTGAGATCAGTATCCTTGCCTATTGTTGCAAAACCTGAAGCAGAATGTCCGGTTTCTCGCGATATTGCTACAACCCGGTTGCGACGAGGAAGGAAAAAGTCAAGATTTCTCAACAATTCCTCGACTGAAGCTATAAAACACTCGAACGAATCATCTGTACCGCGTATTTCGTCAAGACTGACAAAACTACGGGCATGTATCCCGGGATAGCCTTCAAGGATACTGCGTATCGCAAGTGACTCAAGCGATGAAACATCAATTAAAGCGATCTTTCGCATAACGGTTTCAATATTCTGTCGCGAATACGATTGTTCTGACGGATATCCTTGTCAAGCACAGATATGGCACTTACAACCGCCACACACAGATTTCTGTCATAATCACCCTTGAGATGAATGACAAAGAAAGATATGAGATCCCTTATCTTGTCTTCAATATTGCTCTTGTCATATGGCAGTTCGATTTTTCTACTGTCATGAATTCCGTATCCTTTATGAAACGAATCATCTGAAACATTATCGCAGAATTTCAAATAAGGAAACCAATAGTCAATATCATCTCTGATCATTGACAGGATGTCGGATCTGACTTCAAGGTAAAACTTATTGAGCAATTGCAGATTATTATCGCCGCAACTTTCGGAACCGCAATCTGCCTTCCTTTGCATCAGAAGATTGAAATGCCTGTC
>Ga0137307_101174_pt1 | contig 25310 bp, 25 predicted proteins | sample NAcewD2O_March_2_FD_97180 | JGI IMG/M metagenome (GOLD analysis project Ga0137307, IMG submission 97180) | Mouse cecal microbial communities from Vienna, Austria - N-Acetylglucosamine amended D2O_March | ecosystem: Host-associated > Mammals > Digestive system > Large intestine > Cecum | place... | reverse complement strand
CGGTTGGCGCTTCTGCTGGATTTTTTAAAAAAGGGCATCGGGGCAGGGCTGAAAGTGGCGATGGGAGCCATTACGTCCTTAAGCCTGTTCCAGTCGATGATTGCGCCCGTACTGGATTCCCTTAAGGTTTCCGCAGTCAAGAAAGCCGTTGGAGCCATCCCGGGCATCGGGAATTTGGCGGAGGGGGTGACGGAAATGGTTATCGGTTCTGCAGTACTGATTAAAAACAGCATTGGGGTTTTGATGCTTTTGCTCCTGTTAGCTATCTGCCTGACTCCTTTGGCAAAGCTTTTTCTGATAGCCTGTATGATGAAAGGGAGTGCGGCATTGGTGGGGATTGTCAGCGACAAAAGGATTACCGGCTGCACGGACCGGGTCGGGGATGGGAGTCTGCTGCTTTTTAAGGCAGCATTTACGGCGGTCGCTTTGTTTATGATTACCATTGCCGTCGTGGCATATACCACGGGAAAAGGGATATAACGTTGCTGTTGTTGGCGATGGATGTTGTCAGGGAACGGTATGGAGGGGAATATGGGATATTCATTTCTGGAATTTATGAAAAGGATAGGGATTTTTATCGTATGCGCGCAAAGTTTTTTACATTTTTCTGCCGGAAAGGCTTATGAAAAATATATTAAGCTTTTGATGGGTATTATGATATTGGCGCAGTTTACAGCGCCTTTGCGGGCGGTTTTGTTAGATGGGGAAGGGGAATTGTGGGAGGAAGTAGAGCGGTTCCAGACAGAGTTGGAGGCGGCAGCAGGCAACATTGTTTGGGATTATGAAGAAGAAAATGAGGCAGCGAAAGCATTGGAAAAAGAGGTGGAGGCAAAACTGGAACCGGTTGCCGGGGAATATGGGTTTGCGGTAAGAGAGGTAAAAGTGTATGGGAACCCGCCTAAAGTAGAGGTGGCGGTATATAAAGAAGAAAAAAAGGAAGGCCGGATTCAGGTGGAAAAAGTAAAGGTAGGGAATCGAATAGAGGAGGAAAAAGAGGAAACGGTAAACCATACCTGGAAGTATCATGAAATGAAGGAAAAATTTGGATTTGCCCTGAATACCGATGAAGCATATATCGTTATCAGAGAAGAATAAACATGGCTGTTTGTGCCGGAGCGTCACAAATAAGCCCTGATGAACCCGTCGCGTAAACACTTCGGAATGGAGATTAAAATGGAAAAGGAAGGAAAAACAAATACAGTTCCAAATGAAAAAGAAATCCCCCCAAAAAGGTGGTTCCGGAAGAGGGAAAAGAGGGCAAAAATGGGGAAGGACCAGTTTGTCATTTGTATTCTTGTCGGGATATTGCTAATCGTTATCGCCGTGCCCTCGACGGAAAAAACGAGCCGGAAGGCGGCTGAGTACGGATTATTGGACAATAAATCAGATATAATAGAAGAAAATAACGGTAGCGAAGACGATATTGGATTAGAAATCGAAAAAATTAACAGCACAGAGGAATATGAAAGATATATGGAGAATAAATTAGAACAGGCAATATCGGTGATGGAAGGAGCTGGGAAGGTGAAGGTCATAGTTACCGTGAGCGCTTCCAAGGAACTGGTGGTAGAGAAAGATATGCCGGTGACAAGAAGCAATACGGTAGAAAATGATTCGGAAGGTGGAAGCAGGAATGTAAATGAATTAAATAGTATGGAAGAAACGGTATACGACAGGAAAAGCGACGGGACTTCTTCTCCTTATGTAGTGAAAACGCTGCAGCCGTTGGTGGAAGGGGTCGTCGTGATAGCGCAGGGCGGGGACCGGCCTGAAGTAAAGAAAAATATTACCGAAGCAATTGTGGCATTATTTGATATAGAGCCACATAAAATTAAAATAGTTAAAATGAAATCCGAATAAGGAAAAGGGGAGACATGGCATGAAAAATATGCTTAAAAAAAATCAGATTATGATTACGGCGCTGGCAATTATGATTGCAGTGGCAGGATACCTGAATTTTGCAGGTACGAAAGTAACGGAAGAAGAAATCATGACGGTGGACAGCGATACGGTAGTAAACGATGACGGGAGCATTGTTTTATCCGATGATTTGGCTTCGGATACGGCGGATACTGACTTATCGGCTCTTTTGGACATTTCTGATGAAGATGCAATCCAATCTTCCGCTTATGGGGATATTGAAAGCCTGGATACGGACATCACCGATATAACGGCTGATTACTTGGACGAAGGGATGGCAGAGAATGTTGGGGAATCGGCGCCTTCAGACAGCGAAGTGCCGGGGGAAGCCGTGTTTACTTCTACGTCCGGCATGAATTCCCTATCCGGTGCAAAACTGTTAAAGGAACAGACACGGGCAAAAAATAAAGAAACATTGATGGAAATCATCAACAATGCGAATATTACGGAATCGCAGAAGCAGGAAGCGATTGACAATATGATTTCCATTACGGATATTGCGGAGAAGGAAACTGCTGCTGAAATTCTTCTGGAATCCAAAGGCTTTTCCGATGTAGTTGTCAGCATCAACGATGCGGGCGTAGATGTAGTTGTGAATGCGACGGAACTGTCGGAAGCACAGCGGGCACAGATTGAGGATATTATTACGAGGAAAACAGGAGTTTCTCCGGAAACAATTATTATTAGTACAATGGCAGCAGAGTAAAGTTAGGAGTTTATTTGATGCCTTAGGTATGCTATAATACTAGTCGTTGAGTAAAAGAAGGCAAGTGATACTTATGAAATGTATATTTTTAGCGATACTTGACAGCGTAGGGATTGGAATAACAGGGGGATGCGGAAGGATATGGAGGTAGAGGATCCAGATACCCCGCCGCATCCTATACCTGTTTTTCCGTACCTGTAGCAGAAAAGATAAAAGAAAGCGATGCTTCAAGGAAACTGGGAGGAAGAAGACATGGGAAACTATGCACAGGAAATAAATAGAAGAAGGACTTTTGCAATTATTTCGCATCCGGATGCAGGAAAAACGACTTTGACGGAGAAGTTTTTGCTCTATGGAGGCGCGATAAACCTGGCAGGAAGCGTAAAAGGGAAAGCGACGGCAAGGCATGCGGTATCCGACTGGATGGAAATCGAAAAGGAAAGGGGTATTTCCGTTACATCCAGTGTTTTGCAATTTGAATATGATAATTTTTGCATCAATATCCTGGATACGCCAGGGCACCAGGACTTTTCGGAAGATACTTACCGTACACTGATGGCGGCGGATTCGGCTGTCATGGTAATTGATGCGTCCAAAGGGGTGGAAGCGCAGACGAGGAAGTTGTTTAAAGTTTGTGTGATGCGGAAAATCCCTATTTTTACTTTTATCAACAAAATGGACAGGGATGCGGGAGACATGTTTGAACTGTTGGATGAAATCGAAAGGGAGCTTGGGATTGCCACGTGCCCGATGAACTGGCCGATTGGCTCCGGAAAAGGGTTTAAAGGGGTTTATGACAGGGAAGAAAAGTGTGTCCATACCTATTCCGATACACAAAAGGGGACAAAGGAAGGGGAAACGACCATAATCCCGGTTTCGGAGGAGGACAAGCTGACAGAGTATATCGGCGGTGAACTTAAGGACAAGCTTTATGAGGATGTGGAACTGTTGGATGGGGCCAGCGCAGAATTTGATTTGGACGTGGTAAGGGCAGGGGATTTGACACCTGTATTCTTTGGTTCGGCTTTGACGAATTTTGGCGTGGAAATTTTCTTGCAGCATTTTCTTAAGATGACGACTACCCCTCTGCCGAGAAAAGCGGATACGGGAGTGGTGGAGCCGGCAGAAAGGGATTTTTCTGCTTTTGTTTTTAAGATTCAGGCGAATATGAATAAGGCACACCGGGATAGGATTGCTTTTATGAGGATATGTTCCGGCAAATACGAAGCCGGTATGGAAGTAAAACATGTGCAGGGAGGGAAGGTTATGCGCCTTTCCCAGCCGCAGCAAATCATGGCAAGCGAAAGAAAGATTTTGGAAGAAGCTTATGCCGGCGATATCATCGGTGTGTTTGACCCGGGTATTTTTTCCATCGGAGATACCATCTGTATGCCGAAGGAACAGTTCCAATATGAGGGGATACCCACTTTCGCCCCGGAGCATTTTGCAAGGGTGCGCCAGATGGACACGATGAAGAGGAAGCAGTTTGTAAAAGGGATTACACAGATTGCCCAGGAGGGCGCTATCCAGATTTTCCAAGAGTTCAATACGGGTATGGAGGAAATTATTGTAGGCGTGGTAGGCGTACTTCAGTTTGAGGTACTGAAATACCGTTTGGAAAACGAATACAATGTGGAAATAAGGCTGGAATCCCTTCCCTATGAGCATATCCGATGGGTGGAGAATAAAGAGATAGACATGACGAAGCTGACAGGAACTTCAGACATGAAGAAAGTAAAGGATATGAAGGGCAATCCATTGCTTCTGTTTGTAAACCAGTGGAGCATCGGCATGACAGTAGACAGGAACGAGAGGTTGATACTATCCGAGTTCGGGCGTAGCTGATGAACAGGATTTGTATGCCAAACCTTGCCGCCGGGCTTTGGTTTGGATACTCAAATCTTAATGAAAAAGAGGAATAGACGAAGAATCATGGATGGAAAGAGAAAGAATGTAATTTTACTTATCTGTTTTTTGATGCTCGGAACGTTGTTTTATAACGGATGCGGTAAAACGGAAAGGGCGGAGGAGCTGCAGCCCCCTCCGGCAGCCTTGTATGAGGACGGAGAGAAAACATCGGAAGAGGAGCCGGAAGGTGAGCCGGCGTCCGGGTCGGATTCTGAACCGGACTCCGGTAAAGAAAAAGTAACGGAATGGATGACGGGAGATAAGGATGATGATACAATCCGTCAATCGGTCGGGCTTTCAGCGGAAACAATCCCGGATTTACTGGCAGGGCAGAAAGGTTATTATAGCTTTCAACAGCTTGACGAGGATGAAAAACTGATATATGTGGAAATTCTGCAGATATTGCTGGAAAGAGGGGAAGAAGTGCGGCTTACCAGTATGGATACCGGCAAAATTGAAAAGGTATTCCAATGTGTCTTAAACGACCATCCGGAGATTTTTTATGTGGACGGCTATACGTTTACAAAATATACGTTAGGGGAAGAACTGAAAAAAATTACATTTACCGGCACTTATTTGGTGGATGAAGAGGAGACGGAAAAGAGGAAAGAAGGGATAGATGCTTATGTGAAAAAGTGTCTGGCAGGGCTGCCTGAAGAGGCCGATGAGTATGAAAAGGTGAAATATGTATACGAATATATTATCAATCATACGGAATATGATGCAAATGCGGCGGACAACCAGAATATTTGCTCGGTATTTTTATACGGTCATTCCGTCTGCCAGGGTTATGCAAAAGCATTTCAGTACCTTTTGAATGAACTGGATATTTTTTCCACTCTTGTAATCGGGAGAGTGTCGCAGGGGGAAGGGCATGCCTGGAATTTGGTAAAAATAGACGGGGAATACTATTATGTCGATCCCACCTGGGGGGATGCTTCTTACCAGATGGAAGAATCCGGGGAAAACAATGAATATGAAGGGGAACATTTGCCCACAATTAATTATGATTATTTGTGCGTAACAACGCAGCAGTTAGGGAGGACACATACGATAGAACATGTGGTGGAGCTGCCGGAATGTACTTCCATGAAAGCCAATTATTATGTGAGGGAGGGGGCATATTTTACATCTGTGGACGAGGACAAGCTGGGGGAACTTTTTGAGCGGGAGTATGCGAAAGGAACGACTTATGTTACTTTAAAGTGCAGTGGGGAAGAGGTTTATGAACAAATGGAGAATATTTTAATTGGGGAACAGGAAATTTTCCGTTATCTCGACAGCCCGGACGGTGTGGTTGCGTATGCGGATAATGCGGAGCAGTTCAGCCTGAGTTTTTGGCTTTAAAAAGGTCTATGCAAAATCCGTAAATTTTGGTATTATATATAGAAATAGGCATAGTGTAAACAACCTTGAATGGAGGAAACCAAATGGAAAAGGAATTAGATAGAAGCACATATGTAGTAGAAGAGGAGTCCAATACGGGAACAGTAAAGATTGCAGATGACGTTGTGGCTATGATTGCAGGGATTGCAGCTACGGAAGTGGACGGTGTGGCGGCTATGGCGGGCAATATCAGCCATGAGTTTATGAGCAAGGTTGGGGTAAAAAATCTGAAAAAAGGGGTAAAAGTTGAAGTGATAGGAAAAATGGTCAGAGTAGACTTAGCCCTGATTATGGAATATGGCTATAATATTCCGGCTTCCAGCAGGAAAGTGCAGGAAAGGGTAAAGAGCGCCATTGAAAATATGACCGGGCTTGAGGTATCGGACGTAAATATCCGTATTGCCGGCGTCAATATGCAAAAAGACAGATAGGATAAGGCATACCATGGGAAGAAGAGAACTAAGGGAACAGATTTTCAAACTGCTTTTCCGTGTGGAATTTAACCAAAAAGAAGACATGCCGGAGCAGGAAAAACTGTTTTTTCAAGAAGAAGAGAATACGGCAAGTGAGAAAGATGAAAAATATATCCTTGCAAAGTATGAAGACATTGCATCCAGGCTGGATGTAATTGATGATATGATAAATAGGGAAGCAAAAGGGTGGGATACGACTCGGATGGGTAAGGTGGATTTGACCCTTATTCGTCTTGCTGTTTATGAAATCAAATACGATGACGAGATACCTACCGGGGTAGCGATTAACGAGGCTGTGGAACTTGCGAAAAAGTTTGGGCAGGATAACTCACCGGCATTTGTAAACGGTGTTCTCGCCAAGTTTGCGTAGGCATAGGACAATGAAACAGAATGTATACACAGTAGCACAAGTAAATTCGTATATAAAAAATATGTTTATGCAGGATTTTATGTTGCAGTCGTTGTTTGTAAAGGGCGAGGTAAGCAATTGCAAGTATCATTCCTCAGGGCATATTTATTTTACGTTGAAAGATGAGAAAGGAACGATTTCCTGCGTTATGTTTGCGGGGAACCGTTCCGGTCTTGCTTTTCGGATGCAAGAAGGACAACAAGTTGTGGTAGGCGGTACTGTCGATGTTTATGAGCGCGATGGGAAGTATCAGCTATATGCAAAACAAATCGTATTGGACGGAGCAGGGCTGCTTTATGAAAAGTTTGAACAACTGAAAGCAGAACTGGAAGAGCGGGGGATGTTTGATTCCTGTTATAAACAGCCTCTTCCACGGTATATTAAGACGCTTGGCGTAGTGACCGCATCAACCGGGGCGGCAGTCAGAGATATTATAAACATTGCCACAAGAAGGAATCCGTATGTGCAGATTGTATTGTATCCGGCGATTGTGCAAGGGGAACAGGCGGCTTTGTCCATTGCCAGGGGAATCCGTGTATTGGAGCGCTTTGGCGTGGATGTTATGATTGTTGGCAGGGGTGGCGGGTCTATTGAGGATTTGTGGGCGTTCAATGAAGAGACGGTGGCACAGGCGATTTTCGATTGCTCCATTCCGGTAATTTCTGCCGTGGGGCATGAAACAGATACGACGATAGCGGATTATGTTGCGGATTTGAGGGCGCCTACCCCTTCGGCGGCGGCAGAACTGGCCGTGTATGAATATTGGCAGTATGAGGAAATGCTAAGAGAATATGGCAGCACTTTGGACAGGCTGTTAAAGAATAAATTGGACTTATATCGGGGGTACTTGGAGAATCTGGGGTTAAAGTTAAAATACTTAAGCCCGGTGAACCAAATCAGGGAAAAAAGGACATATGCTTTAAAACTGGAAGAACAAATGGAAAACGCGATGGAAGCGGCGCTTATGAGAAAGCGGCATCTTTTGGAGGTTTATATAGAAAGATTAAAAGGGCTGTCCCCTTTGGATAAATTGAAGCAAGGCTTTTCTTATGTATCGGATGAGGAAGGGCGGACGGTTTCCACGATAGAGGCGGCGGAAACCGGGAAACGCTTGCGGGTACATGTAAGGAATGGGATTATTTTTGCGAAGACTTTGGGCAAGGAGAGTGTGGAATGGGAACAAAAAAGAAGGAACTGACGTTGGAAGAAGCCTTTGAAATATTGGAGGAAACAGTCTCTAAGCTGGAAGCGGAGGACATTACACTGGAAGATTCCTTTAAGGAATATAAGCAGGGGATGGAAATCCTCAAATATTGCAGCGATAAAATAGATAAGGTGGAAAAGAAAGTTTTAAAAATTGACGAGAATGGAGAAACGGATGAGTTTTGACAGGGAACTGGAAGAAAAAGTAAAGGAAATTGAAACGGTAATCGGGCAGTATCTTCCGAAAGAGGAGGGATACCAGAAGACGGTTGTGGAAGCGATGAATTATAGCATACTGGCGGGCGGGAAGCGTCTGCGCCCGATGCTGCTTTTGGAGACTTACCGTATGTTTGGCGGTCAGGGGAAAGTGGCGGAACCTTTTATGGCTGCGCTGGAAATGATACACACATATTCTCTTGTGCATGATGATTTGCCATGCATGGATAATGATGAATATCGCAGAGGAAAAAAGACGACCCATACGATTTATGGGGAAGGCATGGCTGTTTTGGCAGGAGACGGGCTCTTGAATTATGGCTTTGAGACTGCGTTGAAAGCATTTTCACTGGTCCAGGGAGAAGAAGAATGGCGCAGGGTAGCGGACGCGCTTTCCATATTTGCTGGAAAATCCGGCATTTATGGGATGATTGGAGGACAGACGGCGGATATTGAAGCTGAAAGCAGAAAAGATGAAATGACAGAAAACTGTCTCATGTTTATCCATGTGCATAAAACGGCGGCTTTGATTCAAAGTGCGATGATGATTGGAGCGGTTTTGGCGGGGGCGTCCGGGGAAGAAATAGAAAGAGTGGAGAAATGTGCGACCAACATCGGTGTTGCGTTCCAGATTCAGGATGATATTTTGGATGTAACAGGCAGCTTAGATTTGTTGGGCAAACAGACGGGAAGCGATGCAAAAAACCAGAAAGCCACTTATGTTACGTTAAAAGGAATTGAGCAGGCAAAGAAAGATGTGGAGTGCCTGTCCGAAGAAGCAATTGGCATTGTGTCTTCTTTTAAGGAAAGAAACGGATTTTTGGAAGCGTTGATAAAGCGACTGGTGACCAGACAGAAATAAGGGACCGGGAATCAAAGGAAGAGGGTAAAGATATGCTGTTGGATAAGATTTGCCAAGTGAATGATATCAAAAACATAGAAGAGGAAGATTTATATCCGCTTGCGGAAGAAATCAGGGAATTTTTAATTGAGAAAATCAGTGTGACCGGCGGGCATCTCGGCTCCAATCTGGGGGCGGTAGAGTTGACGATGGCGCTGCATTTGGCATTGAATCTTCCGGAAGATAAAATCATCTGGGATGTGGGGCATCAATCTTATACCCATAAATTGCTGACCGGAAGGAAGAGCGGTTTTGAAAATCTGCGTAAATATGGGGGGATGAGCGGTTTCCCGAAGAGGAAGGAAAGCGATTGTGACGCTTTTGATACGGGGCATAGTTCGACTTCCATATCCGCAGGACTGGGGCTTGTGAAGGCAAGGGACTTGAAAGGGGAAAAATATTCGGTAGTTGCGGTAATTGGGGACGGTTCACTAACCGGTGGGATGGCTTATGAAGCATTGAATAATGCGGCCAGGCTGGACACTAATTATATTATTGTGCTGAATGACAACAATATGTCCATTTCGGAAAATGTAGGAGGCGTATCGAGATATTTAAATAACGTCCGGACGGCGGACGGCTATTTGGACTTGCGCGACGGGGTATATAATACTCTGAAAGATATGCCAAAATATGGCAATCAGATGGTAAAATTCATCCGCCGTGCCAAGAATAGCTTTAAACAACTGGTGATTCCGGGGATGCTTTTTGAAGATATGGGGGTCACTTATTTGGGGCCGGTGGATGGCCATGACATCGGGCAGATGGTCCGCGTATTCAATGAAGCAAAAAGGGTGAAAAAGGCGGTGCTGATTCATGTCCTGACACAAAAAGGGAAGGGTTATCTGCCGGCGGAAAGGCATCCGGCAAGGTTTCATGGGGCGGAGCCATTTGAAGTGGAAACAGGGCTTCCTACCCATCCAAGGACGAAAGCGAATTATACGGATATTTTTTCCACCGTTATGACAAAATTAGGGCAAAGAGATGAAAAAGTAGTGGCAATTACGGCTGCGATGCCCGATGGGACCGGATTAAGGCGTTTCCGCAATATGTATCCTGAACGCTTTTTCGATGTGGGGATTGCGGAAGAACATGCGGTGACGTTTGCAGCCGGGCTGGCAGCGGGAGGGATGAAGCCAATTGTGGCAATTTATTCTTCCTTTTTGCAGCGTGCCTATGACCAGATACTGCATGACGTATGCATCCAAAATCTTCCTGTGATATTTGCTATTGACCGGGCAGGCCTGGTGGGAAGCGATGGGGAGACGCATCAGGGGATATTTGATTTATCCTACCTTTCTTCCATTCCCAATATGCATATCATGGCGCCGAAAAATAAGTGGGAATTGTCGGATATGATGAAATATGCCGTGGGCTTTGGCGCCCCCATAGCAGTCCGGTATCCAAGAGGCGAGGCCTATGATGGGCTAAAAGAGCATAGGGCGCCGATTGTGTATGGGAAAAGCGAATGGATATATGAGGAAAAAGATATTTGCCTGTTGGCCGTAGGGGGTATGGTAAAAGTAGCATGTCAGGTGCGTGAGATACTAAAAGAAAAAGGATATTCCTGTTCCCTTTTGAATGCAAGGTTTGTGAAGCCAATAGATGAAGATGCTATAGTAGAGGCATTTGCAGCGCATACCCTTTTTGTGTCAATGGAAGAAAACGTGGCAAGCGGCGGTTATGGGGAAAAGGTCAGGGAATTGCTGGACAGGAAGGAATCGGGCAAAGGGCTGGTTTCCATTGCCATTCCGGATGAATATGTGGAACATGGCAATGTAGATGCTCTAAGGAAAGAAATAGGCATTGATGCAGAAACCGTGGCAGAACGTATTATTGCCGGATATCAAAATACATAAAGAGGTAGCTTTAAAGAGGACAACGGGATGAAAGAGCGTTTGGATATGCTTTTAGTACAGCAGGGTTATGCTTCTTCCAGAGAGAAGGCCAAGGCGATTATTATGTCCGGTATAGTGTTTGTAGACGGACAGCGTGAAGATAAGGCAGGGGCTTCTTTTGACGGGGCTAAGGTAAAGATTGAAGTAAAGGGAAGCACATTAAAATATGTCAGCCGGGGCGGGCTGAAGTTGGAAAAGGCCATAGCGGCATTTGCCATTGTGCTGCAGGATTGGATTTGTATGGATATTGGCGCGTCTACAGGCGGATTTACCGATTGTATGCTTCAAAACGGTGCGGCAAAGGTATATGCGGTAGATGTGGGGCATGGGCAGTTGGATTGGGCGCTTCGGAACGATGAGCGGGTGGTCTGCATGGAAAAGACAAATTTCCGTTATATGCAGCCTGCCGATATTGAGGATGTACTGGATTTTGCTTCTGTGGATGTTTCTTTTATTTCCTTAACGAAAATATTGCTTCCTGCAAGGAACCTTTTAAAAGGCGGCGGGCAGATGGTTTGCCTGATAAAGCCGCAATTTGAGGCAGGAAAAGAGAAAGTGGGGAAAAAGGGGGTCGTCCGGGAACCCAAAATCCATGAGGAAGTCATCTGCAAGGTGATTGACTTTGCCGATATTGCCGGTTTTCAAATTATGGGGCTTAGTTTTTCGCCGATTAAAGGGCCGGAAGGGAATATCGAATATCTGCTTTTTATACAAAAAGCGGAGGAGATTACAGAAGAAATGCTGTCTATGACAGAGGCGGAAGCGGAAAACCGGTTGGAGGCGGTCATAAACGGGAAAGAAGGGCGGTCGCAGACAGGGGAGATGAAAGAGCTGATTGCACGGACAGTGGAGGAAGCCCATAGGGCATTATAGGAATGGGAAATAAATGAATCATTTTTATATTATTACAAACGGACATAAAGACTATAATCTGGAAAAAACCAATGAGATTAGGAAATATTTAGAAAAATGCGGAAAGAAATGTACGGTTCAGGTTAAAGAGCCGGGAAAAGAGCAGGGGTATACGGATGCAGCCCAGATACCGGAAGATGTGGACTGTATTCTTGTGCTGGGCGGAGACGGTACGCTTTTGCAGGCAGCCAGGGACATTATGGAAAGGGATATCCCATTGCTTGGAATTAACCTGGGGACTTTGGGATATCTGGCCGAGATAGAAGAAAGCGGAATCTATGGGGCCCTGAACCAGCTTTTGGAAGGCGGGTACGAAGTGGAGCAGCGGATGATGCTTGCCGGACGGATTGTGAGGGGGGAAATCCATAGGAAAAGGCATGCCGAAAACGGATATCAACAAGATGAAACGGAAAAATCCTATGCCTTGAACGATATTGCCATAACAAGAAGCGGTTCTTTGCAGATAATCCGTTTCCGCATATGTGTCAATGGGCAATTTTTAAATGAGTATCAGGCGGACGGCGTGATTGTAGCCACACCTACCGGCTCTACGGGATATAACCTGTCGGCAGGGGGGCCGATTGTGGAGCCGAAGGCGGAATTGATTTTAATCACACCCATAAGCCCTCATACTTTGAATACCAGGAGCATTATCCTTGCGCCGAGCGACGTGGTAGAGATTGAAATTGGCGGAGGAAGGGAAGGAAGGGTACAACAAGTGGAAGTGAACTTTGACGGAAGCCATAACGTAACGTTGTACACCGGGGATAAGGTCATAATAGAAAGGGCTGTTAGGGCTACCGGCATTGTAAAATTAAATAAAGCGAGCTTTCTGGAAGTGCTGCATAAAAAGTTGAGTGTTTAGGGGAAGCGGCAGGAAGCGTAGAAACGAGGAGAATGTTGAAAGAAGAAGGCTTTCAACGATTGATTTTAAAACCGCTTAAGCGGATATGGGGTGTAACGATGAAGAAAAACAGGCATGGAAAAATTATTGAATTAATTGAAAGCTTTGATATTGAAACACAGGATGAACTGGCGGAAAAGCTGAGAGAGTCCGGCTTTCAGGTGACGCAGGCCACTGTGTCCAGGGATATCAGGGCATTGAAATTATCCAAGGTGCCGACCGGGGATGGAAAGCAGAAATACGTAGTGCTGAAACAGGACGACAGTTATTTGGGGGATAAGTATATCCGTGTGCTGAAGGATGGGTTTATTTCTATGGATATGGCGCAGAATATCCTTGTGATTAAGACGGTTGCCGGGATGGCGATGGCTGTCGCTGCAGCGGTAGACGCCATGAAGATGAGGGAAATTGTGGGTTCAATTGCGGGGGACGATACCATTATGATGGCAGTAAGGACTGTGGAAGATACCCGGATTGTAATGGATAAGATACATAAAATGATGGATATTTAAGGGTTTTGCCCGGGGTACATAAGAAGAAAAAGCGGAAAAAAATGCTTTCAACGATTGGTTTTGCATCTGCTGGTGCGGATATGGGGTATAGGAATGTTAGTAAGTTTGCATGTAAAGAATTTGGCATTAATTGATGAAGAGGAAGTTTTCTTTGAGGAAGGATTAAACATTCTGACAGGGGAAACCGGTGCGGGGAAATCTATTGTGATAGGTTCCGTTAATCTTGCGCTGGGTGCTAAGGCGGATAAGGATTTGATACGTTCCGGAGCGGAGTATGCTTTGGTGGAACTTGTTTTCCAGTTGAACGTGGAACAGGAAAAACGGTTAAAGGAGATGGATTTATTCCCGGAAGAGGATGGAACGTTGATTATCCAGCGGAGGATTATGCCCTCGAGAAGTGTCTGCAAAGTGTGCGGGGAAACCCTTGGGGCAAGGCAGTTGAAAGAAATTGCCGAAGTCCTCATTAATATTCATGGGCAGCATGAGCATCAGGCTTTGCTGCAGAAAAAAAAGCATAAGGAAATATTGGACGATTATGCAAAAGGGCGCGCCGGTGATTTAAAAGAAAAAATCAGGGAATGCTATAAGGAGTTTACAAAGCTTCAAAAGGAATTGGAAGAAAATGCCGGGGATGAAACGGCAAGGGAAAAAGAAGCAGCGCTTTTGCGGTTTGAAGTGAAGGAAATCGAAGAGGCCAACCTGACTGCAGGTGAAGATGAGGACTTGGAACAATTGTACCATAAAATGGTAAATAGCCGTAAAATAAAAGAAGCGTTATATACTGCTTACCAGATGACCGGGTACGGGGCCGGCGAGAGCGCCGGAGAATATATTGGACGTGCTTTGCGGGAACTGAAAGGCATTTCTTCTTATGATACTGTCTTAGCGGATTTGGAAGCCCAGCTGCAGGATATTGATAATCTGCTGAATGATTTCAACCGGGCAGCGTCAGGTTATATGGAAGAATTGGAATTTGACGGGGAAGATTTTGCGCGGACAGAAGAACGGTTGAACTTGGTAAACCATTTAAAATCAAAATACGGGAAAAATCTGGAAGAAGTGCTTGCATATAAAGCGCGGGGAGAAGAAAGACTAAATATATTGGATAATTACGAGAGGTACCGTTCGGAAATTTCAGAGCATATGGGCAAAGCAAAGGAAAAGCTTTTGAAATTGTGCGGCAGCCTGTCCGATGTACGGAAGAAATGCGCCAAGGAATTGGGAAAAAATTTGAAACAGGCATTGCTGGATTTGAATTTTGAAGAAGTGAAGTTTGAAATCCAGGTAAGGCCATGTCCGGAAGTGTTAGCTATGGATGGCTATGATGAAATAGAATTTATGATATCCACCAACAAAGGGGAAGCGTTGAAGCCTTTAGACCAGGTGGCAAGCGGCGGCGAGCTGTCGAGGATTATGCTGGCTTTTAAAACCGTGTTGGCGGATAAGGACGATATCCAGACACTTATATTTGATGAAATCGATACGGGCATCAGTGGAAAGACGGCATGGAAAGTTTCGGAGAAACTGGGGCTTTTAGGGAAGAACCATCAGGTTATCTGTATTACCCACCTGCCTCAGATAGCTGCTATGTCGGATGCCCATTTTTTAATAGAAAAAAATGCGAAGAAAGACAGAACCGTGACGACAATCAAAAAGATTGGGCAGGAAGATGACTTAAGGGAATTGGCAAGAATGCTGGGAGGCGCGGAAATTACGGATGCTGCGCTCCAAAATGCAAAAGAAATGAAAGAATTGGCAAGAAATACAAAACTATACTAAAGTAAAATCCTTAAGTTTTTCACATACTAAAGACGATTTGTGAAAGGATGTGAAAACTTGAAAAGGAAAAGCCATAAAAAGAAAAGCAAAATTGAAAAATATAGGACGTGCTTGTACTTTGCGTTGGCGGGAAGCCTTGCTGCGCTGGTATTTAGCTGCTATTTTTCCTTATGGAGAAAGGTGCCTTCCAATATAAAAATAAAAGCCGGCGTGGATCAGACTTTGGATTTTCAGGTGCCTGCATCAGGGCAGATATATAAGGAAGCCGTTGAAGTAAGTGGGTTTACGAAATCGAACATACCAAAGGACAGCATCCATATAGATTTGGCAAAACCGGTAACGATTAAAGCGAACGCGATTGAAAAGTATGTCCTTGATTTAAAATTATTTGGCATTATACCGTTAAAAACGGTAGATGTTCAGGTGATACAAAACAGGACGCTTACCCCGGCGGGTATCCCCATCGGTATTTATGTGAAGACGCATGGGGTATTGGTCATTGGAGTAGGGGATTTTGTCGGGGAAGAAGGTCAGACCATATCCCCTTCCCAATATGTGCTTAAGTCCGGCGATTATATTACGCAAGTCAATGATGAAGAAGTGACGGGAAAAAGCGACTTTATGGAGAAGGTGGAACACAGCGAAGGACAGGAACTGGTTATGAAGGTAAAGCGGGGGGAAGAAGACCTTACCTTGAGCGTCAAGCCGGAGGTAAGCCAGTCCGGTGATTACAAAATCGGCGTGTGGATTAGGGATAATGCCCAAGGTGTGGGTACTATGACCTATATTAATGAAAGTGCGGATTTTGGCGCCTTGGGGCATGGCATTAACGATGTGGATACCAGCACGTTGATGGAACTGCAGAAAGGAACCCTTTACCATACGGAAATTATCGGGATTACCAGGGGGAGCAATGGGGCGCCGGGGGAACTGACAGGATATATTGAATATGATGAAGAGAATATTATCGGCGAAATAAAGGAAAATACGGCGGAAGGGATATTCGGTACATGCAATAACCAGATTTTTGAAGCGGTAAGCAGCGAAGCCCTGCCGATTGGGTTAAAACAGGAAATTGTGAGGGGCCCTGCGCAGATTATTTGCAGCATTGACGGGGAACCTCGCTATTACGATATTGAAGTTATGGAAATCCATCTGGATAATGACAATGTTAACCGTGGGATTGTGCTGCGGATAACGGATGAGGAACTGCTGTCCTTAACCGGAGGGATTGTTCAGGGGATGAGCGGCTCACCGATTATTCAGGACGGGAAGATTGTGGGCGCGGTGACTCATGTGCTGGTTCAGGATTCTACAAAGGGTTACGGGATTTTTATCGAAAATATGCTGTCGCATTAGGGGGATTGCCAAGGAATGATACGTAAAATCGTGCGATGGATTAAGGTTGAATCATCAAATAATGTTCCATTATAATAGACTATAGCAGTATTTGGAAGTTTCTAGCATTTGCCTTGGATTTTCAGATATAAGCATTGAAAAAAGTCGGAGGTTTGATATGGAGCAGCTTAATCTAACGTCAACAAAGGATAATGAGAGAGTCTATAAAATACTCGGTGACCTGATGAATATGGATAAAGAATTTCAGATTATGATTACCGTTCCGTCCGGTAATAAAGGCACATCCGTAGCAGGGCAGGACACAACGGCAAAAGGTGCAGGAACTGTACGGGATTTGGAAAAGGATGTAACAGAGATGATCCATGAAATCGGGGTTCCGGCGCATATCAAGGGTTACCAGTATTTGCGGGAAGCGATTATGATGTCCGTAGAGGACAATGAGATGCTCAGCTCCATTACAAAAGTTCTTTACCCTTCCATCGCGAAAAAGTATCAAACGACTCCAAGCCGCGTGGAGCGCGCTATCCGCCACGCCATTGAAGTGGCTTGGAGCAGGGGGAGGATGGAAACTTTGGATGCGCTTTTCGGATATACGATAAATACTGGGAAAGGGAAGCCAACGAACTCAGAGTTTATTGCACTGATTGCCGATAAGATAAGATTACAATACAAAAATTAAATTAAATCTTTTAAACGCTTTCAATATGATGTATAATATTTCTAATTATATTGGAGGTATGGCTATGAAAAAAATATTATTTGTTGCGTCGGAAGGTGTACCGTTTATTAAGACGGGTGGTTTGGCGGATGTAGTAGGTTCCCTGCCTAAATGCATTGACAAGGAGTATTTTGACGTGAGGGTCATGATTCCTAAGTATACGTGCATGAAGCAGGAAATGAAAGATTTAATGACCTATAAGACTCATTTTTATATGGATTTCAACTGGAAAAATGAATATGTAGGCATACTGGAAGCGGAAATAGAAGGAGTAAAATACTACTTTATTGACAATGAATCTATGTTTAACGGGTTTAAACCCTACAGCGATAATGTTTTGGATGAAATTACGAAATATTCGTTTTTCTCCAAAGCGGCATTATCGACACTGCCGTTGATTGATTTCAGGCCGGACGTCATCCATTGCCATGACTGGCAGACGGGCCTTATCCCGGTATATTTGAGAGAGCGTTTCCAGGGGAACGAATTTTTCCGCGGAATCAAGACCGTTATGACCATCCATAATCTGAAGTTCCAGGGGAAATGGGATGTGAAGACGGTAAAATCCATTACCGGGCTGCCGGATTATTTCTTTACCCCTGATAAACTGGAAGCATATAAGGATGCCAATTTGCTAAAAGGCGGTCTTGTATATGCGGACGCGATTACAACGGTAAGTGATACTTATGCGGAAGAAATTAAGACGACATTTTATGGAGAAGGGTTAAATGGGTTGCTGCAGGCGAGAAGCGGCGATTTAAGAGGGATTGTCAATGGGATTGACTATGATGATTTCAACCCGGAAACCGATAAATATATTGACCACAACTATAATGCCGTAAACTTCCGGAAAGAGAAGATAAAAAATAAACGTGCATTGCAGGCAGAGCTTGGGCTGGAACAGGATGACAAGAAGATGTTAATCGGTATTGTTTCCAGATTGACAGACCAGAAAGGTTTTGACCTGATTGATTATATGATGGATGAGTTGTGCCAGGATGCGGTACAGATTGTTGTACTTGGTACAGGAGAGGAACGTTATGAGAATATGTTCCGACATTTTGACTGGAAATACAATAACAAAGTTTCCGCGAACATCTTTTATTCGGAAGCGTTATCCCACAAGATTTATGCGGCAAGCGATGCCTTCCTTATGCCTTCCTTGTTCGAGCCTTGCGGACTGAGCCAGTTGATGGCGTTACGGTACGGCACAGTGCCGATTGTAAGGGAGACAGGCGGATTAAAGGATACGGTGCAGCCTTATAACGAATACGAAAGCGTTGGAACGGGATTTAGCTTTACAAATTATAATGCGCATGAAATGTTAGAGACAATCCGGTATGCGGAGCGTATCTATTATGATAAAAAGCGGGAATGGAACAAAATTGTGGACAGAGGGATGGCAGTTGACTTTTCTTGGCAGGTATCCGCGAAAAAATATCAGGAAATGTATGATTGGCTGATAGGATAAAAAGGACGGATATTATTATGTCTGATAAGAAGAGGGCGTCTCAAAGTCAGGGCAGAAATAATAAAAAAGACGGATTTATTATGCAGGCAGGCATCCTTGCAGCAGCTTCTATCATATGCCGTATGATAGGGCTGCTGTATAGGGGACCTCTTACCGGTATTATCGGGGATGAAGGAAATGGGTATTACAGTACGGCTTATAATATTTATACCATTGTCCTTCTGGTGTCCTCGTACAGCATTCCGTCAGCAATTGCAAAGGTGCTTGCTCAAAGACTTGCGCTGAAAGAATACCGTAATGCCCAGCGCATTTTTAAATGTGCGTTGGTTTATGTGATGGTAGTCGGAGGAGCGGCAAGTCTTATCTTGTTTTTATGGGCACCTTCTTTTGTTATGGGCAATTCCGTGCCGGTTCTCAGGGTGTTTGCGCCGACTATTTTTTTCTATGGGCTTTTAGGCGTATTGCGGGGGTATTTCCAGGCGCACCGGACGATGATGCAGACTTCGGTATCCCAGATATTGGAGCAGATATTGAATGCGTCGGTCAGCTTGGGGGCGGCTTACGGATTGATCCAGGTAGCGGTTTTGGAGGAGGGGGATGCCAGTACGCAGGCAATGTACGGCGCTATCGGCAGTGCCCTTGGAACAGGCTCAGGTGTGGTAGTCGCCCTGCTTTTTATGGCAGTCATATACATGATGAACAGAAAGATGATAAAACGCAGGATTGAATATGACAAGACAGCAACTACAGAATCATATTCCGATATTTTTAAATTGATGATGGCGGTGGTGACACCGTTTATCCTCAGTACATGTATCTACAATTTGACCACATCGTTAAACCAGACAATTTACCTGAAAATGATGGTGAAGTTTAAAGAAATGGGAGAGATAGCGGCAACGACCCAGCTGGGGATATTTTCAACAAAGGCGGTGACCATTTCCAATATCCCGATTGCCCTTGCTTCCGCCATGTCTTCGGCCATTGTGCCGACGATTGCATCCACCTATGCACAAGGTTCCGTGAAACAGACAAAGAAGAAAGTGGCATATTCTATCAAAGTAACGATGCTGATTTCTATACCTGCGGCGGTAGGCATTGGCGTATTAGCCCGCCCGGTAATGATGGTGCTTTTCCCGCAGATGGATTCTTTGGAACTGGCATCCCAGTTGTTGATGGGAGTAGCGGCAACTGTAGTATTCTATGGCTTGTCTACACTGACTAATGCGGTCCTTCAGGGAATCGGAAAAGTGAATACGCCTGTTATCAATGCGGTAATAGCTATCGTTGTGCAGACTGCGGCGCTGGTGTCCATCCTATATTATACGGATTGGGGCATATATGGCGTAATGGCATCCACAGTGATTTATTCCCTTTTGATGTGCTTCTTAAACAATATCTTTATGAGGAAATATCTGGGATATCGGCAGGAGATAGATAAGACATTTGCAAGGCCGCTTTTTTCCGCTATTCTGATGGGGGCAGCGGCTTATGGGATATATGAAGGGATGGATTACCTTTTACACCTCTTTATGGAATCCGCATATTTTATCAACCTAATCGCTTTCTCCACAGCAGCCCTGATAGGAGCTTTGTTCTATTTTATCTTGGTTATAAAGCTGAAGGCAGTAAAAGAAGCGGATTTGAAAGGCTTGCCGAAAGGGAGGAAGATAGTGAAGATTGCTAAGAAGATAAGGTTGTTGTAAACGGGAGGTATTGCCCTTATCTGATTTCATACTTAATTCAGATTGGAATACTCATTGTGGTCTTTACAATTTGGTTTATCAGGTAATTCTATATCTTATAAGCCTTTTTCAACATTTCAAACTCCTCCAAAAAAATGCAATGATCTATCCGGTTTTCTTTTATGGCTTCCAGGCAGTCATCATAATCCATCCAGAGGACAGATTCGATTTCCTCTTCCTGTAGAGTCATGGAGGAAATAGGGATGTCCTGATTTAGCAGGTAGATGGCGCTATATTCGTGGTTGTGAAAGGGCTTGCCATAAAAATGGGTTTGTATGGTAGCATCGTGGAAAGCGATGAACTGCAACTTGTCTTTCGTCACGGTAATCCCCAGTTCTTCTTCTAATTCCCGCAAAGCGGAAGAGAGGAAGCCGCAGCCGGCGGGAACATGGCCGGCGGAGGAAATATCGTAGCAGCCGGGGAAGCTTTCTTTGCCATTGGCCCGTTTTTGCAGTAAAACATCAAAGCCTTCCTTTTTTATTTTGCTGGGGCGTACAATCCAAATATGGGAAGTTCTATGCCTGTCTCCGTATAGGTGTACGAGGGAACGTTCCCGCACCTGACCGGTGGGGCGGCCTGTCTCATCTATGATATCGAATAATTCCAGTTGTTTTCCATTAAGGGCAGCTTGTGTCAGGACATTATTCCGGTAGCATAATTTCAACGAAAAAAACGGGGCGTTTTCTTTTAGGAGCCGGAAAAAAATAAGGTCGCCTTCCCAGAGATTTAATTTGGTCAGCTCGTCTTTTTGCACCCATTCCAAAGTGCCTTCGCTGCAGTCTTTTAGTGTTCCGGTAAAGCCATCGGCGGTGTACAGGCACATATAGTAATCGGTAATGTCATCGCATAGAAAGGTTACGATGCCGCGGAAACGGTAAGAAGTCAAGGTAAGCCCTGTTTCTTCCAATGTTTCGCGCAGCAGACATTCTTCCGGGCTTTCCCCGGATTCAAAATGGCCGCCGATGCCAATCCATTTATCTTTGTTGATATCTTTTTCTTTCTTAATGCGGTGCAGCATTAGGTAGGAATCGTCTTTTTCTATGTAGCAAAGTGTTGTCAATGTCATAAACCGTCCTTCTTTCTATAGATTGCATCATGTGCAATACCCTGATAAAATCGGGGCATGGTAATTAATGAGTGTATGAATTTATTCCCGCGAGCAAGACTGCCGCGAGGGTCAAATACCCCGCTGCTCTGCAGCGCTGCAAGTTTGATACCCCGTTGCTTGCAGCGGGGTCTTTGATTTGTTGCTTTCTATCACCATAGAGCGGTATTCGTTTGGCGTGCTTCCCATCAATGCCTTAAATTGCTTGGAAAAGTAACTTGGAGTGGAAAAACCGCAGTTTAGGGCAATGGCAGTGATAGGGTAATCCGTTTCGGACAATTGCTTTGCAGCCCTGTAGATTCTTTTCCGCTGGATATACTCAATAGGGCTGTAATGTATGTATTGTTGAAAGATGCGCTGGCATTCCCTTGGACAGATATTTACGGTAGCGGCAATTTGGGAGACGGATATTGGATTCCCCAAATTCCTGTCTATCCATGAAAGCATTTCCTTGAGCCGCATTTCCTGAATGGTCGGCATGGCACAGCCGGAATTATCCGGAGTTTTTGACTGGACATGCAGCAATATATTGGAGAGGGCATTCCTTATTTGAAATTCATATCCATATGGTTCTTCCACGCATGCCTGAAAAGCTAATTTGAACTGTTCAAAGTAAAACTTGTCTTCTTCATCCTTCTGGAATTTCAAAAAGGAAATGCCGCTTTTGAGCAGAGGGCGTACGTATGCGGTATCAAATACGCTCCCCGGCGCACCGCCTATAATATTGGGATGGAAGACAAAAGAACGGTAAGTGCATGGGGAAGAGACCTTTGCGGTAAAGGAATGGATAATCTCTGTATTGATAAAGCAGCCATCACCGGCAGATAGTTGGTAATTGCGGGAACCGATGCCGATTTGTATGCATCCTTCCAATAAAATAAACAATTCCAGTTCTTTATGCCAATGGGAAGGGATATATCCTGCAGCAAAGTGTTGGATATCCCCGTCATTCGCAATCAAATCAAACAACTGTAGCCCTTCTTCCGGCAATTCCTCACCATAAGCGTCAATAAGAAGGGAACTCCGGCTTCTTATCATAAACATCCTCCCTGCCTTGCCTGTTTTCAGCTTGTATAGGAATGTAAACAGTACACATTTCTTCTTGTCGCTTTTCTTATATTATATGTCGTATTTTCTAAAGCGGCAATAGCAAATTCAATGATAAAATGGTGGAAACAGAAAGCAAAGGGAAAAATGTAAGTCTGATTTATTATATAGTAAGACTTGGATACCCAAAGCTTTGCCCAATAAGGAGGATATACTATGAAAAGTACGGTAATTTTTGATTTGGATGGTTTATTGATTGACAGTGAAATAATCTCTTACCAACTGTACTGCGATTTGACAGAAAAATACGGTCAGTACATTTCAAAGGAAGCGTATATTCATGGTTACAGCGGGAAAACTGCAATAGATAATATGCAGAGGTTGATTGAAGAATACCATCTTCCGGTTGCAATGGAGGAAGGGCTTGCATTTACATCATGGAAAGAGAAGGAATATTTTAGAAAGGGTGTTCCTTTAAAGCGAGGGGCAAGAGAGCTTCTGTCCTATTTGAAAAGAAGGCAGTATAAAATCGTGTTGGCATCCTCCAGTTCGAGGAAGCGGGCAGTGGGTGTTTTGAGCCAAAATGGAATTGGTGCATTTTTTGACCATATGGTTTTTGGCACAGATGTGAAAAGGGGGAAACCTTGCCCGGATATTTTTCAAAAAGCATGTGAATACGCAGGGGAGCTTCCTGAAAACTGTCTGGTATTAGAGGATAGTGAGGCAGGGATACAGGCGGCATATTCTGCTGGGATAGATGTAATCTGCATTCCGGATATGAAAGCACCGGGAAAGGGATTCCGCAAAATGGAGACGGCAGAATTACCTTCCTTAAATGAAGTCATATTCTGGTTGGAAAAAATGCAGGAAGAAGAACTTGCCATTTAATATTTTGCAGGAAAAATGTGGGAATATCCAACGGGCTTATGGGTTTTGCAATTTTGAAAATATTTGTTATAATAGGAGGCGGATAAAACGAAGGAAAAGATACGTAAGTGAGGATGATTATGGATATATTTACACTTTTTACGTTGGCGGTAGGCCTGTCGATGGATGCTTTTGCCGTTTCCATATGCAAAGGGCTGGCTATGAGGAAACTGTCATGGAAAAATGTTTCCATCGTCGGGCTGTGGTTCGGGGGATTTCAGGCGTTGATGCCTGCTGCAGGCTATTTGCTGGGGGTGCAGTTTAAGGATAAAATTACATCCATAGACCATTGGATTGCGTTTGTCCTGCTGGGGATTATCGGTATCAATATGATTCGGGATGCCTGCAGCAAAGAGGAAGAGGAGACGGGCGATTCGCTGGCGGCAAAAGAAATGCTTGTACTGGCTGTTGCAACCAGTATTGATGCGCTGGCAGTAGGGGTTACTTTTGCATTTTTGGCGGTAGATATCGTAGCGGCAGTGGTTTTCATCGGAGTGGTCACTTTTATTCTTTCCGCAGCCGGCGTAAAAGTGGGGAATGTCTTTGGCACAAAATATAAGGCAAAAGCGGAGCTGGCAGGTGGAATTATACTTATTTGCCTGGGGATAAAAATACTTTTGGAGCATTTAAACGGTTGACTTTGTTTTAACCTTCCGTCTGTAAAATTCATTTATAAAAATTTGACATTAAAATGTCTGTCCGGCGGTATCGTTTGGCGGACGGCAGAAAAAATTGGTGTGTTCTATTGCACGGGATATTTCTATGAGCCTCTAAAAAAGGAAATCGTGTTCAGCAGAGGTTTCCGCGGTTTTTTGAGTCTTTGTTCCATTGTGCAAAAGCTGTTTGTCAATATTTTTTGCCCTCTGTTGATACCGTCGGACAGATTTTTTAGTGCTGGAATTTTAGGGAGAATAAAATGGAAAGAATAAAAGGGGAAGAATAAAAATTAAAGAATTAAAATCATAAAATAAAGTTCGGAAAAAAGCTTCCATAAAATAGGGAGAATAAGAAAAAGCTTCTGTGGGATAATAGAAATGCAAACTATTATTTTATTAGGAGGTATAGACAATGGCTAGTTTATCAGAATTAGATTTACAAAACTTGCGCCACTTGATTGGCGGATATGATACGACTCACTGCAAAATGAAAGAGTATGCGGAATGTGCAACGGATTCCGGTGTAAAGCAGTTTTTTGAAAAAGGCGCCAGGTCGGCTATGGACAATAAGCAGCAGTTAATGAAATTTTTGCAGTAGGAGGGAAAGAAGATGCAGGAAAAAACAATGGTGGCAGATACTTTGGCAGGAATCAACGGAGAATTGGTACGTTATGGCGGCATGATTGCCCAAACGGAGAATAAGGAATTGAAGCAGACATTAAAACAGTTCCGTAACGCATGCGAGCAGTCGCAGGAAGAACTGTACCAGATTGCAAGGGAAAAATCTTATTATGTGCCGGCAGCGAAAGCCACACAGGAAGAAATCGATCATGTGAAATCTCTTTTTAAGAGCGGAACATTATAAGGGCTGGTCGGTAGCTGGCCGGAAGGAAAGGCGCATCACCGTATGGGGTGCGCCTTTTTACATAACAGGAAATGAAATGGGATATTCGATAATTTAATTGTACTTCTAAAAGCCACAGGATATAATAGTGTAAAGGGTGGAGGTGGAAACTATGGATGCACTGAAAAAAGAAGAAGTTTACACAATAGAAGATATTTATGCATTACCTGACGGAGAGCGGGCAGAGTTGATTGACGGGAAGATTTATTATATGGCTCCGACAAGCAGAACTCATCAGCGTATACTGTTGT
>Ga0137307_100909_pt2 | contig 25334 bp, 22 predicted proteins | sample NAcewD2O_March_2_FD_97180 | JGI IMG/M metagenome (GOLD analysis project Ga0137307, IMG submission 97180) | Mouse cecal microbial communities from Vienna, Austria - N-Acetylglucosamine amended D2O_March | ecosystem: Host-associated > Mammals > Digestive system > Large intestine > Cecum | place... | reverse complement strand
AATTAATTACAAAAATTATGCTATAACGTGACAAAGGAAGAGCGTTTGTAAGAAAACGAGAGATAGGAGAATGAGTTAAATGGTAAGTCAGAAGGTGACAATCAAGAACCCGACAGGGCTGCATCTGCGCCCGGCGGGAATATTATGTAAAGAAGCAATGCAGTACAAGTCCCTGATTACATTTCAGTATAGGGGGAATATTGCAAATGCCAAGAGTGTACTGAGCGTTTTAGGCGCTTGTATCAAATCGGGAGATGAAATTGAATTCTGCTGCGAGGGCGAGGATGAAGAGGAAGCGCTGGAAGCGATGGTCAAAGCAGTGGAAAACGGTCTGGGAGAATAAATTGATTCTTCCGAAAAAATTAAGAAATATGTTTTTTTTAATTAAGAACTTTCCGGTATTATTTGAATGTATATAGAAGGGGCAAGGATAGAAGCGATGAGAAAGATTTTGATTACAGGCTGTAACGGACAGTTGGGGCGTGCGTTAAATACGGAATATCAAAAGGAAATCGAAGCCGGCAGCAAAGTAGAATTTATTCGAACAGATGTGGCAGAAGGGGAAGGAATTACTGCTTTGGATATTACGGATGTAGATGCGGTTCTGACGCTGGTGCGGGAAACGCAGCCGGACGTTATTATCAACTGTGCGGCTCATACAAATGTAGATAAATGTGAAGAACAGTGGGATCTTGCTTATAAAATCAATGCTATCGGTCCGAGAAATTTGAGCATTGCTGCGGCGGAAGTGGATGCTAAGCTGATTCAGGTGTCCACAGACTATGTGTTTGAAGGGAACGGAACAAGACCTTATACGGAATTTGATCTACCGAATCCGGTCAGCGCCTATGGCAAGACGAAGCTGGAAGGCGAGAATTTTGTAAAAGCGTTTGCAAAGAAATACTTTATTTTGAGAACGGCATGGCTTTATGGAGACGGACATAATTTCGTAAAGACGATGCTGCGTCTTGCAGAAAATTATGACGAGGTCAGCGTTGTCTGCGACCAGAAGGGGTCTCCGACAAGTGCGGTCGAGCTGGCTAAGATGGTTCATTATTTAGAGCAGACGGAGAATTACGGAGTTTTTCACGCAACCTGTGAGGGAGATACCAACTGGGCTGAATTTGCAGAAACAGTTTTTGCAAAGGCGGGAACAGGGACAAAGGTGAAGCGCGTTACATCTGAGGAATACGCCGCAATGAATCCGGCGTCCGCAAAACGTCCGGCATATTCGATTCTGGATAATTATATGTTAAGGCTTACATCCGATTTTAAGATGGCAGACTGGAAGGATGCTTTGGATGTATACTTGAGTGAATTGTTAAAGTAGGAGTAACTATGGAACCACTTGTAAGCATATGTATACCGGCATATAATAACGCCGGCTATATTAAAAAGACTGTCGAGTCTATTCTGAATCAGACTTATCGGAATATTGAGCTTATCGTTGTGGATGACAAATCAACGGACGATACGGTGGAGATATTGGAAAGCATAGAAGACACACGATTAAAGATATACAAAAATGAAGAGAACCTTGGAATGGCGGGAAATTGGAATCGCTGTCTTTCGCTTGCGAGAGGAGAATTTATTAAGCTGATCTGCGCAGACGATATGATTGATGCAAACGCCATTGAATTGGAAGCAAAGGCAATGCAGGAGAATCCTATGGTGAATCTTGTAGAGAGCGATACAAGACTGGTGGATATTACCGGTAAGAAGACGGGAGCATTTAAGCGCTATCCTAAGTCGGGTGTTGTTGACGGTAAGAAGCTGGCGCATACGTCCCTGATGATTCAGGATTTTTACGGAGCGCCGGTGAATAATCTGATACGCCGCAGCGCGTTGGAAAAGGTGGGCGGATTTGATCCGGCTTTTACGTATATTTTGGATTTCGATTTATGGGTGAGAATGTCTTTGAGCGGCGATGTCTATATTATCCACCGGCTTCTGAACAGCTTCCGAATACGGAATGACTCCAATACGGGGGTGCTGATCGGTGAAAAAAGAGATGTCTATGTGGCGGAGCATCGCCGGCTTTTGGACAAGCATGCAAAAGAGGCAGGATTATCTTCGCTGGATATCCGGATTAGTATGGGCATCAGACGGCTTCGGAATGTGGCGATTGGAGTCTATTTGAAGCTCTTTGCAAAATAGAGGTGACAAATGAAGAAACTGGTAATTATTCCCGCTTATAATGAGGAGGGAAATATAGAAAAGACAGTGACGGATATTGAAAAGAACGCCCCGGATTTTGACTATGTGATTGTCAATGACTGCTCGACGGATCATACCTATCAGATTTGTCAGGAGAAAGGCTATAATGTCATAAATCTTCCTGTGAATCTGGGAATTGGCGGGGGAGTACAGACGGGTTATATGTATGGCTGGCGGAACGGATATGATATTGCGGTACAATTTGATGGAGACGGTCAGCATACTGCGAGTTTTCTGAATACAATGGCAGATTATCTTACCAAGAATCACTTGGATATGGTAATCGGCTCCAGATATATTACGAAAGATGGGTTTCAATCGTCCGGTATCAGAAGGGCGGGCATCCGATATTTTACATGGCTGATTAAGCTGCTGACCGGGCAGAAGATTACGGATCCTACATCGGGGATGCGTATGGTGAACCGGGATATTATAGAATTATTTGCAAAAGACTATCCGAAGGACTATCCGGAACCGGAGACAGTGACATTCATCTTAAAAAGGAAGAAACGGGTTGCAGAGATACCGGTTTTGATGAATGCCAGAGAGGCGGGAGTATCTTCGATTTCACCGTTAAATGCAGTTTATTATATGATTAAGGTAACGATGTCAATTCTTTTTGCAGCGGGAAAACGGAAGTAGAGAAACGGAAGGAGAATACAATGTCATTACGAACACAGATCATTGTCGCTGTGGCAGTGATCATCGCATTGCTTGTCTTAAGCGGAATGATAAAGAAGAAGAAAATAGAGGTGAGATTTGCACTTATCTGGTATTTACTGGCATTGGTGATTCTGGTGCTGGATATTTTTCCGGGGTTATTGGACAAGGCGACTGCCTTTATGGGAGTGGGGCTTGCGGTCAATATGCTGTTTTTCATGGGCTTTTGCTTTGCGCTTGTGATTATCTTTGTGATGACGTTATGGGTTTCCAGACTTTCTATGAAGGTAAAGCAATTGACACAGGAGCTTGCGCTATTAGATAAAAAACTGAGCGAAACAGATATGGCTCAGGGGAAGGGTTAAGTACAAATGATTGCAACTTTATTTTTTTTCTTGTCGTTCTTACTGGCGTTTTTCGGTCTGTTTCTGACCAGAAAGTCGGAAAAAGAACTCAATGCTACAAGCTGGCTGCTGTTATCTCTGATTGCTGACATTTGCATGGGTTCGATTGCGGCGGGCATTGTGGGCTTGCTGCCGATTCCGATTAATCTTATGACGATGAGCGTCATATTTCTTGTGATAGGTCTTGCATTTCTGATTCCATTGATTTTGAAAAAGAAGATACAGAAATATAAATGGCATGTGTATGATATTTTTTGTATGCTTGCGTTTGTGCTGGCGGCATATATAATACGAAGGGTGATATTTGGAGATTACGATTTTGTATTTAAGAATAGCGATGCAGCCGTTCACTTTGAGAATGCCATGTATGTTGTGAGGAAACACAAATTATCGGGCATGTATTTCGCATCTTTGTATACCGGAACGTTGATAGAGGCGTTTAAGCCCTTTGTCTCGGAAGTGAATTATTATAAGATATTCATATTGGCGGATAATCTGGCATTGATGGCGGAACTTATGTTTTTCTTTGTGCTGATTCGGGATTATTTGGATAAGAAATGGAAAAAGGCGCTTGGACTTATTTTATGTATGTTCTATCTGGGCGGCTATCCGATGGTAAGTTATGTGCAGCACTTTTTCTATTGGGGCATCTGCACGATGCTCGTGGGATTTGTGCTTTTGATGGTACGCTATTACCGTACGCAGGAAATCGACAGGCGCTTTAGCATTTTTTTCCTTATGCTTGGCTGCGCAGGCATATTTCTGTGCTATATGCTTTTTGCGCCGATTACTTATATTGCGGTCTTTTTATCGCTGGTATGTATTGCGAAAAAAGAAGGAAAGGTATTTACCTGGAAAAATGTAGGCTTGGCATTAAAGATATTCTTGTTTCCCTGTGTGATTGGTTTGTACTACTGTTATTTCCAGTGGTTTTTCAAAAATGGGTTAAGCGTTGCCGGAGTCATGAATACAGATGGAGGAACGTATACGGAGCTATATATTAATTTTGTACTGATGTTCCCGCTGCTCGTTTATTGGGTCATACGCCGGATAAAAGAGAGAGAAGTCACGGAGAATCTTGTATTTTTTCTTACCTTTGTGACATTTGTACTGGGAGCCTTTGTACTGGTGTATATAGGAAGGTTCTCTACATATTATTTTTATAAGTTGTATTATCCGCTATGGCTTATGTGCTTTGTGGTCATATTGCTTGCCTGTATCGAATTGGCCAAGCGGCAATGGGAAATGCTGGTGTCTCTTGGCGTTTTGGCAGTATTTCTCGGAGGCATGTACGGCTTAAATCTGGAGGAGCGGATACTTGCGAAAACGACATTGACTTCGTCGAATCGCAGTGAGCAGTTTTTTGACGTGTATCACTTCAATCGGCTGAGATTTGGCGTTGCCACCTTATATGACGACAGGATGCTTGATTTCTGCGAATATACCCTTGAAGAAACGAAGGGGAAAAGGGGAAGAGGAGGAATGAAAATACCACTGCTTGCAGATTATGATACATATGGGTATGTCTATTGGTATGATGCGATTACCGGACAGCACAGTTACAAATATTATGGGTGGTGCCATGAATTTGAAGAAATTAAAGGACGGATTGACGACGGAGCTTGTGACTATCTGGCGGTATTGAATTTTTCCAAAATCTACAACGACAATAAGGAATACTTTGATCGTTTTGAGAGAGTAATGGAGAATGAGATTGGTTTTATTATTTCTACGCCGAAAAAATGAGAGACGCAGTAACAGTGAAGCCGAAGTGTGAAATATTATAAAAAGCGGTAAGAATAGTTGACAAAACGCATTCTTACCGCTATTATTATACAAGAATGTTCAAGAAATGGAATGGTGAGAAGTTTATGAACAATAAAAACGAAGATGAAATGAACATACAAGAAAAGGAAATCCTTGGTTTCCTGATGGAGAATTCTTTTGAAAATCAACGTCATCTTGCGGATGCGGTGGGCTATTCTCTGGGAGTGATCAACCGGAGCTTAAAGCATCTGATGCAGATGGATTATTTGTCGGATGAAGCAGAACCGACAGAGACGGCAAGGTACATGCTGCAGGAAATGAAGCCCAAATGCGCTGTGATACTGGCGGCGGGAGCGGGAATGCGGATGGTGCCGATCAACACGGGGGCGACCAAGGGAATGCTTAAGGTGCGGGGAGAGATACTGATCGAGCGTCTTATCCGTCAGCTTCATGAGGCGGGAATCCGGGAAATCTACATTGTTGTGGGTTTCTTAAAGGAACAGTATGAGTATTTAATTGATGAGTATCAGGTACAGTTACTGGTAAATCCAAACTATGGGACGATGAATAATCTCTATTCCCTCGCGCTTGCAAAGGAGCGGCTTGCAAATGCCTATATTCTTCCCTGTGATATCTGGTGTGAAAAAAATCCGTTTCGGAAATATGAGTTGTACTCTTGGTATATGGTAAGCGAAGAAGAGGAGAAACACAGCGATGTCCGTATGAACCGGAAGTATGAACTTGTCCGGTGCGGCAGGAAGGAAAACGGTAACCGTATGATTGGAATCGCATATCTGCAGGAGCCGGAAAGCGGATATGTGAAACGGCAGATAAAAGGTATGACGGAGAACGGGGAACATACGGATTCTTTCTGGGAGGAGACGCTCTGGAAGGATGAGGTGATGGTTACAGCGGCAAGACCTGTGTCTGCAGGCGAGACGTTTGAAATTAATACCTATGAGCAGCTTAGAGAACTTGATGCTGATTCCGGAGATCTTGATTCAGATATCTTACGTCTGGCAGCGCAGGCGCTTGAGGTGGGTACGGAGGAGATTGCTGATATCACTGTGCTGAAAAAGGGAATGACAAACCGTTCTTTCCGGTTTTGCTGTAAGGGAAAACGCTATATCATGCGGATTCCGGGAGAAGGTACGGATCAACTGATTAACCGCCGGGAAGAATATGAGGTGTATGAAGCAATCCGGGATAAGAAAATCTGTGATGACATTTATTATATAGATCCGGAAAATGGCTATAAGATAACGGCGTTTCTGGAAAATGCAAGAGTCTGCAATCCCGAAGAGCCGGAGGATGTGAAACAATGTATGGCGTATCTGCGGAAATTCCATGAGAGCGGATTGAAGGTAGGGCATTGTTTTGATGTTTTTGAACATATAGAATATTATGAATCGCTCTGGGGGGGAGAGCGTTCCGCTTACCGCGATTATGCTATAACTAAGCAGAAGGTCTATGAATTGAAGAAGTATATTGACAGCAGGGAGCATGATTGGGCATTAACGCATATTGATGCGGTGCCGGATAATTTTATGTTCTTAGAGGATGGGGAAATCCGTTTGATTGACTGGGAGTATGCGGGAATGCAGGATCCTCATGTGGATATCGCGATGTTTGCCATTTATGCGCTCTACAATAGGGAACAGGTGGAGGCTCTGATGAAAGCGTATTTCCCGGAGGGTGTGAATGGTGATGTGCGGTTGAAAATTTATTGTTATATCGCTGCCTGCGGGCTTTTATGGAGCAACTGGTGTGAATACAAGCGACAGAAGGGCGTGGAGTTCGGAGAGTACAGTTTACGCCAGTATCGGTATGCGAAGGATTATTACCGCATTTTCCATGAGGAAGAAGACATATTAAATGCACGTAAGGAGGAAGAAGGAAATGTATGAGGCGAAGCGAGCCATTATCATGGCGGCGGGAATCGGAAATCGGATGCATCCGGTGACGCTCGACACGCCGAAGCCATTAGTGAAGGTGCATGGCAAGCGGATGATTGAATCCGTTATAGATGCCCTGAAGGAAAACGGAATTGATGAAATATATATTGTGGTCGGTTATCTGAAAGAACAATTTGCGGCGCTCTTGGAGGAATATGAAAATATCCATCTGATTGAGAATCCCTATTATGAGCAGTACAACAACATTTCCTCTCTGTATGCGGCGAGGGAATATCTGGGAGAGTGTGTAATTCTGGATGGGGATCAGATTATTTATGAACCAGAGATTTTAAAAAAGGAATTTGCCCGTTCCTGTTACTGCTGTAAGTGGGTGGAGCAGGAGACAAAGGAATGGCTTTTGACGGTGGAGAATGACGTCGTGACGCATTGCAGCAGAACCGGAGGAAGGTCAGGCTGGCAGCTTTACAGCGTTTCTTTCTGGTCAGGAGAGGATGGGTTACGCCTGAAACATCATCTGGAAGCTGAGTTTGAGGAAAAGAAAAACCGGCAGATTTACTGGGATGACGTGGCGCTTTTCTGTTATCCAAAGGAGTATGCGCTTGGTATCCGAAAGATTTCAGACGGAGACATTGTGGAAGTAGACAGCTTTGAAGAACTGTGTGAACTGGATAGGTCTTATACATTGTTGAATCAAGAAGGGACAAATGGAAATGAATAATAAGAAAAAAACGGATTTATGGAAAAATATTGACTGGAAGACAACATTGATTCCGCTTGCCGGGATTTTAATTTTAAGTATTTTATTTATGGCAATGCCGGAGCAGTCCAAGCAGATACTGGGAGTGGTCCGGGGATTTTTAGGGGATGAATTGGGATTTTACTATATTCTGATCGGACTGGGGACTTTTTTGTTTTCCCTGTATATTGCATTTTCAAAGTACGGAGAGATTCGTCTTGGAAATACGGATAAGCCTCAGTATTCTACGTTTAAATGGGGAACGATGATTTTTACCTCTACGATGGCGGCGGATATTCTTTATTATTCTCTATGTGAATGGGCATTGTATGCTGCAGACCCACATATTGAAGAGATGGGAGGGGTTCAGGAATGGGCATCTGTTTATCCGTTGTTCCACTGGGGACCGATTCCTTGGAGCTTCTACATCATTCTTGCGATTGCCTTTGGTTTCATGCTTCATGTGCGGGGCAGAAGGAGACAGAGATTTTCCGAGGCGTGCAGGCCGATTCTGGGAAGCAGGGTAGATGGATTCTGGGGGAAAGTAATTGACGTGATAGCCGTACTCGCATTGCTCGCCGGAACGGCAACAACATTTTCACTGGCAACGCCGCTGCTGTCAGAGGGAATCAGCCGGGTATTTGGATTGGATGCAACGATTGGCCTGACGATTGTGATTCTCTTGCTGATTGCATTTGTCTACACATTGACCGTGTGGTTTGGAATGAAGGGAATTTCCAGGCTTGCCTCTTTTTGTACATACTTATTCTTCGCTTTGCTCATCTATTTTCTGGTCGGCGGCGGAGAAACGAAATATATTATTGAAACAGGAATCGGTTCTCTTGGCAAGATGGTGCAGAATTTTATTGGGTTAAGCACTTGGATGGATCCGCTGCGTGAGAGCTCCTTCCCACAGAACTGGACGATTTACTACTGGGCATACTGGATGGTATGGTGTGTGGCAACGCCGTTCTTTATCGGAACCATCAGCAAGGGACGGACGATTAAGAATACGATTCTGGGCGGATATGTCTGCGGGCTTGCCGGAACCTTCACTTCCTTTATTATCCTTGGAAACTATGGACTGGCACAGCAGATGAAGCATGGGCTGGATACCGTTGGGACAATTGCGGAGAATGCGCCGGTTTCACAGGCGATTATGAATATTTTTGAAACGCTTCCGCTGCCGAAATTGGGAATCATTCTGCTTGTGATTACGATGATCGCCTTTTATTCTACGACATTTGACGCGCTGACGATGGTAGTGTCTTCGTATTCCTATAAGGAACTGGACGTTAACGAGGAGCCGGATAAACGTGTCCGTACATTCTGGGCTGTATTATTTATTTTATTCCCGATCGCGTTGATTTTCTCGGAGAATTCGATGAACAGCCTGCAGTCGGTATCTATTATAGCAGCGTTTCCGATTGGGATTATTGTCATTTTGATTGTGGCAAGTTTTATTAAGGATGCGAAGAAATACTTAAAAGAAAATGAAGAAAAGCAATAATGATAGTTTTTTGACAGGACATGTGTTAAAATGTACCAAGAAGCGGCGGAAATATAAGAAATTCGCCGCAGTAAGTGCATTTTAAGCTGCTGTTTCTGCTGTAAGCGGCGGCTATTTTGGAGGTTTATATGCCGAAAGTAACTGTGATCGTTCCTATATATAATGTAGAAGCATACCTTGGCAGATGTCTGGACAGTCTTGTAAAACAGACATGTGGGGATTATGAAATTATAGGTATCAATGACTGCAGCCCGGATAACAGCCAGCAGATTTTAGAAGAATATTCCCGCCGTTATCCGAAGAAGCTGACAGCTCTTGTGAATGAACAGAATATTGGGCTTGGAAGAACCAGAGAGAGAGGGATCCGTCATGCAAAGGGAGAGTATATCCTCTTTGTGGACAGCGACGACTATGTTCAGGAGGATTTTGTAGAAACTTATTTAAATGAGATGGAAGCGAACCCTTGCGACGTAGTCATCGGCGGATACATCAGAGATGTGGATGGGGAATTGACTGAGCACAAAGTATCGGATAGTGTTTGGAGCGTCGTAACCTATCCGATTGCTTGTGCCAAAATGTTTCGGAAGGGATTTCTGACGGAGCATGGGCTGGAATTCTCGGACATCCGGTGTGGAGAGGATATCTATTTCAGTCTCTGCGTTTTTTATTATGGAGCAGTGTACCGTGTGATGGATTACGCCGGATATTATTACTATTTCAACCGGAAGTCCATCACCGGTTCTTTGAATTATAACAAGAACCACGAAGAATTTGTTGCCCAGATATTCGGGGCGTTTTTAAAGAAGCACGATATTTCAGCTTTGTCCGAAGAGAAGAGGCAGATCATTGAATACACCTATATTTCCAATATGGTAAATGCATTGATTACCTATGGACATGGCGGCGGTGTGAAGAGGATGCGCAAAAAATATGATTTCTGGATGGAAGATATGGAGAAAAAATTTCCGGATTATAAAAGGAATCCTTATATAGGATTGTTAAAGCCGCAAGGACAGACCTCTAAAATCCGTCTGGGGGTGGGAGTTGTCATGAATTTAAAGAAAATACATATGGATAAGTTGCTGTTTTATACAATTTCATTGATTTGAAGAGGTGTCAAGTGGAGAATAAGTTCGTATCCGTAATTGTTACAGTATATAATGTAGAACCGTATTTAGAAAAGTGCATAGCCAGTATCTGCAGCCAAAAGTATCAGAATTTGGAGATAATATTGATTGATGATGGTTCTAAGGATGCTTCGGGCGCAATCTGTGATTTCTGGAAAGAGAAAGATTCTAGAATTGCTGTAATCCATCAAAAGAACAGCGGGGTATCCGCTGCCAGAAATAAGGGAATCGAAAAAGCTTCGGGAGAGTATCTGGTATTTATTGATTCTGATGATTATTTGGAACCGGATTACGTGTCCTGTTTGATGGAACAACAAAATTGCTCTTATATGACAGTGTGCGGGTATTATCGGGAAATAGAGATGTCTGATAGAAGAAAGAAGACTCCGGTATTTTTAAATCATAAAGAGATACATCTGATGAAAAGAGAAAATATTGTTAATCTTTATAGCGCTGGCTTGTTGAATGCCATATGGAATAAATTATATGTCGTGAGAAATCTTAAAGAGGTGGGAATTCGTTTTGAAGAAGCTATGAGCTTGGGCGAAGATCTGCTGTTTAATCTAAGGTATCTTAGGGCTGCGGACTTGGATATTCTTGTTATAAATAAACCTTTATATCATTACATGAAGCGGGGGAAGGAAAGCCTTGATAATCGGTATCGGCCGGACTTTTTTGATAATCAGGTAAAAATTTTTCAGGAGTTTATCAGATATACAAAGGCGGAAGGCGTTTCGGAAGATGAACTCTTAAAGCTGTATGGGTTCTATTTTAATGCCTTAGTGGTGTCTTTGGATAATTTATATCATAGTAAGGATGTTTTGGGAAAGGTATCCTATCGGTCAAAGCAACATGAGTTGCGCAACCGGGAGGAATTTGGGCAGATTATTAAGCAATTAAAAGGAAAACGGCGACTGATATATGGTATTCGGTTATGGGGGATTCGGTCCGGATTTTATTATATTGATTATTGTATGAGAGAGATTCTGAAAAAATATACGGGAATGAAATAACTGCCGGAGGGAACATGGATAAGAAAAAAGACAGCAAATTGACAGTAAAAACAGCGTTGATGAATACAGTGGCGAATGTGATTTCCCTTGTGGTGGGAATGGTGATGGTTCCGATTATCGCCCGCGTTCTGTCGGAAAAGGATCTGGGGATTGCCAGTACCTTTTTGGCGACTAGGAATACCTTGGTTATTCTTGCGACTTTGGCAGTTTACGCATTTGTGAACCGGGCGATGCTGGATTTTGAGAAGGAGAAAAAAGATTATATTTTCAGTATTACGGTTTTTTGCATTGCAATGGTCGGCGTGATATTTTTGATCAGCCTGCCCTTCCGGGAATTTTTGCAGCAGGCGTTAAAACTGGATGATTTTTTGTACTACTGGCTGTTTATTAGCTGTCTGAGCTTTGCCCTCTATTCGATTGGAGATTACTATTGTATTTTCCACAATAAATCCTTGATTATTTTCTTTATCGTGCTCTGCTGCGGACCGGCGGCGCAGTTCCTTTCGGTAGGACTTGCGCTTGTCATGCCGCAAGGAAAATACATAGGCAGGGTTTTGGGATTGGACGCCACCTATGTCGTAGTAGCAGTTGTACTTCTTGTCTGGCTGCTGTTTTCGGGGCGGCACAGTTTTCGCCGCAAATATATCACAAGAACACTGAAATTCACCGTTCCGGTAATCCCGCATCTTTTGTCGCAGATGGTGCTGACCCAGTGTGATCTGATGATGATTACCGCAATGGTAGGAGAAGCGGAAAGCGGAATCTACAGCATGGCGCATACGGTCGGGTTTCTGGCGTTTACCGTGATGTCACAGCTTATGGCGGCATGGTCGCCGTGGGTATATCGGAGACTGAGCGAGGGAGATACCGGGAGCATTCGTGAGAATTCCGGATTTATGGTATTGCTTGGCATGTATCTTACCATTGGACTGCTTACGATATCCCCGGAATTGATACGTATTTTTTTGACGGAGGCATATCTGCCCTGTATTTATATCGTCCCGCCCTTGGTGCTTGCGATGTTTTTTCAGTTTATCTATTTATTTTTCTATGATTTGGAATACTATTACAAGAAACCACAGTGGATTGCGTGCGCATCGGTGGCGGCTGCAGTGCTGAATCTGATTTTAAATTTTATATTCATACCCAGGTTCGGTTATATCGCTGCATGTTATACGACGGTTGCAAGTTATTTTGTCCTGCTGCTGTTGAATTATGTCTTTGCCGGAAAGCTTGGGGCGAAACAGATTTATAACATGCGGCTCATTCTGGCAAATAGCTGCTGCGTTATCCTATATATGGCTCTGATGTTTGTGTTTGTGGACGTTATATGGGTGCGTTATCTGATTCTTGCTGTAATCACGCTGCTGTTGTTTGCATTTGAAGCGAAGAAAATAGCGGCGGTACGAAAGAGCCTGTGGGGCGAGAAAGGAACAAGAGATGAATAAAATCATAATTCCGACCGGTTATATGGGTTCCGGTTCCTCTGCAATTACAGATTTGGTTCAGGAGTTTCGAGGATACGAAGCTTCCCACGGATCCTTTGAATATGTGTTCCTGCACTGTCCGGGAGGAGTTTTCGACTTGGAGGACAAGCTGTTAATCGGCAACAATGCAATCCGAAGTGATGAGGCGCTCCATACCTTCGAAGAAGCAATGAAGGAGCTGTATACCCGGAAATTCTGGTGGCCTGCGAATTATAAGAAAAACCTGCACCCGGATTTTTGGAAGCTGACAGAAGAATATATCGGGAAACTGGTGCAGTATCTGCCCGAGGACTACTGGTATGTGCAGGAGAAATTATCTCCCCCGATGTTTGTGAAAATGTGCGTGCGGAAGGCGTTGATGCTGGTAAGCGGAGGGAAACTGGTAATAAAGCGTCCGCTGGTATATGATCAGATGACAGTATCTCTTCCTTATCCGGAAGAATTCTATGCGGCGTCGAAAAGTTATCTGGAACAGATTTTCATCCGAATGGGAATTGAAGAGCAAAATCTGATTCTGGATCAGCTTTTGCTGCCGTTTAATCTGTGGAGGATGGAGCATTACTTTGGGGACAATGCAGAGTGCTTTGTTGTGGAGCGCGATCCGAGAGATGTTTTTATTTCTAACAAATATGTCTGGGCTATGAGAGACAAGAATCCGGTTCCTTATCCGACGGACGTAAAGGAATACTGCGAATACTACAGACGTCTGCGCAGCATGGAGCGAAAGGTGCAAAATCCCCATGTGCATCGGATTTTCTTTGAGGATCTGATTTACCGTTATGAGGAAAGCGTGAAGCTTGTCTGCGAGATTCTGGGCTTGAAGCAGGAAGATCATATTGGGCGGCGCAAATATCTGAACCCGGAGAAATCCATACAGAATACACAGTTGTTTTTAAGTGAGGAATATCGGGAAGAAGCGGCGGTCATAGAGAGGGAATTGTCAGAATTTCTCTATGACTTTCCGTATCAGAGAGAAATTGATATAGCAAAGGTTTTTTAGAGGGAGAAAAAGAATGAGAGTTGCGTTGGTATTTGACGGACTGGGGTTCGGCGGAATTGAGCGGGTCGGAATTCATTATGTCAGGCTGTTTCAGAAAATGGGATATGAGATCGACATCTATAATCTAAAGCCGGACTGCAGAGAATTGGAAAAGGAGTTTCCAAAGGATTGCAGAATTATCCGGAGACGGATGCCGGATCTTATCATACCGGATCGCTATATGCTGGCGGTGAAGCGGTGGAGATGGGGAAAGTATCTGTATCCCTTGCTGTATGCGGGAAGCTCTGCTTTGATGTATCTGTATCGGCTGTTCGCGGGGAAACGGGAGAGGTACGATATTGCGGTTGCCTTTGCCGGACATTTCAGGGACTTGACTTTTGTTGCCAATCATTTTATTCTGTCGGATAAGAAGCTGTGCTGGCTGCATGGGGCATTGATGGAATATCTTGCTTCCTCCTGCACTTACGGGGATTTGTACCGCAAAATCAAAAATCTCTGTGTGCTCTCTGTAGACAGGCAGGAGTCGGCGCTGTTTGCCAACCAATATCTTTATGGGCTGAATATCCGCCAGCTTTACAATCCGATCCCCACAGAGCCGGAGACTCTGGATGAGGCGCTCAGACAGGAATTAAAGGAGAAATACGGGGATTATCTTCTGATGGTGGGACGCTTTGAGACGGATAAAGATCAGAAGACGGTCATTGCTGCGAGAAAGATTCTGCAGGAACGATATCAGAAGACGCCGAAGCTTATCTTTGTTGGCGGAGGGAGCACGCTTGAGGACTGCAGGGCATATGCAAAAGAGCTGGAGCTGGAAGAGGAAGTTATTTTTATGGGAGCGCGGTATGACGTTGCGAATTTCTATACGACAGCCTATATCAGCCTGCATTCCAGCCCGGCAGAAGGACTTCCGACCGTACTGCTTGAAGCGATGAAATACGGGGTTCCGGTGGTGGCGACAGACAGTCCGCCCGGTGTGACCGAAATCTTGAAAAACGACAGATACGGTCTGCGCTGCGGCGTGGCTGACGCAGAAGATATGGCGGAGAAAATAAATCTGTTGTTAGAGGATGAAAAAAAACGGGAATACTACATTGCACAAGGAAGGAAACGTCTTTCGGATTTCTCTTACGGAACCATCGAGAAAAAGCTGCGGGAAATCATCGAAGGTCTGCTCTGATTGAAGGAAGGAACATCCAAACTTGTGATTTTATGGCAATAGTGCTATAATAGCATAAATTATGTACAAAATAATGGAGGGTATCAGATGAGGACTTATTTAGTGACAGGCGGAGCGGGGTTTATCGGCTCCAATTATATTCATTATATGTTTCGCAAGTATGACAATGAAATCAGAATTATAAATGTAGATGTTCTGACCTATGCCGGTAATCTTGAGAATTTAAAGGATGTAGAGGAACGGGAGAACTACACGTTTATCCGTGCCGACATTACGGATAAAGATGCTATCATGAAGATTTTTGAAGAGAATGAAATTGACCGGGTGGTACATTTTGCGGCAGAGAGCCATGTGGATAGAAGTATCCGCAATCCGGAAGTGTTCATAAAGACGAACGTGCTGGGAACTGCGGTTTTGCTTAATTGTGCGAAAGCGGCGTGGGAATTGCCGGATGGAACCTTTCAGGACGATAAAAAATTTCTGCATGTATCAACGGATGAGGTGTACGGTTCCTTGGAGGACGACGGAACTTCCTATTTTTATGAGACGACGCCGTATGCTCCGCACAGCCCGTATTCCGCAAGTAAGGCGTCTTCGGATTTCCTTGTAAAATCTTATATTGACACGTATCATTTCCCGGCGAATATCACAAACTGTTCCAATAACTACGGACCATACCAATTCCCGGAGAAGCTGATTCCGTTGATTATCAACAATGCGCTTCAGGGAAAGAAGCTGCCGGTATATGGCGACGGCTTAAACATCCGCGACTGGCTGTATGTGGACGACCATGCGAAGGGAATCGATATGGTGCAAGAGCATGGGAAGCTGGGAGAGACTTATAATATCGGCGGACACAATGAGAAGCGTAATATTGAGATTATCCGCATTATACTTGAGACATTGCAGGAGATGCTTCCGGAGAATGACCCGAGAAGAGAGCTTGTCAGCGAGGATCTGATTACCTATGTTGAGGACAGAAAAGGACATGACAGAAGATATGCGATAGCGCCGGATAAAATTAAGGCGGAGATCGGCTGGGAGCCGGAGACAATGTTCAAAGAAGGCATCAAAAAGACGATTGCATGGTTCTTTGAGAATGAGGAATGGATGAAGAACGTGACTAGCGGAGACTACCAGAAATATTACGAGGAGATGTACAAATAAGGATGAAATTTGATATAAAGAAGGTGAACCGGGGGAAGTGCGCACAGATATTCTTATTGGTTGTATTTACGGTTGCCGTCCTTTGGCTGGCAAAGTCTGTGCTAGTCGGGGTAAATCTTCCGTCGGACGCCTTTAAGGTATTGGGAATGACGATTGTTGCAGTGATAATGGCGCTAATCTGGTTTGTTTATCTGGCTGCAGAGAAGGGAATATGGAAGCTGGAGAGGATTTATGTGGTATGCGGCCTTACAATGGGAATTATATATCTTTTTGTGATTCCGCCGTACGCAACGCCGGACGAGGTGGCGCATATCAATTCTGCGTATCATGTGTCAAACGTAATCCTGCATACCACGGGGGAGAATGAAGGCGGAGAAATAATCGCAAAGCGTATGTGCGATACGGAGGAGTTTTCCAGCACTATTAACCGCGGGACTTATAATCATTTAATTGACAGCCTGTTCCAAGAAACAGGGGATACGAGTATGAAGGAAAAACACTGTGTATATACCACGCCGTATCTGGTATATTTTGTTAGCGGGACAGGAATTGCATTTGCAAGGCTTCTGCATATGAACTGGGCAGGAGTGCTTTTGATGGGAGGATTTTTTAATGTATCCTTTTTCGTTGGGATGATGTATTATGCGATGAAAAAACTCCCGTTTGGAAAGATTGCGCTTTTTGCAATCTGTATGATGCCGATGACCCTGCAGCAGACAAGCTCCTTTTCCTATGATCAGATGGCAATCACAATGGCATTTCTTGTGACTTCGCTTGCCTTGCGGTTTGCCTATGGGGAAGAGCCGGTAAAGAAAAGTGAGATTGTAGTGTATATCCTTGCTTCAGCTATGCTGGTGATTTCCAAGGGAGGCGCATATTCTGCCATAGTATTCCTGCCGTTTTTGCTGATGTTTTCAAAGGAAAAGCTGACGAAAAAAAATCTGCTGTATGCAGGAGGATTTACGGCGGGAATGGCGCTTATCCTTCTGCGGGGGAAAATTGCATCGTTTTTTGCAGGCAGTGCGGCGTCCGTGACAAGTGCAGTAGACGCCGTAACGGAGCATGAAGGCGCTTATATTGCATGGGCGGACAGCTATGCGTACAGTCTCTCGGAATTGCTCCATCAGCCCCGGCTGTTTCTACAGCTCTTGATAAATACGTTTCAGACGAATATGGATTTTTATATGGAGTCAATGATCGGATCTCACTTAGGCTGGCTGACAATAAAAGTTGCAACGGTATATCTGATTGGCTTTATAGCGGTTCTCCTTCTGGGAGTGCTATTGCAGGAAGGCGAGCCGGTCGGCATACGGATGAAGGACCGGTTCGGCATGTGGGTCATTGGAGCATCTGCAATCGGTGCCAGCATGATGGCGATGCTGTTATATTGGACACCAAAGGAGACCGGTTCAATCCTTGGCGTACAAGGACGGTATTTTATTCCGGTTTTATTCCTAATGGCATTGACGCTGCGTAATAAGGCGGTCGTGTTCAAAAAGAATTTGAATAAAGTACTGGTACTTACATTGTTAATACTTGAATTGATTGTTGTTATCTCCGTGTTACAGGACAGTGTTTTTGCATTTTAGATAAAATGGAGGATGGATTTTTATGAAGGGAATTATACTTGCCGGGGGTTCCGGCACGCGTTTATATCCGCTGACAAAAGCGATTTCAAAACAAATTATGCCGGTGTATGACAAGCCGATGATTTACTATCCGTTGTCTACTCTGATGCTTGCCGGTATTCGCGAGGTGCTGATTATATCTACACCGAGAGATATTTCGGTGTTTGAAGAGCTGCTTGGGGACGGTTCCCAGCTTGGAATGCGCTTTGAATATGCGGTTCAGGAAAAGCCAAGGGGACTTGCTGACGCTTTTATTATCGGTGCGGAGTTTATCGGAGAGGATGCGGCCGCGCTTGTGCTTGGCGATAATATTTTCTATGGACAGAGTTTTTCGAAGGTGCTTAAGAGTGCGGCGGAACGTACGGAGAAGGAGGGCGGAGCAACGATTTTCGGCTACTATGTCAGAGATCCGAGAGAGTATGGCGTGGTAGAGTTTGACGAGAACGGCAAAGCGTTGTCGATTGAAGAAAAGCCTGAGAACCCGAAGTCGAATTATGCGGTGCCGGGATTATATTTCTATGACAACAGCGTTGTGGAGATTGCCCGGAACGTAAAACCGTCAGCCAGAGGCGAGATTGAGATTACAAGCGTAAATAACGCCTATTTGGAGAAGGGCACATTGTCCGTTGAGACATTGGGCAGAGGATTTGCATGGCTTGATACCGGCAATCACGACATGCTTCTTGCGGCGGCGGATTTCGTGTCGGCATTTCAGAAGCGTCAGGGATTGTACATTTCATGTATTGAGGAGATTGCGTATAAAAGAGGATTTATCAACAGAGAGCAGTTGATTGAGCTGGCACAGCCCTTGCTTAAGACGGAATACGGGCAGTATCTGATGGAGATTGCAAAAGGGCTGTAAAAATCGCTGCCGGCTGCAGAATGGATAAGAAAACAATGCAGCGGAAAGAAAGGATTAGATAGAATGGGAAAGTTAAAGGTGACAGAAGATTGTAATGGAATCGAAGGGCTGAAGGTTATTGAGCCGGAAGTGCTCGGCGATGCCAGAGGATACTTCATGGAGACATACAGTAAAAGAGATTTTGAAGAAGCGGGAATTGCTTGTGAGTTTGTACAGGACAATCAATCAGCGTCCAAAAAGGGCGTTCTCCGCGGACTGCATTTCCAGTTTGACTATCCGCAGGATAAGCTGGTGCGGGCTATCAGGGGAGAAGTGTTTGATGTAGCAGTGGATTTGCGGGAAGGATCTAAGACCTTTGGAAAGTGGTTCGGCATAATTCTTTCTGAGGACAACAAAAAGCAGTTCTTTGTTCCCAAGGGCTTTGCGCATGGCTATCTGGTTCTGTCGGATTATGCGGAATTCTGTTATAAGGTAACGGATTTTTATCATCCGAATGACGAGGGCGGTCTGCTGTGGAAGGATCCGGACATCGGAATCGAATGGCCGATACCGGAGGGGATGACAGAAGAAGGTTTGATTTTTTCGGATAAGGATAAGATATGGAAAGGGATTGCCGCTTATAAAGAGGATCGGAATAACTGCAGAAAGTAGCGGATGCCGTTTCCGGAACGACCGAAGGAAGTGAATCGTAACATAGAATGAGGTAGATATGGTATCAGAGATAAACAGTAAGATTAATCCGATTGAGATGTTGAAAGAGCGGAAGTTAATCTGGAAGTTGGCGAAAAATGATTTTAAAACTAAATTTGCGGGCTCCTATCTGGGAACTATCTGGGCGTTCGTACAGCCGGTGATTACGGTATTAGTCTACTGGTTTGTGTTTGAAAAAGCGATTGGTTCAGCGACGCAGACTACCAGAGCGGGAATTGAGGCTCCGTTTTTAATCTGGCTGATGGCGGGACTGGTGCCCTGGTTCTTTTTTCAGGATGCCATGAACGGCGGGACTGGTGCGTTGTTAGAATACAACTATCTGGTGAAAAAGGTCGTGTTTAAAATTAACATCCTTCCGTTAGTAAAGATTATTTCTGCACTGTTCGTACATCTGTTTTTTCTGGCGGTGGCTGTGCTTATCTGTTTTGGCTATGGTATATACCCCAATTGGTACATGCTTCAGGTATTTTATTATGCAGTCTGCATGATTCTTCTGGTGACTGGACTGGTATATGCTACGGGTGCGATTGTCATATTTTTCCGTGACATGGCGCAGATTGTGGCGATTGCACTTCAGATTGGCGTGTGGGCGACTCCGATTATGTGGAATATTGATTCTCCCGATATGGCAGAGCGGATTCCTGATGTTGTGATGAAAATTTTAAAGCTGAATCCTATGTACTATATTGTCAATGGTTACAGAGACGCTCTGATCAATAAAGTTGCCTTCTGGGAGTATCCGGGACTTACCGTTTATTTCTGGGTATTTACGGTTCTGGCGCTGTGGTTCGGTACTGCCGTTTTTAAAAAACTGCGGGTGCATTTTGCAGATGTGTTATAGTGGAGAAAAGCAGATGGAAGAGATTGCGATTAAAGTAGATAATATCAGCAAGGTATATCGGCTGTATGACAAGCCCACTGACAGGGTCAGGGATGCGCTTGGTCTTGGACGAAAAAAGCGGTATAAGGAACATTACGCACTAAATGGTGTGAGCTTTGAGGTGAAGAAAGGCGAATCCGTCGGAATTATCGGAACGAACGGCTCAGGAAAATCTACCATCTTAAAAATCATTACGGGCGTGTTAAATCCCACCGGAGGAGAACTGACGGTAGACGGAAGGATTTCGGCTCTGTTAGAGCTTGGCGCCGGATTCAATATGGAATACACCGGAATTGAGAATATTTATCTTAACGGAACCATGTGCGGCTTCACCAGAGAAGAAGTAGATGAAAGAATGCAGGATATTCTGGACTTTGCGGATATCGGGGACTTTGTTCATCAGCCCTGCAAGACCTATTCCTCCGGTATGTTTGTCCGCCTTGCATTTGCGGTGGCAATCAATATTGATCCGGAAATTTTAATTGTAGATGAAGCTTTGTCGGTGGGAGATGTGTTCTTTCAAGCGAAATGTTATAAAAAATTCGAAGATTTCAAGGAAATGGGCAAAACAATTATCTTCGTCAGCCATGATTTGAGCAGCATCAGCAAGTACTGTGACAGGGTGATTCTTTTAAACAAGGGTAACAAGATTGCGGAGGGCGGACCGAAGGAAATTGTGAATCTCTATAAACGCTTTCTGGTAAATCAGGGAGAGGTGGACGGGAAAGCGCAGTCCGATGCACAGGGGCAGGCTGACAGCGGGGATGGGATGAAGAGCTGGAAGTCCAATTATGTCATCAATCCGGAAGTGGATGAATATGGAACAGGCGCTGCCAACATTATAGATTTTGCAGTGATAGATGAGGATGGAAGATGCACGAACAGCATCATGAAAGGAACTGCCTTTCAGATTAAGTCCAAGGTTCGTTTTATGGAACAAGTGGACAATCCCATTTTTACCTTTACATTTAAGGATATTAAGGGAACGGCAGTTACCGGGAGCAATACAATGATAGAAAAGGTAGATATCGGAACGGCAAGTCCGGGCGAAGTATATGTGGCATGTTTTGAACAGGATATGTCCTTACAGGGCGGAGAATATCTGCTTTCCATCAGCTGCACCGGATATGCGGACGGAGAATTTCAGGTATACCATCGGTTATATGACGTCATCAATGTGACCGTAATCTCGGATAAAGATACGGTCGGATTTTACGATATGAATTCAAAGACAAGCATTGAGAAGGTGGAAGCGTAATGGAAGAATTACAGAGCCGGAACATCACATACGGAAATGTGAGGGATGAAAAGGAGACATCGGAGCTTTGGAAGCTGTATGAGGCAGTCTGCAATTATCCGAAGGAGGCATATCATGGCCTGCTGGTAGAGAAGAAGAGCGCAGTATTCCTCTATCATCTCGCCGCCATGCGCAGACAGCTTTTAGAGTGGTTTTCCTTCCAAGGCACGGAGCGGATTCTGGAGCTTGGCGCAGGAGCGGGGGCGTTGACGGAGCTTTTGGCGGAGCGCGGTTTTTTGGTGGATGCTGTGGAGCCGTCGGAAATACTTGCAAAGTGTAATGCAAAAAGGAATGCGTCCTCTTCTAACCTGCGGATATTTGCGGGATGTCTGGAATGTGCGCATAAGGAGTGGGAGGTTTTAGAGGAAGGGAGCTATGATATGGTGGTTTTAGCGAATTCCTTAACTGACGCCTCTTATCTGATGGGAAGAGCCGCTACACAGGCGGAGGTTTTGAATCTGGCTTTACGGTATCTGAAACAGGGCGGGCAGCTTATTCTATCAATAGAGAACCGCATGGGCCTAAAGTATTGGGCAGGCTGCAAGGATGAGGCGACCGGTACGTACTTTGGGGGAATTGAAGGGGAAAAGGATAAGACTTTGGCAAGCGGCAGGACGAAGCGGGAACTGGAAGAGCTGCTATGTGATGCGGGGCTAAGGGAATACCGATTTTACTACCCCTATCCGGACGCACAGTTTCCGACGATGATTTATTCCGACGAATATCTTCCGAAGGAGGGAGAGCTGCGGACGAATCTGAGAAATTATGATGCAGACCGCTATCTGTTGTTTGATGAGCGCAAGGTGTTTGATACGCTGCTGCGGGAGAACCGTTATCCGGAATATGCGAACGCATTTCTTGTGATAGCCGCGAAGGGAAAGATTAGATGAACCGGATGATATTTACGAAATATTCGGCGGAGAGAGACAGAAAATTTGCAATCCGCACGGACATTGTGAAAAAAGAAGATGGAAATCTGGAAGTGGAAAAAAGGGCGCTTTATCCAGAGGGACAGGCACATGTCTCTGGGATTTTCCGCTGGTATGAGCTGTTATCGAAGGAGTATGAGGAGGGGCAGTTTCTGGTAAACCACTGTAGGAAGATACCGGAAGGAGTAGGTCTTTCTTATTTAACAGGCGATACCTTGCAGCAGAGGATGGAACAGCTTGCGAGGGAAGGGAAAGAGCAGGAAATTTCCGATTATGTGGAGCAGTATCTGGAGCGGATGACGCAAGGAAGTAACTGGATTCCTTTCGAAAAGACGGAACGATTCGTACAGGTATTTGGCGATGTGGATTTGCCGGAGGAGTTAAAATGCCGGCAGGTGACAAATATTGATATGATATTTTCCAATATTGTACTGGAAGGGAAGGATTGGCATTTTATTGACTATGAGTGGACATTTGACTTTCTGGTTCCGCTTCATTTTGTTTTGTACCGCGCCTGCTTTCTGGCATCTCATGAGATTGCAGACGCATCCTGTTTAAAATTTCCTGTCCTGATGCGGAGGCTGGGAATCGATGAGGCCGAACAGCAGATGTATGCTTCAATGGAAGAGCATTTTCAGGAATATGTCAGGAATAATACAGTGCCTATCCGGGACATGCTGTTAGAGACCGGATATCGCGCGATTCCGATGGTTGAGGTAGAAGAGTATGTCCGGAGAAAAGCGATTTCGGATTTAACGGTAAGCTGCACAGGGGAGTCGGAAGAAAGGCTCAGATGTCAGTCAGAGATCCGAATCTGTCCGGTGGGAACGGAAGGAGTAAAGATTTTTCTGACGCCGCCGGGAGAGGCTGTCAGGCTGACGGTCACCGTTGGAAGCGGGAGCTGCCTCATACAGATTGTAAGATATCTTGTGGGCAGGGAAGAGAGAACGGTGGAAGGGGTTGAAGCAAATGGAATGGATCTGGGCGGGGGACTGTATCTGGTGATGGCAGAGACAGCGGAGGTTACGTTTCATTGCGCAGGCGGTATGGAAACCGAGATATATTTGCGGATACAGACATTAAACCTGTCAGTGAATCAAGTATTACTCGACCAGTTGAACCAACTGTATGGGCAGAGGACGGAACTGGAGAACGAATTGGTGTCACTGAAAAATTCTAAGTATTACAAGGCATATGAAAAGACAAAGCGTTTGTTAAAAAAATGACCGGAGGGCATATGATACAGGGTAAGTCGGTGAAAAAGAAGGATTTTATGTATAGCATAGACCAGATAACGGTCTTTCCGATTGGAGAAAATTACAGAGTGCAGCTTAGGGGATGGGCAATTGACAAAAGAGATTTGGACAGCAGGGTGGTCTTAGATGGCGAACCCGGCGTCAAGAATATTATTTTTGAGCAGGCCAGACGCGCAGATGTGCAAAGCCGTTATGGCAGGGAGTATGGTGATGTAACGAACTGCGGATTTCAATGCCGGTTTGACTGTCTGAAAAAGGAAGCAGACAAGCTTATCGTGAGATTGTATTTGCAGAAGCCGAAATCTAAGGAGAGAAAGCTGTTTCTTTCTCTATCCCTTTCGGAATTGGACGAATATCTTTGGAAGCCGAAAATGGAATGTAAAATCGAGGATTTCTATTATGTCGGGGGAAGAATCGTTGCACAGGGATGGGCATATGCCAGTCTGGCTGACGGAGTGTGCAGGCGTCCCCAAATCCGTATATGGAATGCGTCTGGCAGAGAGGTGGATTTCAAAATCAATGATGTGATCCGACTGGATATAGAGCAGATGACCGGACAGCCGAGTGTCGAAGGGGCACTGGGTTTCCGGCTGGAATGGCAGGCGAAGAAAGATGAGACTTATCAGGTGGAATTTGAGGCAGGTCATTTTCAGAAGAAAATAGCGGTCAATGAAATCGGTATGAGGCGTATCACATATCTTGGCCATAAAGCGCTGCGAAAGGGCGTGCGTATTGCGAAGCGGATGCTTCGTCTGGAAAATAAGAGTTATCATGTCTGGGAAAAAGAACATCGGGTCACTACGGAAGAGTGGAATCGGCAGAGGCAGGAAGCGTTTGCCTATATGCCCAAAATCAGCATTGTTGTACCGGCATATCGGACGCCGGAGAAATTTCTGCGGGAGATGATAGATTCTGTCAAGAACCAATCTTATGAAAATTGGGAGCTGTGTATCGGAGACGGCAGTATAGATGACAGTATCTGCGGAATCATTGCGGAATATGCAAAAGAAGACAAGCGGATAAAATATAAAAAATTAGCGGATAATTATGGTATATCAGGAAATACGAACGAAGCGTTAAAGCTTGCAAGCGGTGATTATCTGTCTTTGTTGGATCACGACGATCTGCTGACGCCGGATATTTTATATGAGGTGGTAAAACGCATCAATGAAACAGGAGCGGAGGTCTTGTATACGGATGAGGACAAGGTAACGATGGATTTAAAGGAGTATTTTGAGCCTCATTTTAAACCGGACTTCAATCTGGATTTACTGCGGAGCTGTAATTATATCTGTCATTTTTTCGTGGTAAAGAAAAATATTTATGAGCGGGTCGGGCAATTCAGGGAAGAGTGCAACGGTTCTCAGGATTATGATTTCATACTCAGGTGCACTTCAGCGGCAAACCGCGTGGAGCATATCGCAAAGATTCTCTATCACTGGCGCTGCCATCCGAATTCGACAGCCGGAGATCCTCAGTCGAAGATGTATTGTTACGAAGCGGGAAAGCGCGCGCTTGAGCTGGCTCTTGCAGCACATGGAATAGAGGGCGCAGAGGTGGCAATTGATGCGCATTTCGGATATTACA
>Ga0137307_101172_pt1 | contig 25348 bp, 26 predicted proteins | sample NAcewD2O_March_2_FD_97180 | JGI IMG/M metagenome (GOLD analysis project Ga0137307, IMG submission 97180) | Mouse cecal microbial communities from Vienna, Austria - N-Acetylglucosamine amended D2O_March | ecosystem: Host-associated > Mammals > Digestive system > Large intestine > Cecum | place... | reverse complement strand
CACATTGGAAATCGTTGTCAAAAGCCCAAGCACCACAGGTGCGTCCTCCGGTTTTCCCAGCTTTTCAATGCAATGATACATATATCCAAAAGACACTGGTGCAAACATATCTTTCAAAAGTGAAATTCCATATCCTATAAGAAACACCAAAGGATTTTTCGATATCACAAAAAATAATGCGGATACAATGTCAAAAGCTATGTCAAAGATGTACACAGCCTTTTTATTGTCCCCCTTCACCCCATAGGCCAAAATCAGGGAACCTACACAGTTTATAATAGTAAATAAACTGGTATATTTCAAAAACACAGCAATGGAAATCCCTTTATCCACTGCCAGGAGTGGGACAAATTTTAATGTCACCGAATAAACTACGGATGCAATCTGGATCACCAGCAGTGCAAGAAAAATCCTGTTTTTGATGATACTTTTCATTTGCCGGAGATAATCAGACAACTTCAGTTTCTCTTCTGTCCCCTTCTCCCTGCTTACAATATGACGCACCCGAAAAGTACAGATCCCTGCAATCACAAAACCTATGCTGAGTATCACATAAATGTACTCTATTTTTATATATTCAATGATTTTCCCGCTTGCATATGTGCTGGCTGCAATAGCGCCGTACAGAAAAATATCCCGAACCGCAAAATATTCACTTCTTTTCTCCGAAGGGACTGCAAGATTTATCTCATTTCCCACAGAAAAATTAAAGACGATACGCACCAGATAAATCATCAGCAAAGCTGTGAATACAAACCTGTTATTCCCTGCAAAACTGATGACAAAACAGGATACTACCGCCAGCGCAATGAAAATCACATGGATGACAGCCGGAGAAAATTTTTGGTTAAAAAACACTATTACTAAAGGCAGCACAACCTCTAAAACATTTATGATGGACCAAAATATTCCGTATGATGCCTCAGACATTTTTCTGGAGTCAAACACAAAGGGAATGTTGTTTTCCATCCCCCCATTTGCCAGGAAAAAGGCAAAATACAAAAGCAGGATGACTGCATAGGACTTTAGGATGAATTTGAATGAATCAACCATATTCTTCATTAGCTTCTAATCTCTCAATCCGTAATAATTTTCTCTCTACTTAAAAAATCGAGAAATGAGTTGATTTTTTTATCAATGTTTTCTGTTCCCTTTTCTTCAAAAAGTTCTTTCTTATAGCATTCCAAAGTCCCTGTCTGTATGGCATGTAATAAATCATATTCAAGTCTTTTCCCTTTGTAAATTTTCTCGCGATTTAAATCAAAAATGTATAAGGTCCCATTTTCAATCCTTTCCTCATATCTTATAATAATTCCATCACTGATGTTCATCATTTATTTTCCCCCTTGTTTATCAAAAAACAGTTTCTATCACCTGTTCCAAATTTTCCAGATTTATAAAAGGACGAAGCAGGACATCCACCCAAGCAGTTGCTTTTTTGCTTGCAACTCAAACAAATTTTATTGTTAGGATTACGATTACGAAATGCCTTCCATTTTCCTGAATTTTTCCATTTATCTTTAAAATCTTCATCTAAAATATTGCCAATAACTAATTCTTCCATATTGAGATACGAACACGGATAAACGAAACCATTTTCATCTATCTCACATGAGACGACACCAGCCGGACAAACAAATTTATCTATACATAGTTTCTTATAAATTGAAGGATGCGTTTCTTCTAACCATGTCAGGAGCGAATAGGATAAAGGTAACGGATCAGATATGATAACAATATCATCATTACAAGCAAAATAGTGACTTAGTACTTTGTCAAATTCTAACAACAACTCTTCATCTTTTGCACATTTTAAATCACTCATTTCATGCTCAAACAGAGGCATAAACCTAATAGTATCTATATTATATTCTATGCAGAAAAGATATACATCTATCATATGAATATAGTTTATGTCAGTTACAACCATTGTCGCTTGAATTGGAATATTTTTCTTTTTGAGCTTACAAATATTTTGAATAAGCTTATCAAAATCTGCTCCATTTCTGAACCTTGTATAGTTATCAAAAATATCATCAAGACTTATTTTTATTACATCCGTTTCTCTATTCAACACTATACTCAAGAAATCAATCATTTCATCATCTAGCAACAATCCATTTGTCAACAAAGAAATACTTATGTGCTCACTTCTTACATATTGTATTATATCCATAATGTATGGATGTAAAAGTGGTTCTCCACCTGTTATTGAAATACTCGCAACATTATTCTCTGAAACAGTATCAACTATTTCTTTCCACTTTTCCATATACAAAATACTCTTTTCTCTATATTTGCTTTTCTGAGAACAATGTAAGCATTTCAAATTGCACATATCTGTGATTTTCATTACAATATGCAGTGGATATGATAATAAAATATTGTTACTATTATATTGCCTATTAAAATAATGCATTAAAAAAGAAATTGTCTTTCCTTTTTTAGGAAATGGTGTTGTCTGAAATTTGAAGTATCTCAATAAAATGTCTTCACTTATCTTCTCAAACATATTATATCTCCTTTAAACCAAACAGGTTCCATCTGGCATATTTATAGTTCCATATTTTTCATAAGCATATTTCATATTTCCACCTAAACAAATAGGAAAAATTTTGCACTTAGCACATTTAGTTTTGCTTAAATCACGCCCAGATCTAAACTCCTTCCACGTTAATCCCTGTTCCCAAATTTCTTTAATATTTTCTTTGTAAACATTTCCTCCCGAAAAATTTTTGTCCCATTCTGGTCCTGGAACTACGTCTCCTTGTGCATCTATTTGAATTGATGAATTTGTTTCGTTTGGGTAAATAACATACTTATCATACTGTAATTTCCCAAACAGATTATCCAACTGAAGGCTATCATAATGTTTATTAAGCAAATATTGAAAAAATTGATTAGCATGTAGCCGCAACTGTGTTGTAGTTTCATTTTCAAAATTCTTACACTTTACTATTTCAAGCAAATAGTCATAACTATTTATATCCTTTTCAAATAATTGTGCTTTTCTGAAACGAAAAACCGGAACCACAGAAAAAGTTTGAACATCTAATGAATTGGCCAACATATATGTATTAAAAATATCATATTGATTAATGCTAGTTGCACAAAATGCAGCTCTAACTGGAATATTATATTTTCTTAAACATCTGATTCCCTTAATTACAGAATCGAAAATTTTACTATTTCTTTGTTTATCATGTACCATTTCAGTTGAACCATCTAAGCTAATTTGCACTGCATCTGTATTTAAATCTAACACTCTAGATAACTTCTCTGCAACTCCTTCATCTATCAATGAGCCATTTGACATGATTTCAACTATAATATTTTTACTTTTCAGTATATCTATAACTTCAAATAAATTTTCACACATAAATGGCTCCCCGCCGGAAATTGATACCATCATCACATTCAACTCTGCAATTTCATGTGCTACTCTTAATAATTCCTCCCTATAATGTTTATTTCCTAATGAAGCCCAGCAATGTAAACAGTTTGAATTGCATTGGCCAGTTATTTTCCATAAAATCCTTGCTGGTGAACTCAATACTACCCTTTCTTTTTCTTGTATACGGAACATAGTATTTACAGCAAAATTACATGCTCTTCTATCCGCATTAGGATTATTATTTGACAATACGAGTGCTTTATTTGCTTCTTCTATCAACTTTAGTTCATCCATGATATTTCCTCCAGTTTAATAAAAAATCTGCCAATATTATTAGTACTCCTATAAACTACATATTGATGAATAGAAGTACTCAATAACATTGGCACATCGAAAACATTAGCCTGAGTGTGACTTTGTAACAGTCATGACAGGTTTAATTTCTTCCCCATCCTGAATAATTTCCGGCGTAACATCCTCAATTAGGAACTCTACTTCTTTCTGCTCCATTTTGTTATTAATTTCCTGCATCTCTTTCACCTCCTTTCTAAGAAAATATTATTTAGATGTTTACAAATTCTGCGATCAACTAAATTCATTAATACAACGGTTGTTACTTTATCAGCATATGTAGCAAAAGCCCATGACGTATCCGGTTATATTTCTTCTAACCGAATACGTCATGGGCTTTTTACTAAGCTAATATTACAATTTCCATATACAAAGGAGGTGCGATATGCATAAAAAATTATTAAAAAACATTCTTGTTCTTACGTTATTATTAAACATTTTTAACTTCAAACAGTTCTTAGGCAGCAAAATCATCGAACATCCTGTTATGAATGATAGAGTGCAATTATACTGCAATTTAGAAAAACAGGATTAAGGCAATTATTATATCAATGAACTAATCTCATGATAAAACTTTAAGATATCTTTTGAATATTGAAAATACTCAGGGTATATCTTCGCCAATTGATATGCGTGCCAGACATAGCATTTTGCCTGTCCCATTTTTTCTTTTGATTCTAAACCCTTCTCTATTTTTTTAACGATATTCCATCCAAGATTGTAATATAAATTAAACAGGCAATTTGTTTTGTTTTTCCTTATCAGCCACTTTATTTCTTCCAAACATATTTGAATACTCTCATCATATCTACCATTAAGGCCTAGCATGCTAGAATAATTTGTACTAATTAAATACCTTGGCCTGTCATCACAGATCACATATTTTCCCTGAAAATATCTTCGGATATTCCGAAAAATAAAATCCGCTTTTTCTACTTCTCCTATATCCCCGGAATAGCTGGCAATATTATAAAGAATCATCATTTCATTTTCAGAAATTCGCATAAATTCTGAATTTAGCAGTTTCTCATAATCCTTAACCGTCAATTTTAAAAGTTTTTCCCATTCTTCCAAAGCATTCTCTATAGAAATTTCGCCCCTGCGGAATTTTATAATAATTTCGATTCGACCTACATATTGACGGTTTTCCGGATATTCCATTGACATGCAATGTTCATTTTTTATATTTTCCAACATTTCCTCTGCTATATTCCAATCTTTTCTTTCAATGGCATAAAGCAGTTTTTTCATCTTTTCCTGCAAATCCACTGTTTCACACTGAACTGGAAAAGTATAAAGTTCCCCCGCCTCACCCATCCTTTGCATAAGCTGTGTAAACTTATCATTTGTAGGATTTATCTGACCATTTTCATACCGGGAAAGGGTTGCCGGCTCACAGATAAACTGGGAAAGTTCTTCCTGGGTCATGTTTTTTGCAAGGCGTGTATATTTTATAATTGCTGATTTATTGTACTCTGCCACAGCTCAATCCCCTCCTCCGTTAATTCTCCCCCATGTCCCATGTTTATTATTTTTAATGCAGTCATAAAATTACTGTCTTCCTGGGTAAATTCTTTCCCCATTTTCTCCCTTACCTCTTTCAAAAGAGACATAATCTCATATAAATCCCACAACTGATATTCCCGAATCATTTCTTCCCTGGCCTTTAACAGCATTTCCTCCGCCCCTTCAAAATCTGAATTCTGACAGGCAATATCAGACATGCGGTATAGGATATGGGGATAATACATCACCCGTTTTTCATTGTCCCAGGAAAATTCTTCCATATATTTCTTTAATATATGAAACATTTCATTAGACTTCTGTTTTTCCCCTGTAAGGTACAGACATTCCGCCATCTGAAAGATAAGCTCTGTCTCAGTATTTGTTAAAAGGATACCGCTTTCACTTTCCTTTAAAGCCTCTTCCATTTCCGTACACTGCATCGCTTCTTTAAATTTCTTTACTGCTAGGCTCAGATTTCCCTCTTTTTTTGATATTTCCCCTTCTTTTAGTAAAACATACTGCATATGAAGGGAATGGCAGCTTTTTATGCTGTCCTTATACTGACTAAGACTGTCTTTTGCCATCTCAATATCATCCTCCCAGATGGCATTTTCTATTTCTTTCCGCAGCATAATCTGGCGGTACTCCTCGTCCGACAACACAAACTCAAACTGATACGGAAAAATCCCCAATCTCTCCAAAAGCGAATCCGCCATTATCTTTTCCGGCATCCGCTCGTCGTTTTCATACCGTGATAATGCCATAATGGAGCATAATCCTCTGCACAGTTTTGTCCTTTTGACATTTTTTACTTTTCTGTTGCTTTCCATTAATTCTCCAAAGGTATTTTCATGTATCATTTCTCCGCTTGTCCTTTCAAATTTTTTATCTGAAATGTGTTTGCATGTAATCTTATAGTATCACACCCCATGGATTGCTTCAATCATTTACAACCATCATATATACTAGGTTACAGCGATTGGACAAATATCCTGTATCAGAAACGCACTCTCCCGGCTTTTTCTTTTTTGTCCATAAGCTGCCTGTATTTATTAATACGGCTAGATAACGGTATCATCCAATATATACCCGTATTCGTATCTTCGAAGCAGTAATAATGCAGCCTATTTTCTTCATTGATCTGTCCTCATGATGGAAAAAGTCCCTCACCTTACGGTGAAGGACCATACTTTCGACCCAACCATTTATATACCGCACATTGGTCAGCGGTAAACTTTCCTTATGCTTCATATTAGCAAACACCAGGTGGAAAGTCAATAAAACTTTACCAGAAAATTTTATAGCCTTTTAAGTTTACCCTGGCAGCAGAATAATAATTCTTGAAATTTTATTCATTCAGGAATATGATAAAAATATAAAGGAAATTTATATGACTGAAAAAGAACCATAGAAAGAATTTGAATTGTATATGAATATGAATTAATATGAAAGAAATATATTGTAATTTGCTTCAATTTGATATACTATGTCAATAGAAAGGAAGTGTTAAAATGACTACTGTAAGTCTTAGATTTGATGATGAAATGAAAAAACAACTGGATGAAATGTGTGATGAGATGGGAATGAACCTTACTACTTTCTTTATGATTTATGCAAAAAAAGCTTTGCGGGAACGTCGAATCCCATTTGACATAGCTGCCCCTTTGGAGCCTTTTTACTCCGATATCAACATGAAACAATTAAAAAAAACAAATCAGCAAGTAAAAAACGGACAGATAATCGTAAAAACTATGGAAGAATTAGAGGCTATGGAACATGAGTAAAATTACTTTTGCTGAGGATGTATGGGATGAATACCTTTATTGGCAGTCGCAGGATAAAAAGACACTGAAAAAATAAACAGTCTCTCAAAATCTATACAACGGGAGCCTTTTATTGGAGAAGGGAAGCCGGAACCACTAAAAAACAGTACGAATGGAGAATGGAGCAGACGAATCAATGAAAAAGACAGGCTTGTTTATTCCGTTAACAATGAATGTATTGTTGTAATTCAATGCAAGGGACACTATAACGATAAATAAATCTTACACATTACCACTGTGTTACAACCTCTCCCTCAAAAACTCCAAAATCTTCTCATAATTTTCCGGCTCATGGGGAAAAGTGCAGTTGCTGCAGTCTTTGATCCTTCTTCCTCCCGATTCCCGAAAAAACGGATTTCCGGGACAGCCTTCATATCGGTTCATAGGGCAATAGCAAAACAGACAGTTAAACTCCTCCCCCTGCATCCCCTTATGGCAGGGAAAATATTTGCAGTCCTGATTTTTAAAATATTTATGGCTGTTTTCCATATATCTCCTCCAATGGAACCCATCTATTTTTTTATCTTTTCAATTACACATCTATGGAGTTTGTCTGGATTCTCCTTGTCATAATTCACTGCCACAAGCATGATTTCGCCGCTAAAACCTTCCAGTGCCTGTGTGTACTGCCGATTTTTTATCTGCTGCAGGGCAGAATGAACAGACTTGCCATATTTGAGTTCTACTACCATCGCAGGTTTATCTGTGTGGGGCAGCGGTAAAAATACAATATCTGCAAACCCTTTTCCCGCCGGAAGTTCACGCACAAGTATATAGTCCTTCCTTGCGCTGTAATAAGCAAGCCCGATGGCACATCCAAGGGAATTTTCATCGTTGTAAGTAAATATAGATGCCGCTTCTGTATGTGCTCTGTCAAGTCCTAAAGCCACACTCTCCTCATCACCATTCAACGTATCCTCAAGGAGTTTTTCTGATGCCTTCAGTATTTGCATAACCTCCTGCCAGCCGCCCACACTCATGGCATTTTCAAATTCTCCGATAATTTCCTTATTTGGTATAAAAGCCTCTTTTTTCTGTCCATCATAGGCAAGATACCCCAGATGAATCAATAGTGTCAGCACGTCATCCTTTGTCTTAAAAGTACACATATCGTTCTGAAAACTGTTTGTATTTACAGCAGCCCTCCCGCCGCCAATCATCTGTGCAATATCAAAACGAAGCCCGTCAAAGTCCATATCCATATAGATTTTCAGCGCTTCATAAGTTTCTGTGGAAGTCCAGTAATTCTCCAAATCCTGACAGTTCATTGCCTCAACAACAGATTTTGGATTATAAATATGCTTAAATTTCTTAAACATATATCCGTCATACCAGTTGCTGACTTCCTCAAAATCCATCTCAAAACGCCGGCACAGCTCTTTTACTTCCTCCTCTGTAAAACCAGTAAATTCTTCCAGAATTTTCTGATTAGTCATAGAATATTCCCTGAACATATTCAGCGCAGAGTGCTGGCCGTACTTTTTTACCGGCAGAATCCCTGTCATGTAAGCCAGTGCCACATATGGCTGATCTTTTAATAAATTTTGTAAAAAATCAAGGTATCGTTTCTGCAAATCCTCTGACTGCTGCCGCTCCCGCATCACACAATCCCACTCATCTATGAGAAAAATAAATTCCCTGCCCGTTTTTGCATATATTGTCCGCAATGCAGCGGCAAGTTTTAAATGAGACTCATTTATAACTTCTCCATACTCCTCATAGAGCTCTTTTGTAACCTCTTGTTCCAAATATTCCATTATTTTTCCTGCTTCCGCTTCAATGAAAAACTGCTGCATATTCAAATAAATTACGTCATACTGATTCAGAAATTCCTGGAATGTCTCATTTTTTTCTATTTTGTACCCTGCAAAAAGCTTTTTAGAATCACAGCCACGACTGTAATAGGCAGCAAGCATTTTAAGCGTCATGGATTTTCCAAATCTCCTTGGCCTGCTGACACAGAAATATTTTTGTTCCGTATTTATATACTTGTTGGTATATGCGATTAGCTCAGTCTTATCCACATAAATTTCAGAGCGTATGGATTCCCAAAAACTCTTATTTCCCGGATTCAGATAAATTCCCATAGAATATTCCCCCTGTACATTCTGCTTATACCAATCTTTTATCTTTAGTATACTTAAATATGTAAAAAAATCAATGAGCTTTTTTTAAATTTTCTTTTTAGAAAAAGCAGGATATCCGCTAGATATCCTGCTCAATATCTTTCCTTTATCACTTTTACACATATTTCTCTAATGTTTTCCGCACCGCACCCTTCCCGGCGCACATCTGTGCAAAATAATCACAAACCAACTCAGCCAGACCGGCTTCGTAAAGGTTTACACCAAAAATCTTTACATTTTCCAAAACCGGTTTTAAAGATGCCGCATCTACCTTATCTCCCAGTTTCATATCCTTCACATAAGGGCATACCACATCTAAAAGGGGATCCGGGCTTAAAGTAAACGTATTTCCCTCATCATCCACTCCCATAAGGTAACGGAGCCATCCTGCGAAAACAAGAGGAATTTTCTTTAAATCATTGACATTTAACTTATGGGATGCCTGATAAGCTTTTATGGTTTCCCCAAAACGAATTGCAAGCTTCTGGGAGGTATCCGTGGCAATCCGCTGAGGGGTATCCGGCATAAAAGGATTTGGGAAACGGACGTTCAACACCGTATCTATAAAATCTTTCGGGTCTAAAATTCCAGGGTTTACCACCACAGGAAGGCCTTCCGTATAACCGATTTCTTCCACCAGCTTCTTTAAAACGTCATCCTTCATCTCAGCGGAAATCAGCTTATGGCCCAAAAGGCATCCAAAAACTGCCAAAGTAGTGTGCAGCGGATTTAAGCAGGTGCAGACTTTCATTTTTTCCACTTTATTCACAGTCTCACGGTCTGTAAACATCAGGCCGCCTTTTTCAAGTTCCGGCCTTCCGTTAGGAAATACATCCTCAATTACCAGATACTCACATTCCTCTGCATTTACAAAAGGGGCAACATAAGTATTTTTGGAGGTAATGACAGGCTCTAAACCTTCCACCCCGTCCTTTTTTAAAATTTCTTCCACAGAAGTGTCCGGTCTTGGGGTAATCTTATCAATCATAGTCCAGGGGAAAGATACTTTTGTATTATCATTCACATAATCCTTAAATCCCTGATTCACAAGTCCCTGTTCTTCCCATTTTTCCGCAAAGGCGTGGATGGCATTGTAAAGTTTGTCTCCGTTGTGGGAACAGTTATCCATGCTCACCATGGCAATGGGCTTTTTCCCTGCCTGAAAGCGGCTGTATAAAAGGGATGCCACTTTACCGATATAACTTACAGGTTTCTTCGGCCCATTTTTCAAATCCTCCTCCACTGCAGGAATCATCACGCCTTTTCCGTCCAAAAGACTGTAACCCTTTTCTGTTATAGTAAATGATGCCATCTGCAACGAATCCTTGCTGAATATCTCTTTCAACCTGTTATATTCCGCCTCATTTTCCGAATCCAGGGCGATGGATTCCATTACAGATCCAACCACTGTTTTTTCCACAGTGCCGTCAGCTTTTAAAGTGACAAGGATAGAATAATCGTCATGGGGCCGGTTCATTTTCTCCACAATTTCATAGTCATACCCTTCCGCAACCACAAGTCCTCTGTCAATCACGCCCTGATTAAGCAAATTTTGTACCACGTTAGCCTGAAAGGCGCGGAAAAGATTTCCCGACCCAAAATGAATCCAAAAAGGATTTTCCTCTGTGGCTTTTTTCACCTTTTCCATGTCAAATTCCGGAAGGCTGTATCCTGCCAAAGCCCACTGCTCTCTGTCTTTTAATCCCTCTGCATTTAATTTCATTTATTTTGCCCCCTTTACAATGGCTTCCCAAAGTCCGTTTAAGTATGTGGCTCCTAAAGCCCTGTCGTATAAACCATAACCTGGCATAGCCACTTCATCCCAAATCATCCTGCCATGGTCCGGGCGGATGGGCCCGGTAAAGCCGATTTCATAGAGAGCTTTCATAATCTCATACATATCAAAGGTTCCGTCAGAAGAAAGATGAGCCGCCTCCTCAAAATCTGTGGGAGAATTGAATTTCAGGTTTCTTACATGGGCAAAATGGATTCTTCCCTTTAAAGAGCGAATCATATCCGGCAAATCATTTTCCAGATTTGTCCCGTAAGAGCCGGAACAGAAAGTAACGCCGTTGTGGGGATTATCCACCATCTCCATCATGCGGAGAATATTCTTCTTATTGATAATAATTCTGGGCAGCCCAAATACGCTCCATGCAGGGTCGTCCGGGTGAATAGCCATATTGATATCATATTTGTCACAAACAGGCATAATTTTTTTCAGAAAATATTTCAGGTTTTCAAAAAGCTTTTCATCATCCACTTCTTTATACATCTCAAAAAGCTCTTTTACGTGCTCCATACGTTCCGGCTCCCAGCCCGGCATAACGGTTCCGTTCATATCCCCTGCTATGGACTCAAACATTTTTTCCGGGTCAAGGGCGTCCACTGCCTCCTGGGTGTAGGCCAGCACCGTGGAACCGTCGGGACGCATTCTTGCAAGCTCCGTCCTTGTCCAGTCAAATACCGGCATAAAATTGTAACAAACCAGATGCAAATCTTCTTTTCCAAGATTTTCCAGAGTTTCTATATAATTGTCAATGTACTTATCCCTCTCTGGCGCCCCCGTCTTAATTGCATCATGGATATTTACGCTTTCAATCCCGGCTACATGAAGCCCTGCTGCCTCCACTTCTTCTTTCATAGCCCGGATTCTCTCCCTGCTCCAGACCTCCCCCGGAGCCGTATCATATAATGTGGTGATAACCCCCGTAACCCCTGGAATCTGGCGGATCTGTTTTAATGTAACCGTGTCAAATTTAGAACCGTACCATCTCAATGTCATCTCCATAAAAAATACCAACCTTTCTCCTTTTTTCAAATGTCTTTTGAACACATTTTTTTGCTAGTATTAGTATAGATAATCTTTCCAAAAAAATACATTGGGTGATTTGTTGTATATATTGCAAAAATTGCGGTTTAAACAAAAACTATTGATAGGTATCTCTCAGAGAACGGATCATTAATCTGTCTTTTACCTCCGATGCACCCTTAAATTCTCCATTTATTATGTCTTTATTTCGTAAAAATACAGAATAGGGCTCTTTGTCTGTTAAATGGAAATAATTATCGGAAAAAATTACATCCGCATCTTCAAAATCCAATTCCACAAAAGCTGCAAACACCTGGGAAAATAGACGGATTTCATAACCATCTTCCAAATCATAAACTTCCGCCTTAATATCTGCGGGCTTCATCTGAAGATATTTAAAGGGCACGGGAGTCTCAATATTTTTTATTGTCCTGTTGTCCTCAAAAGTAACTCTTCCCTCAAAAAACAGATTTTCTTCCCGGTCCGGCAGTTTTAACCGATTCATCTCTTCCAATCCCATCTCCAGAACTTTTTCAGAACGAAAGTCCCCGGTGCTGCTCTGGGCTGTTACCTTATGGATAACTTCCATATCCATATTTTTTAACAGAATTTCTCCCTGACAAAAGACTTTATTTTCAGTCTCATTCTCTATATAAAGACATACTTTATGGTTCTCTGTAATAATGCTTGCTGTCACAGGTGCGAAAAATCTGCAGGCCATATACTGCAGGGCCTTCCATCTTCCAAAATAATCTACGGAAGACCAGGAGGGCGCATGCCACACATCCCAATAGTGGGCGTCCCCGTCGTTTTCATCATCCGTGTTTGCAAAACATCCTCCCGCTGAGGGAGAAGAGGGCCAGAAAAAGGTATCCGGGTCTGTTTTTTTCATTACATCAGGAATCATGTGTTCAAAAAGTTTAATATAGTCTGCCCTTAAATACATGGTTTGCTCCTGAAATGATTCCCAGTGATTCCATCCTGACTCTATTTCATTATTGCCGCACCATAAACCTAAAGATGGGTGATGGCGAAGCCTTTTTACATTATCAATAATTTCCTGCCTGCAATTTTCCAGAAAGGCATCTGTCACATCATACACATTGCAGGCAAACATCAAATCCTGCCACACAATAATGCCTTTCCTGTCACACATCTCATAAAAATCGTCAGAGGGATAATATCCCCCCGCCCCATACCCTGATGCAGTTAAAATGGGCACGGCAGGCAGAGTCCAGCAAATATTCCTGACGTTCTTTTGTAATATGGGAATACACACAGTCCTCAGGAATATAATCTCCCCCCATTGCAAAAATTTTTAACCCGTTTACCACAAAAGCAAACTCCCGGCCCCATTGGTCTTTTTCCCGGCTGATTTCCATTGTGCGCAAACCGACTGTCTTTTTCTCTTCCTCCAAAACAGTTCCCTTATCATCCAAAAGGCACACTGAAACCTCGTACAAAGGCTGTTCTCCGTATCCGTTGGGCCACCATAATTTCAGATTTTCAATAAGGAATTCTCCTTCCCACGTTACCTTATCTTCTAAAACACTTTTTTTCTCCTGTAAAATCTCCCCAGTCCCGGTATCTCTTACACTTACCAAAACCTGCTGTTCTTCCTGTCCCTTAGAAGCATGGGTAAACTCTGCCACAGCATTTAATTTTACCCTGTCATTTTCATGATGCTGATGCAGCCTGACTTCAAAAATCCTTCTTCCTGTAAAACCTTCAAAATAAATGTCCCTGAAAATTCCGGCATCCGGAAGCTGCGGGCCCCAATCCCACCCAAACATTGAATGTGCTTTCCGCACAAGGTGGTTTCCCATCATACAGCCGCAGGGCACGCAGGTAACTTCTTTATTCTCCTCATATTTATAAGATTCCATATACTTTAATATAGAAGGAAAAACAATTCTAATTTCATTATTTCCTTCCAGGAGATACTCTTTTACCGGTATTCTCCATGTCCGGTGCATATTTTCCACATGGAAAACCATGCTATTGTTAATATAAATATCTGCTATAGTATCAATCCCAAGACAAACCAGTTCCACTTGTTCCTTGTCCAGCAAACTTTTATCCACTTGAAATTTTCTGGAAAACTCATAATCATTCCAAAATAAATCCCGCACCTGATATTCATTTCTTCCATAATATGGATTTGGTATGGCTTTTTCCTCCAATAGCCCGGAGAGAACGGAACCGGGAATCTTTGCCCGATATTCCCTTTCCCCACCAATTTGTTTTAAATCCCATACCCCGTTTAAATTTACTTTCTCCATAGTAATAAAATCTCACTCTTTAATTTTTTGCAGAGTTCTTTAAGGACTGCACTGTGATTTTGCTTTAAATTTAGTAAGAGCGCGATCAAAATTCCATAATAAAAAGGGATAATTGCAATGTTCCATGCATCCTGCAGCACCCCCATATTTATATAGTTAATTGTGTAAAATAAAGAAAATCCAAGACCTGCAGCCACAGAAACAGCGGCAGCCCAGTTCAGATAATTTTCCCGGAATTGTTTAAAAAACATCCCTACTCCCAGAGTAATAAGCAAAATAACAATAAAACTGACATCTATCAAATTAAAAATTGTCCAATGGCCGGAATTTAGATTAAATCCATATAAAAGAAATACCGTAATAATTCCCATGCCTATAATATTTTTCAAAAACCCGTAATCATGAGATTTTATATCCTCTTCTTCTTTTTTTGCAGAATTTAACTCAGAGAGAAGAATTTCTTCCTTATCCGTCCTCCCAAACACCATCTCATCTAAAGAAACCCCAAAATACTCTGCGATTTCCACCAATTTCCCTGTTTCCGGCATCACCTGGTTTAATTCCCATTTGGAAACCGTTTGGCGGGTCACTTGAAATTTTTCCGCAAGCTGTTCCTGGGTAAAATGACTTTTAAGCCGGAACTGCTTTAAGTTTTCTCCAAAGGACATATAAATCCTCCTTCCGCATAATTTATAAAAATAACTTATTTCCAATACTTATCCATATATTTTTTTGCATTATTTAGAGACAGAAAATTTTATCATTATGTGGTTCTGGGATTTTTCATAAGGAATCCCCAGATCCTGAAAACTTTCAATTAATGCCTCTATGCCTTCCGTTCTTCCTTCTCTTATCTTTCAGTGACTTATTTTCATCCAAAAGAATTTCCAGCAAACTAAATAAATCCATATTATTTTTATTATGTAATATAAGATTATTCCGCCTTGCTTCCACAAGAGATATCTTATAATTGTTCACAAAGGGTTTTAACCCTTCCGAAATACTTAATATTTCATTCAGGGAAACAGCCCCGTCCCATGCTTTTCACCATAATACACTACCACAGTAATAACAGGTATTCATTTATCTGTTTTTTTCATCCTTGACAGGTATTCATCTTCCAAATCTTCCGGTTTCAGCACATTATTACCCTGAAATAGTACTGCATTAGAAAAATCAGCAAACTGTACATTATCTCTCCAGTAATTTTTCAATACAATATCCGGTTTTAAATCTTTATCATTTTTTGCCATCTAATAATCCTTTCTTCCTGCTGTTTTTAGTATACTATCATATAAAAATTTTTTCAATCTAAACAAATTTTTTACAAATCAATAATCAAAAGGGAATTATAAAAAATGAAAAACTGTGAACAAAAAGATATGATATCCTGCTGCGGGGAACCCTGCAGCAGATACAGATATAATAAATTCAATTTATTTTATAATAAACGATAAATGAAAATTGCCACCAAAACCCCTACAATACTTGCAATAGTAATTTTAATAGAAAGGCCAAATGTCAAAACAAGTATGCCCAAATCTAAAACAATGGGATTTTGAAATCCAAAACTTTTTCCATAACTAAGCCAGCTCAGCCCGGAAATACCGGAAGTAAGTTCACCGATAAACCCTCCCAACACAATTCCTGCCAACAATAGCAAAAATAATGCCCAATTATTTTTTCCGCTCACTGCACTCATACAAACTCCTCCTGCTGCACCTCTTCAAATGAAAAAAGAGATTTAAACCTACGTTTAAACCTCTTCTAAGGCGACAATCGGATTTGAACCGATGATCAGGGTGTTGCAGACCCACGCCTTACCACTTGGCTATGTCGCCGTAAATCACTTTCCCGGACTTAAACCTAAAATCCTATGATTTTCTGTTTCCTTACCAACAGTATATTAATATTATCACAGATTTATTCATAATGCAAGCATTTTTTTGCAATTTATAACACAATCATATAAAATGATTTCCTCCCTGCCACAGAAAAACCCGAATTTTAAGTCCCTCCTCAGGCACGTTTTCATATACCAATTTTCCGTGATGCATTTTTACAATTTCCCGGCACAAAGAAACTCCAAGCCCCTTTCCTTTTATTTTTTCCCTGGGTATCAAACGCCCGCTGTTTAATATTTTCAGCATTTCTTCATCCAAAGAGTCGTCTTTATTCAATATTGTAATCAGATTTTCCTCAAGCACCAGACTGACATTCTCCCCCTGCCTGCAGGTATTAGAAACCAGATTTTTAAGAAGGGAAAAAAGCAATGTCCCATCCCCATAGAGATATTCCGTTTCCTTTTTACATTGAAGAAAAGGAAAACTCTGTTCCATTTCTTTCACAATAAAATCTGACTCCACACGCTTCATCAATATCCGGCCGTCCCTTAAATTTCCCATGATCAGCAGGTTTTCAATTAACATATTCATATATCCGGCCTCTTTCTCAATTTCCTTACATGCAAATTCCCTATCTTCCCCGCTGATATTTCCAAGCATCATATATTGGGCATATCCCTGGATTGCGGTCAAAGGTGTCCGCAGCTCATGGGCAATATTATTTACCGGGGCATAAATTTTTTTCATGGCAAGATATAAGGTTCCGGAGAGAAACAGAGACGTAAAGGCTGCAAAAAATAAAAGAACCGCTGCCTGTTTTCTGAAAACACTGTACAAATCACTGATATCCTCCAAATAACTTACAGAAACATTTTCACAGGATAAATTACTGCAGGAATTTCCTATGCAGGCATAAATTTTATGTTTGTTTCTGATAATGTGAAATCCGCTTTCCAAATCTTCATTCTGGCGGACAGGCAGCGTATCCGCCAAAATCTCATTATTATCTCTGATTTCCAGATAAATATTTTGTTTTTCCAGGCTTTTGGCATACCATTTTAACCTCTGGCTTCCCTTTTCCTCCATAAAAAATGAAATTACATACTCTATTCTGCCTTCATTCAATAAAGAATTTTCACAGTATTTTTCCAGATTTATGCGAAACGAATACTGTTGTATAAAAAATATGCTTCCATATAATAAACATAAAAGCAAAGTTACTGTCAGCAAATAGTTTTTTTCCCAAATTTTCACAGCATAACCTCCAACCGGTAACCAGTTTTATATATGGTTTTAATATAACTTTCCCAGTTCAATTTTTTTCTCAGCCTTTGGATATGAATGTCAACCGTTCTCTCATCCCCATCGTAATCCCACTCCCAGGCCCCGTTTAAAAGCTGTTCCCTGGTAAGGGTGATATTCTTATTTAAAATCAGCATCTTTAGAAGTTCAAATTCCCTTTTTGTCAAAACAATTTCTTCTTCATTCAAAAAAACTTTTCCACTCTGCAAATCCGCTTTTACCCTTCCTAAACAAAAAATGTCTTTCTTATTATATCGGCGCAAAATAACATTTACCCTGGAAACCAGCTCCTGAATATGAAAAGGTTTCACAATATAATCTTCCCCGCCGCTGTCAAGCCCCCGAATTCTGTCACTGATTTCCCCTCTGGCGGTAACATAGATAATGGGAACCCCTTTCAGCTTTTTTGCAACAGAAAATCCATCCAAATCCGGCAGATTAATGTCCAGCAAAACCAAATCAACACTCTGCTTTTCAAAAACAGAAACTGCCTCACTGCCCCGAAAGGCAGTGAGACACTGGTGGCCGTTTACCGTTAAAGTTCTTACCATTAACCCGCTGATTGCTCTGTCATCTTCCACAATTAATATTCTTGCCATACTTATTATTCTCCGGTTTCATTCAATGGGATGGTCAGAATTTAGGAATACTTCTCCATCTATTTTCATAATCTGCTCTTTTGTCAAATCTTTTATTTTTGCGGAATTAACATCAATATTATTCTCCTGGCAGACTTTAGTAATAACATCCTTTGCGCAGCCTGTTGCATTTGTATCGTTCATCATATTTTCCAGGGAACTGTCTCCAAAATGCTCCTCGGCATTTTCATCCAAAAGAGAGCATTCCCCGTATTCTTTCAAGAGCTCCTCAGCAAATTCCTGGCTGGTTTGAAGGAAACCATCGCTTGCCACGATTTCATCCCTGTCAGAACTATTCTCCTGAGCTGAGAAAATATAGGTATATTCTCTGGAATTTGTCCCCTCACTTTCTGTATCCTTTACCAACTCCTCATTGACAACATTTTCCGCATGAAGCTCCAGCTTTTTTGTCATCACCATACTTCCCAGGCAAAAGATAACGGATAACGCCACCACAAGCCCTACTACTGTAAAAACACTTTTCATTTTTTTGTTCTGTTTCATATTGAAACCTCCTTTATCTGCTTTTTGGATAATCCTATGGTAGCAGAAGTATATTTCAAAGTTGTTTCAAGAAAAAGTTTCCTTTCCAAATTATATCATAAAATCATACCGCCTGCCCAAATCCCATAATTTTCCCCAGCTGTTCCACAATCCCCGCATTTCCATTTACAGATATCTCTCCCACTTTCCCACAGATTCTCTCCAAATACTCAAGTTCCTTTAACTTATACAGCGTAGTATTTTCATCCATTAGCTTTGCCGTATTGAGAAGAGACCTGGTGGAAGCCACCTCCTCCCTCCTGGAAATCACATTTGCCTGTGCTGTCTTTTCCGCCACAAGGACAGAATTCATAATATCCCTGATTTCACCTGGCAGGATAATATCCTTAATGCCTGCCGTAAGAAAGTTCACACAGAACATATCCTCTTTCCCTTTCAGCGCCCCAAAAATCTCCCCGGAAATCTTTTCCTTTAATTCCAAAATCTCATCCAGCTTGTAATTTCCCACAATTTCCCGGATGGAAAGCTGTACTGCAGAGTAAAGCTGCCCCTTTAAATCAGAAATCTTTTCCGCAAACTCCACTGCGTCCCTGACTTTAAACATACAGGCCACATTCATACGGATTCCAATTTTATCCTTTGTCAAAATTTCCTGCCCTACAATATCAAGCTCTCTCTGCTTCATATCAAATACACGGTAGGAGACAGTATGGGAAAAATTCCAAAAACGGTAAATTCCCTTTGAAAGCTGCTTTTGCAGCACATTATCATAATAGACAAGCCCCGCCTCCCCTTCTCCCACCAGCATTTCCTTATAAAGATTTTTGGGAATCAGAGAAACCATCTGCTTATTCACTTCCTCTCCCATCAGTGTCTCTTCCATAGAAATAACCTTTATTTCATATTTGTCGAACACATTCCAATATGTATACTCCTTCCTCCCTGCAAATGATGTCAGTTTTCCATTTACATAGAGAAATCCCACAGAGCCGTCCGGTATTTCCATATGCACCGTGGCATTTAAAAACTCTTTATCCTTAGAAAGTACCTGGTAAGGCACGTCTATATAGTCAAGCTCCCCTGTCATCTCCTCAATCTCCACCTCATAACCCAAAGTTTTAGAAAAGTGATAGGTTCCCGCTGTAATCATTTTCTTAAAAATTCCATCCTTTAACACAAAACCTGCCTGATTATCCTTAATTGTATACTTCATACAAACTTCCTCCTATTATCTATACTAATTTATAATTTTCTTTATACTTTTATCCTTCATCCATCAGCCTGCTGCGGAAGCCTGGTTAAGGAGACAGTAGGAAGAAAGGACGTGTTATCATCTTTTATAACCGTTGTTTCTTCTTTCTGCCTTCGGTATCCCCGGACTCCAGGCGGGAGGCCAATTTACATTTTTCTTCGGCAAATCTGTGTACATCTGCCGAAAGCTCAGAGAAAGCCATAATGTTATCGGCAATTTCTCAGATTTTTTGTGGGATGAAGGAGAAAAGCATTCCCAGTTGCGGAGTCGAACCGCAGGCATTCTGCCTTGCCATTTGTTGTATACTCTATCCATTTGAGTTACCGTTTACACGGGAGGGACTCGAACCCTCAACAATACAATATGTGCGCTTTCACCGCTTAGCTACCGTTTTCACGGGAGGGATTCGAACCCTCGTATCACATTTTCTTAACTATTGTTAAGTATGGTGAAATATTTATGGTATACCATACAGCACGCTGCAGGCACCGCCGGGCAGGAAGTTACTTCCAATACCCGTGCATATGTCAAATACCCCGCAGAAAGTTGACGGGGCATAAAATTTACTATGCGTAGTATTTGACCCTCGCAGCATTCGTCAAATATCCATGCAAGCATGGCTATTTTCCTCATTGCTTGCGGGAATAAATTATTTCCTTATTATCCCTTGACTACGCCAACCGTCTTTAACTTTCTCACAGCTGTAACCATGTCTTCCTGCTGTGCCATCACCAGGTCAATATCCTTATAGGCAAACCTGCACTCTTCCGGCACATCATTCTTCTTCCTTTTTCCAAGGATAACTCCCTGTTCCTTCAAATCAACCATCACTTTTTCCACGGAAAAAGCCTGCATTGCCCCGGATCTGGAATAACTTCTCCCTGCGCCGTGGGAAGATGTACAGAAAGATTCTTTGTTTCCCTTTCCTCTTACCACATAACTATATGACCCCATTGCCCCCGGAATCACAGCCATTTCCCCTTCCCGTACTCTGGTAGCCCCCTTCCGGTGCACCCAGACATTGGCATCATAATGATTTTCCAGAGACGCATAATTGTGGTGACAGTTAATCTCTTCTCCAAACTCCACCTTAAGTTCCGTATGCTTCTCAATTACTTCCTTTACAATAGCACAGGTTTTTATAAGCATCCTTTCCCGGTTTTCAAAAGCGTAATCCATCGCCAGATTCATCCAGTTCAGGTACTGCTGCCCTTCTTTCGATGAAACAGGAAGAAAAGAAAGACGATATTCATCCTTTACTTCACTGTACCATTTTCTGTTTAATTCCCTGGCAGTCTCATGAAAGTAATCACAAACTGCTTTCCCAAGATGACGGCTTCCGGAATGAATCATAATACAAAGATACCCCTCTTCGTCCTCCTGAAGTTCAATAAAGTGATTACCGCCTCCCAAAGACCCTGCCTGAAAATACCCGTCTTCAATCAGAGGAACCAGCTTTTCATTTTCCTCATATTTATCCATCTCCTGCTTTGCCCTGTCAAGAACCGCAGATTCCTGGGGAATCTTATACCTCTCCGTATTTAAAGGAATTGTCCGCATAATATTTCCAATCATTGACTGAATAATACTTCCATTTCCCGTCTGAATTTCTTTGATATCCTCCATATGGATATTTGTGGGAATAAAATCCATGCCGCAGCCAATATCCACGCCTACCGCATTGGGAATAATCACATCCTTTGTGGCAATCACTCCCCCGATTGGCATTCCCTTTCCCGTATGGGTATCCGGCATGAGGCACACCCATTTATGGATAAACGGAAGCTGTGACAAGTGGTATGCCTGCTCCAGACAGCTATCCTCCAGCTTTGTCTTATCTTCCAACCATACCTTTATAGGAAACCTTGTATTTTCATTATATATCACAAACATATAACCCTTCCTTTCTGATAAATATTCTATATCTTCTTTATTCTCTGTGCTCCCTGAACTGTTTTTAATTATATACAGAATTTTCCATAAAATCATTTAAAAAAAGTTGCGAACTCATCTTTCCCTTTGCTAAAATGAAAAAAGAACAGTATCAGGAGTGAAAAAAAAATGTCTGATTTTCAGGAATTGATTAAAAGTTTTCCAAAAACAAGAGAATACGTGCGGGATTTTTTCGTCTACGGCTTTAAGAACAGAAATGAATTTAAGGGGAAAAGCCCCCGAACCTATGACAATGAAAGACGCCGCTTAGAAAGCTGGCTTAGTCCTTATGTTCGGAAAGACTATACTCCAAAGGGATTTAATATAAGCCTTGCCATAGACAGCAACCTTCTTGATACAAACCCTCTTTTTCAAGTGTGGAAAACAAAAAGTTTTACAGATAATGATATTGTGCTGCATTTTTTCATACTGAATATCCTTATAAAACATAAATCTATGTCTATTGAAGATATTACAGACACTTTATTAACAGAATATGAGTCTTTTTTTGATGTTCAGACTGTCCGCCGGAAATGCAATACCTATGTAAAGGAAGGTCTTTTACAAAAAGAGAAAAAAGGTAAAACAGTGCTGTTTTCTCTGGATACCTCCCTTGCCCTCTGGTTAAAATCCAACGAAAATATAAAAGATGCCCTTTCTTTTTTTCAAATGGCCGGTAATTTTGGAATTATGGGAAACCATCTTTTAGAGCACTTAGACTGGGAAAATCATATTTTCCGGGTAAAGCACAGCTTTTTTGTACATACATTAGAAGATGAAGTCCTTTATGCTATTCTAAATTCCATAAAAGGAAAAACATCTGTGAAACTTGAACTGAAAAGTTCCAAAACCAAAGCCAAAAACACAGCGGACTGTATCCCTTTACAGATTTTTACCAGTACCAGAAGCGGACGCCGTTTCCTCTGTGCCTATATAAGGAAAAGCAGGCGTTTCACCTGTTATCGGTTAGATACTATTCAAAGTCTTATACCACTGGAAAAAGCAGAAGATTATGACACAATTTTAGACAAATTGAATAAAAACAGACAAAAATTATGGGGAGTTTCCTTTCAAAGCGACAGCAGAAATCATCTGGACAAACTGACTATGACCCTTCATGTAAAAGAGCCTTCTGAAAATTATATCCTTGACCGGTTAGACCGGGAAGGCAGAGGGGGAAGTGTCACAAAAATACGTGAGAATATATATAAATATGAAACAGAAGTTTTTGACTGTAACGAAATGCTTCCCTGGATTCGTACCTTTATTGGCAGAATTGTATCTTTGGAATGTACAGACAAATCGGTGGAAGCACGTTTTTATCAGGACTTAAATGTCATGTGTCAGATGTACCAGATAAGCGAAACCCAATAGAAATGGAGCGCATTATGGAATTATTTTCTGAAATATACAGCTGTTATTTTAAAGTATTAAGACATATTTTATGCAGTCAGAATGAACTTACCATTCAGGATATCCACAATCAGATTTCACGGGAGGGATTTGAAGAAAGCCTTCTTTCTATCATACCAAAGCTTGAAAGCGGTGCCTGGAATCTTTTTGAGAAAAAAGGAGAAATATATATCTCTAAAATCTCTTCTGATTTTATTGCACCTCTTTCCCACCTGGAAAAATCCTATTTAAAAGCGCTGCTTAATGACCCTAGAATTAAATTATTTCTGAATAAAAAAGAACTGGAGTACCTAAATCATATCCTTTTCCCCATCTCCCCGCTCTGGAAACAGGAAGATTTTTATTACTATGACCAATTTACAGGAGGTGACCCCTATGAGGATGAAAATTATCAAAACAATTTTCATCTTTTGGTTGAAGGGCAGAAAAGCAAGGAATTTCTAAACATAGATTATACTTCTCCAAAAGGAAACCGGGTACACCATTACTATGTCCCCCTTTCTTTAGAATATTCCGTAAAGAACAATAAATTCCGTCTTTTAGCTGTAAGAAAGACAGGACATGGAAATATGGAACTTCAAATATTAAACCTTGACCGCATAAAAAGTATTTCCCACACGGGAAAATTCTGTACTAATCCCATATCTTTAAATGAAATGATACATAATTCTTATTATAAGGAACCTTTAACATTACATATTAAAAATCAGCGCAATACTTTAGAACGGGCCATGCTTCATTTTGCAAACTATGAAAAAAATACCACAAAAATAGATGAGAACACCTATGAATGTCTCATCTATTACAACCAGGGCATGGAGACGGAACTTCTGATTGAAGTTATGTCCTTTGGGCCTATGATTACTGTAGTAGGCAATGATAAATTTCTTTATAGTTTGAAAAAAAGACTGAAAAGACAATTAAGTTTGTCCTAAGTTTCCATTATATGGTCCTGCTATTTAGGCATGCCAAATCATACGGAGGAATTGCAAAATGGCAAAATCAATTTTTGAGAGATTAAGCGGCGAATATGAACAGCAAGAAGATTACTTAATACCACGCTTGACTGTACCCGCCGAAGAAGAACATTCAATAGGAATATGGGGACAGCGGCATCTGGACTATCTGAAACAGTGCCACAAATTCCTAAAAGACTTTACAATTCGGATTGCGGCTGACGCAATCCGATGCTCGCTATCCCTGTGGACATCCCGAAAAAGCCATTTTGGTAAAGATATCTTCTTTCGGCAAGTAAAGTTGAATATATTTTTGAGTTTTGTCCTTATCCAGTGTCATGCTTAGCAAAAGTTCTAATCTGTATTATCCTGGTATTTTTACATCACTGACCTAAAATTACCCTGTCTAAATTGCATCAGTCTTTTTCATATCCATTTCTTCGATAAAGTACTAAAAATACAAGAATGCTAATGATTAATTCTCCGATAAGCACTGCGATGTCCAGAGGTTTTAACGTATATGACATTCCCTCTGCAAATCCACTTGCCATCTCTGTCAACACTCCAGTAAACAAAAACCCTGAGATATGGTGCAATTTTTCGGAAAGATTTCCAAACATTGGAATCATCATAAACACGATCACCAATGGATAAGAAATCAAATTTGCATTCATCTGATTTTTGGCGCAGAGACCAACAATCATTCCCATTACACAACTAATCAGAGAGGCTACCGCACTGACCAGTAAGAAAGCCGCGACAGATACCTGGCTCATAGAAATACCACTAATCACCAATACCACAATATTGATTATATTCATCAACACAAATGGAAATAGAATACTTCCGATAAAATACTGCATTCCAGTGACTGATGACGTCATTAAGACCCGTAACGTATGTTTCTCTTTCTCTTCTGCAATGGCAGTCCCTACCATCAGGAATCCATCCATACACAAATTAAGGGAAATTCCCAAACTCAGGATCAAAGACACCAGAATGGGTGATAAATCACCTCCCGAATTGATGCTATATAAAATTTTGACCATCCATACCATCGCCACGGTTAGAAGCGGCCCGATCATAATCGCTGTATTGCGGCTGATACAAATCCATTTAATCTGTGCAACTGCTGTTAATTTATTGATATTATCCATATTAAAACTCCTCTCACATACTGGCTAATCCAAGGGATGCCCCTGTTACTTGTAAA
>Ga0137307_101170_pt1 | contig 25379 bp, 21 predicted proteins | sample NAcewD2O_March_2_FD_97180 | JGI IMG/M metagenome (GOLD analysis project Ga0137307, IMG submission 97180) | Mouse cecal microbial communities from Vienna, Austria - N-Acetylglucosamine amended D2O_March | ecosystem: Host-associated > Mammals > Digestive system > Large intestine > Cecum | place... | reverse complement strand
ATAAGCACTGTAGTAGCAAAGCTCACGTCCGTCCATAAGTGTATCCAGGGCTTCGCAGATATCATTTGCAAAATCTGTCTGCTGCCGTTTCTGATACCAGTCCCACAAGAATGTCAACAAAAAAATTACAATGCCAAATACAACAAATGTGGTTCTGATAAAAATCGGAGGAAAATAAATCCACAATACTCCCACAAGGACACTCAAAATCGACATGATTGATAATAGAGTTTTGAAAGATATCATTTTCCAGTTCATATACTTCATGCCTTTTCACCTGTCCAGATATAACCGATTCCTCTGACAGTCTTGATATAAGTATGACTCCCATCTTCAATCTTCGCCCGCAACCGGTTTATATTAACAGTCAAAGTATGGTCATTAATATAGTTGCCATCGCAATCCCACAATTTTTCCAACAAAATCTGGCGCGTCACAATATTTCCGGCATTGTTTCTTAAAATCGTCAATAATTTATATTCATTGGGCGTAATATTCAGTTTTTCATTATTCTTGAATGAAGTCAGCTCACTAAAATCTATCCGCAGATAGCCGTCATCATAACAATCTTCCATTTTCTTTGATGAAACACTTACCCGATGCAGCACAGCTTCCACTCGACGCTTTAAAATTTGGACATTAAAAGGTTTTGTAATATAGTCGTCTGCGCCAAAATCGAATCCCTTCAAAACATCTTGATCTAAATCATTTGCAGTTAAAAAAATGACAGGAAGCTCTGGAAAATCCTGTTTCATTTCCTTACAAAGTCCAAAGCCATTTCCATCTGGTAAATTCACATCCAAAATTGCCAAATCAAAATGCTCCGTTTTCAGCAATTGTTTCGTTTTCCAGCAATTATATGATGCTACCGTAAGATAGCCACTCATGTCTAACTCAAAACAAAGTCCAGAGCTTAAAGCCAAATCATCTTCTACAACCAGAATTTTTTGCACTATACCACCTCGTATTCCCATTCTAAGAATATGTGTATTAGTATACCGCATTTTTGTCTTATTCTCAATCAAGTACAAACAATTTTTGTTACTGTTCACTCCGTGACCAGTAACTTGCAGTTTGGGCATTAAAATTCGCTTCGCGAAGCCCAAACTGCCGCCTGAATCAGGCAACTCTCCTTACTTCTTCATCTTAGGCGAAAACGCCACCGACGCCAGATACCCAAATACCAGCGCCGCCGAAATTCCCACTGCACTCGCTTTAAATCCCCCAAGGAATATCCCAATAAATCCTTCCTTATCTACCGCTTCCTTAACACCCTTCCAGAGAAGATTCCCAAACCCGGCAAGAGGCACACTCGCCCCCGCCCCGGCAAAATCCTGAAACGGCTGATAAATCTGCAGTGCGCCAAGCACCGCACCCGAACAGACAAGCAGTACCATAATTCTCCCCGGCATCAGCTTAGTCCTGTCCAGTAAAATCTGAACAAGGGCACAGATCAGCCCTCCTACCCAAAAAGCATTAATATATTCCATTACAACCTCCTATTTTGACTGCTTCGCAGCCTCGCCTCCGGCTGCGTTCCCCCGTCCCTTAGCAATGTTCAAACACGATTCCGTGGGCGATTCCGGGTACACTGGCTCCTTCATTGAAGCTAACAGTTGACATAAGCGCCCCTGTGGGCACAAATAATACACGCTTCCACTCTCCGCGCTCAATTTTCGGCAGGATATATGCTGACAGTGTGGAAGCTGCGCAGCCGCAGCCGCTGCCGCCCGCATGAGTATCCTGCTTTTCCTGGTCAAAAATTGTCATGCCACAGTCCATATGGTTCTTTTTAATATTGTACCCTTTTCCAGTAATCAGATCAAACAAAATACTCTGCCCTACATACCCCAGGTCCCCGGTTATAATCCGGTTATAATCCTCCGGCACACGCCCAAAGTCCTCAAGATTACGAACAATCGTATCACATGCCGCCGGCGCCATACATGCACCCATATTCTGGGAATCCTTAAGTCCGTAATCCACAATTTTCCCCACAGTCACTCCGGTAATCCGGACATGGCTCCGCCTTTTTCCCACAAGAAATGCCCCGCTTCCTGTCACAGTCCAGTGAGCGGACAGCGGACGCTGGCTGGCATAGCTTAGCGGAAACCGGAATTCCTTTTCCACACTTCCAAAATGGCTTGATGTAACCGCAAGCATATATTCCCCGTAACCTGCCGCCACACTCATGGATGCAAGTGCAATTGCCTCTCCCGAGGTGGAACACGCGCCATAAAGTCCGAACATAGGAATCTCCAGATCCTCCACTCCAATAGAAGTGGCAATTCCCTGCCGGAGCAGATCTCCTCCATAGAGATACCGCACATGCGACTGGCTGATATGCGCCTTCCCCATAGCCAGAAGACACGCCTCCTTCTGCATGGTGCTCTCTGCCTCCTCCCATGAATCGGCTCCAAATAAATCATCCTCACCTACCATGTCAAACATCTTTCCGAGAGGTCCCTCCCCTTCCTTCTTACCGACGACAGACGCACTGCTAATAAGAAATGGCGACTCCGCAAACTCAATGCTCTGCGCTCCCTTAATATGACTCTCCTGCTTCATACACACCAACTCTCCATCTTTTAATTTATAAGAGCTAGTATGTGTGTATCGCAAAAAAATATACGTAACTATTCATGTTTCTATATCTCCAGTTTTTTATATATGTTAAAATATAAATGTAACTATTCAGATTTTGTAAAGGATTATGCAGCAGTTTTTAATGAGATGAAAAACATCAGCCATAAGAGGCTCCGGGATGTACTGGAATATCAGCTGAATCGGTATAGAACATTTTTCATCTGAACAGATATGGTTAGAGGAGAGCCAGGACATATTAACCCGACTCTCCTCCGTAATTTGGGATCATATATTATCGTCTGCATTATACAATTGCTTCCAGAATCCGTTTCCCCTGGATCACAACCTCTTTCGTTCCCACATGTTTATTTTTGTTAAAACTAAACGTCAGCATATAGCCTTCATCCAAATGGTACAGGTTGAGATAATCAATAAGCTGTGATTCACCAGCTTCATTATATTTTTTCCCTCTCCACACTTTTAATTCTACCACATACTGCCTTCCACGGTAATCAATAACCAGATCTGTCCGTGTCTCATCTCTGGTCTGCGCCTCAACATAAAAGTTACCCGTACCATTAATAATTGGCTGCAGGTATAAGAGAAATAACTTTCGCCCTTGCTTCTCCAAAAACCTCTCGTCCTTATCCTGATATAGATCTGCATAGTATTGGACGAACCTTTCCAGGACTAAATCCATATTCAAGTACCCATTTTGTATAAACTGTCTCTTATGAGTTCCAGGAAAAGGATAGTTATCAGACTTAACTGCCTCTTCCGAAAGAAAATACTGGTACAAATGCATTTCAAAAATACGGTTTGCTACTACTGTCTTACCATCCGATTCTTTCAGGAAGCCAAACATCAGGCCAATATTTAACACCGTGCTATATAAATTAAACGGATATTCCATACCATGAAAAAGAATATTTTGAATAACATTGCCCAAGTCCGGGTATTCCGTCAAATGCTTTATCATGTCATCAAACAATGTATTCGGCTGGCGAAGCAGCAGCCGGACAGCTTCCGCAACTCCCTCCCTGGCCCACGCCCTGCCTTCTGAATACTCCCGGTCTCTGGCTGCCGTCTCGTCAATAAGCTTACATATACAGGAAACCAGATATGGATAGCCAGCGGTATAATCATAAATACAAGAAGCGATAAGCTCTATATCCATACCCGTATGCATATCCGACTCATATTCAGAAATCATCTCTGCAATATCAGATACAGAAAAGCTTATATCCACTGTAAAATCAGCGGCAATATTCCATGGGCTGTTATATTTTGACTCTTCGCCCGGATGCAGCCTTAGCTTCAGATTCTTAATATCATAAACTCCTGCCAGTATTACAGATTGGAATGTCACATCCTTGCTTTGCTGCTGTCTAAGAAATTTTTCGCGCAACAGACCAAGAAAAGATAAAAATATTTGATTGTCTGAGCTCTTATCAACTTCATCCACCATTAAAACAATCTTCCTGTTACATGCCATGCATAACTCCGTAATACGCTCGCCCAGGTCATGAAAAGGAAATTCCGCGGAAACCGGCTTTAGCCATTTCTGCAAAAGGTCTTCCCGCAAATTTTGCATTCTTAAGTCCCTGCCAATATTACGGATTATCCCATTTGCAAAAGTATGCAGAGAATAAAACAACTCATCAGCAGCCTCAAAGCTTAGGCTTATCACAATATACTCCTTTTTCAACCGTTTTTCCAGCAGATACAGGAGTGTGGTTTTGCCGTACTGACGTGCACGATTGATTGTAAAGTATTTACCTTCCTTGATATAATTCGTAATAATATCGTCAAGTCTGTTTTTCATAGGAACCATATAGTGTTCCCCGGGAATACAGGTTCCCGTAGTCTGAAATCTTTTTGCCTTCATCAATTCACCGCTTCCCTGGCCTGCTCATTCATCCATTCCATCAGCAGATCTAAGTCTTCGTCCTCAAGCAGTCTCCCCACAGCTTCCCCTGTGATATCCCACATTGGAAATACGGCATTTATATCTTCAGCGATAACGACCACCTCTGTCTCATAGCTTTCAACAATATCCCGGATCTCCTCCATCTCCGGCTGTTGCTGATCCGCCAGTGGACTAAAGGAACCCCGGACATCTGCGAGCTTCTTCATATTCTCTTCTTTTAAAATATACCGAACAACCTCTTTTGCCCGCTCCGTATTCTTTCCCTCTGCCGGTATACTGAGCCAGTCCCCGGGATTCACGATCAGTACAGAGCCCTCCTCTAAAACCGGATAGGGCACTACTTTAAATTCAAATCCGGGGTTCATAGCCTTTACCTCTTCTGCCGCCTCTGTCCCGGTCAGCATAAAAGGCGACTCCCCCTTTACAAATTCCTCCAGGTCATCTGATAACGGCTCTGTCTCTAATGCCTTTTTTCTGTCTATATATCCTCTCGTGCAAAAATCCCTTGCAAGGGTAAATCCCCTTAAAAGATAGTCGCTTAGTTCCTTTTCGCCATCCTCAATCCTCTTAAGCTTTCCTTCCATCACCCCGCTTTTATAGAGTGGATAAAGGCTTTTTGCAAGAACCATCGTTGTTATGGAAGTATCATTGTTAGCAATTACCGGAGTGATTCCGCATGTTTTAAAATATTCACATATATCCACCCATTCCTCCAGTGTACCAGGCACCTTCTGACCATGCTCCTGTAAGATCTTCAGATTGCAGTACATGCCAAAGGATGACAGCGTAAGCGGTATCCTGCATATCCTTCTTCCACGGGATTTCATCTGTTCTTTCATATTTTGCGGAAACGGAAGATCACGGACAAATCCTGCCATGTCTTCCAGGCCTCCGCTCCCTGTCAGCTTCCGTGCTGTGTCCCGGCCGGTCAGAATAATGTCATCTAACTGCCCTGTGTCCTCCCGGTTCTGCCACATATCATAGTAATCATAATTCTCCCGCTCTTCATAGGATACACTCGTGTCGGAATGCTCTTCCATGTAATCAGCAAGGATGTCTTCTATAACCTCCGCACTGGCTGTCTCACTTTTATTACCTGACATAGTAAGCGAAGCTTCCTTGCGCTCCCTTGAGCATCCTGCCGTAACAAGTATTCCTGCTGCTAATATAAGTGCAGCTGTCCTTTTCCACCTCATGCCAGAAATCTTCACAATTATCACTTTCCTTTCAAAATATCGGATGTGCGCCGGCATACTTCTCTGCCGGCGCAATCGTTTATAGCCATGATAAGTGTAACATATCCATATATTTTTGTCTACGCTCGGCTGAATTTACACAACGCCTCCCCTGCCAGTCAGTCACTGTTCACAGGTCAGGAATACACGTAAGCTGCACATTCTGTGAGAAAGTGATTCAAGGGTGAGGGGCGGATCATCTCTTTTCTTAATGGACAGCATAAGACTAATAGTGTATAATTTAAAGCAGAAACATTTAGGAATAAAATACGAAAAAGGGGGATTTTCAAGTATGAAAATATCAAGAAAAACGGTGGTACGTTGTCTGTTCATGTGTATGTTTTTAATAGCCTTCATGTCCACACAGCGTATAAATGCGGAGGCTGCATCCAAAAAATCGCAGGCTATCAAAGCTTATAAAAAGTTTTTGTCCAAAAAAACAATTAACTGGAACAATGGCAAGAAGAAAGTACAGTCTTCCAAATGCAAGTTTGGACTGGTGTATATTGACAAGGATTCTGTACCGGAGTTATTTGTAGATGCAAGCGGTGCAGGTACGCAGCATATTGATGGTGCCTACCAGCTTTATACCTTTAGGAAGGGAAAGGTACGGTTAGTCTGCAATATTACAGATATGTTTAGTTATTACAAAAAGACAGGCATCTTTTTAACCGGCACAATGCTTCATGGAGAATATATCTCATACCGGAAATTAACCGGCGCTTCTGAGAGACTCAAGTTGAGAACGGAGACTGTATATTCGACCCAATATTTTGATGCAAAGAATAATAAACTAACCAAGGCTCAGTTTGACCTTAAGCTGAAAAAACTGGTGAAAAAAAAGAAGGCATCTATTCCGAAATGTTATTCGAATTCTGCGAAAAACAGGAAGAAACTGGGCCGGGCATTTTAAATATATTGTAATATGAAGTGAAATGCATGGGAATTTATCTAGACACCCAGACAGCATATACAATATAAAGATGAAACAGGAAAACAGTATTTTGTAGATAAATCTCAGAAAGATAAAAAAGGTGCATGATATTGATTATCTCTCTACCATGCACCTAAAGTTATTGCTACTATAAAATTTTTACATCTAAACTAACCTTAACAATTGCACCAGCTCATACGGTTCAGACTCTTTTGATACGGTCTGTCTTTCTTCCTTTTCTCCATGAATTTTACTATTTCATCCGCTCCCTGCATGTAGGTCACATTGATCGGAACACGGGGTGTCCTATCGTTGGCAGATGCTTCAATCGCATCAGCAAACATTTCCACCTGCTTTTGGCCTGATATAACAAAATTCTTTGTAATGCTTGAAGTCGCCATAATAAACACCACCTTTGTTGCTTTTCCTTCCATAATTATTTCCTCTCTTTCTATAAAATTCCTGCCACTTTTAAGATCCAGTAGCCGAGCCCAAGCACCCAGCTGCTGAATACACCATATAAGATTACCGGCCCTGCAATGGTGAAGATCTTGCATCCGATCCCCATAACCTGCCCTTCCTTCTGATACTCGATTGCCGGGGATGCCACAGAATTGGCAAATCCAGTAATTGGTACAAGGGCTCCCGCGCCGCCCCATTTTGCGATACTTGGGTATATGTTAAATCCGGTGAGAAGGACGCTTAGCAGAATAAGGAGCATGGAGGTCCAACCGCCGCTGATGTCCTTGTCTAATCCTTGTGCCTTGCAGAAGTGCAGGATACATTGTCCGATTACACAGATGGAGCCTCCGGTGACAAATGCTTTTGCCATGTTGACCGGGAGGTTGTGAACCGGGGTTTTTTGCTTCACGTAATTTTCATATGCCTGTTGTTGCCTTTGCTTATCCATTGTTGGTTGTCTCCTTTCTACTTAAATAACGCGAATAGTAACAGCCTCGCCTCCGGCTGCGTTCCCCTATTTGAACCGCTTCGCGGTTGGGGACGGGTAAGCCTCGCCTCCGGCTGCGTTCCCCTATTTGAACCGCTTCGCGGTTGGGGACGGGTGAGCCTCGCCTCCGGCTACGTTCCCCCGTCCCCCGGTGGCCGCTCACCACCTTTTGAAGAAGAAGAGGAGGGCGCCGAGGCCTTTGCCGAGGGCGATGCCGATGATCAGGTAGGGGATGAAGCGTAGTAGTTTTACGCGTCTTATGAAGATGGGGAATACGTTTAGTATTTCGGCTAGAGCCATGGCCCAACAGCCGGCGAAGATGCCGGCGAGGGTTCCGAAGACTGCGGCGAGCCATGCTCCGCCGGGGATACTTATCTGGTAGACCCAGAAGATGTTTCCCAACATGCCTCCCAGAGCTACGCTGTCCTCGTAGAGAAGGATATGTTCTCCTGTATGTGTCCGGTCTGCGAAGTCGGATATAACGCCTAGTCCGATGATGAAGGAGAATAATCCTCCTGCTACTACCATCCCGGCGCTAAGTCCTATGAGTGCCAGAAGTAGTTCTTTTGCCCACATCCTGTTCCTTCCCCTTTCTGCATATGTTTTCTATGAGTGTTGTCTGGAGATCGTTTTCGTACAGGCGCATCTCTACTTCCATTGGCGTGGGATCTACAGAGAAGCGTTTTTTCCCAAAATGGTTAAAAAATATCAAGATTCCTATAATGATTCCCAGACTGTAGGTTAGCTCCAGGATTGTAAACCCACTGCTTTTTGTTCCTGTAATAAGCTCATAGATCTGTCCGAACATCTTTGTTACATCAACGTCGTTGTTGAATGCCATGATAGAAAATGCGGAGCCAATAAAGCTGATGAGTACGACTGCTGCTGCCTTCAGTATATGGATCACGCCGCCTGCTGTCTGCTGTGCTTCATAGGTAACAATAAAGTCCTGTTCTCCCATGTTCTGAATATTTATGTTCGGATATTTTTCATGAATCAGCTCTATAACACGGAGTATGGAAAATGCTGTCCGGTTCTGATTCTTTTTATCTGTGCTGTGAAAGCTGAAGAGCTTGATTGCTTTAAGCTTCGGGATCATGGAAGGATCCCGGCATTCCATGGTCAGGACGTCCCCTAATTTTACGTCTGGTTTTGTGACTTCTATATTTCTGTCGGCTTTTATATATACGGTTACACTGTTTGCTGACATCCCATGCCTCCTGTCTTTATCAGTACAGCATTGCGTAATTAACGGTTAATTATGCAATGCTGTACTAGTGTTCCTTCGCTGATTTTTTCTTGATTCTTCACATCATTAAAATAATAGATGCAGCCCACCAGGACTGCCAGGCTTACTACAAAAATCAGGCATATCCTGAGTTTTCTTCTAGCTTCCTCCATACTAACACCGCCTTTCCTCTGCTTGTTATTGTTAGTATGGAATATTCCTTCTGAAAATATACATGGATATGCCTTTTATATTCTCTCTCTTAATCTTTTTAAAATTTTTTTCTCCAGCCTTGAGACCTGGACCTGTGAGATGCCAAGCTCTGCTCCCACCTGTGTCTGTGTCTGCTCCGCAAAGTATCTCAGGTAAATGAGTCTGCGCTCCTCTTTGTCAAGAGAATCAAGCAGCTGGCTTAGCAGCATGTGGTTCAGTATCTTATCCTCCTCCTGTTCCTTTTCGGGCAGTTTGTCCATTAGCTGGATCTCCTGTCCGTCATTCTGATAAATGGGTTTATGCAGGGATTCCACGTCTCCGCTGGCCTCTAACGCCATGACCAGCTCTTCACTTCCGACTCCGAGCTCGCATGCGATCTCTGCTACATTGGGTTCCCGCCCCATCTGGTCGTACATACGTTCCCTGCACAGGTATGCCCTGTAGGATAATTCTTTTAAGGAACGGCTTACCTTGATCATGCCGTCATCCCTAAGAAACCGCTTGATCTCCCCGGATATCATTGGCACTGCATATGTGGAAAATTTTACATCATAGGACATATCAAACTTGTCGATTGCCTTTAGAAGCCCTATATTTCCGATTTGGAACAAATCCTCCGCCTCTGTGCCTCTGTTGTAAAACCGCTTTACCACACACCACACAAGCCCTGCATTTTCCTCTACCAGCTGTGCCCTCGCTTTTTCATCTCCTTCGTGGGATCTCCTGATCAAAGAGGCTGTGCGGTCCATAGCTTCCTTCCTTTTCCAACTATTTTTTTCATCTTTACGGTCGTTCCCTTCCCAGGCTCTGATACCACCGACAGCCCGTCCATAAAGGCTTCCATGAAGGAAAATCCCATGCCGGACCTGTCGAGCTCCGGCTTTGTTGTAAAGAGCGGCTCCATAGCTGCCTCTACATCCTCGATTCCCCGCCCCTTATCCTCAACCTCAACGTAAAGTGTGCGTTCCTCAGTACGGCAGCGGATGTAGATATTATGTACTTCACTTTCATAGCCATGGATGATTGCATTTGTCACTGCTTCGGATACCGCTGTCTTTACATCTGACACCTCCTCGACAGTGGGGTTCAGTGCGGTCATGAATGCCGCAACTGTTACACGGGCAAAGGATTCATTGCTAGAGCGGCTGTCAAATATTAACTGCATTTCATTCGTATTTTCCATTTATTCGTCCTCCTCATAAATATGCATGATCTTAGTTACACCTGACATGGTAAGCATCCTCTTCATTCTCTCATTCGTGTGCACGGCGCACACTTCTCCTCCCAGCATATAGATTCTTTTATATCTTCCCATAATTACACCGATGCCTGAACTATCGCAGAAGGCAGTCTCTTCAAAGTCAAAGATAATATACCGGATGTGATTTCTCTCGATCAGATGGTCTGATTCCTTTCGGATCTCTTCTGCGTTGTGATGGTCAAGCTCATGCGGAAGGAAGATCGTCAGACAATTTTCCTGTACCTGATATTTCATTGTTGATTGGGCTCCTTTCGTTATTCTAGCCGCCTATTTCGACCGCTTCGCGGTTGGGGACGGGGACGAAAAAAGATATGCCTGGGGCATATCTTTTTTCTTTGGTGTTTATTGGAATGTGTCTGGTGTGGTTTCTCCGGTTCCGTCGTCTCCGGTAAAGCCGGTGTCCCCGGCTCCGGTGTCACTGGTTCCGTCTGCATTTTCTCCGGTTCCGTCGTCTCCGGTGTCTCCGGTGTCTTCTCCGCCTTCGGTATTTTCTCCGCCTTCAGTGTTTTCTCCGTCTTCGCCTTCTTCTTTCTGGGCTCCTGGTTTTTGGGCGTCCAGGGCTTTCTGGGCTTCTACCGCGGCATCTGTGCCGGGGTGTTTTTCTATAATCTTCTGATAGCGGATGTTTGCCTTGTCCTGGTCGCCGCTTTTTTCATAGGACTGTGCTAACAGGAGCATAGCCGCGCCGTCTTCATAACCTTCGTCCATTTTCATGACCTTTTCCAGGTTCTTGATGCCTGTTTCGTAATTGGCCACTTCATAGTTCTGCTGGGACATGCTGTAGAGTTCCTGGCACATGGCCGGAAAGAGGTTGTCTGTGATGGCCTTATAGCTCTCTTTCCCGATGAGGCCCAGGGAGTCTGTTTTGATCTTTAACAGCTCGTCCACCATTGCCTCATTGCCCATGTCCTGTGCCTGGTAATGTTCCATGATATTCATAAGCGTCTCGTAGCTGTCCTGAGTGGAGGCTGCTGTCTCCTGGACATTTTCCGTCTCTTCACTGGTGGAACGGTATGTCTCAAGCTCTGTCTTCAGGGCGTTGATCTGTGATTTTTGCGTCTCAATCTGGTCGCTGAAAGCAACGGTCTGCTTGTTTGCCCGCCTTTGTCTGGATATATTCATGGCAGGCATGATAATAAACCACATGACGAGGACGCCTACCACTACGCCGATCCCGATATTCACTACGGTATGAAGCCCTGTATGTTCCTTGAATGCTGTGGATACTGGCTGGATGATGGTTTCATTTCCCAGGTTGTACGTAACGGTCCGCTGCTCCTTTTTGCTCTTTTCGCCTTTCTGTTCCGGTGCACGCTCCTTGCGCACCCGGTTCAGTTCGTGCAGATACCGGAGTGTAAGCTCGTTGGTTGTGTCCAGCCGGTATGCAATCCGCAGCATCTGTCTTGCATTTGCATACTGCTCTGTATGAAGATACAGAAGCCCCAAAAGCTGATACGCCCGGACATAGGAAGGGTGTGCGGCAACTGCTTTCTTAAGCTGTATGATTGCAAGATCTTCCCCGTTCTGGGCAGCGTACTGCAGGCTCTGGTTATATCGTTTTACTGCCTGATTGATACCAGCAAGCTCCCCTGGTATCTCCTGCACCTTACTGATGTAATAATTGGCAATATTATCATGGGGCTGGAAATTCTTGCTGATAATCCATTCCACAAGTGCTTCCATCACGTCGCCCCGGCCATAATATACAAGACCCAGAAGATTCATGGCCGCCACATTTGCCCTGTTGTACTGCAGGCTGCGCCTGAGTGACGCTATGGCTCCGGACATATCCCGGATTGTCGCCTTTTTTATTCCATCATTATACCAGTAATTTGACTGGTATACGAGTTTTGTCGTGTAATCCATATATCATTATTCCCTCTATTTGGTCTGTTCGACTACTTCGCGGATAATATCTGTCATATCCGTCAGATCCTCCTGATAAACTGCTTCTTCAATCTCTTCTACTTCCAGGCTCGGCTGGAACTTCTTAAGTTCTTCCTCATAATTCAGCATAGCTGATACCTCCCGCCATCATTTTCTTAAATCCCCTCTCTTCGCCAGGACAGGCTCTGTGCTGACCTGCTGAATCGTTACACCATTTTTTTAATCTCTCCTGCCAGATACAAGGATCCCAGACAGTAGATATAGCCTGTCCCGCTGCGCTCCCTGTATGCAGCACGGACTGCCTCCTGTGCATTCCCGCATTCTATGACCCTCTGACTCGTATACTGTCTGAAAAGCCGTCCAAGCTCCTTTACCGGCACTCCTCTTGCATCCTCAATCTGCACTGCAACATAAGCCTTTGCGGGGAAATGCTCACACAGATACGCGATCATCTGCTCATACTTTTTATCTGTCACTGCCGAAAATATCACAACCGGCAGTCCCTCCCCCTCATCCGGAAGCGCGTGTACACTCTCTGCAAATGCCTCTAAGGCTCCCGGATTATGGGCTCCGTCAATGATCAGATGATCTCCTGCCTCTTCCATCCTTCCCTTCCAGCATATGGAAGCCACCGCCTCCGGCCAGAGTTCTCTATGGATGTTTTCATTTCTTAAGAGATATTCTGCCGACTGTATTGCAATCTCTGCGTTCATCACCTGGTACAGCCCTGGAATGGGAACGCTCCAATTAATATCTCTATCATACGCACTTGCTCTGGAAAATGCAATATTTTTTCGGGTTACTTCCTGAATTTTGAACGCATTTTTCGTGATTTCTCTACAGGCTGCGCCGCGTTCTGCGGCCATTCCTCTTATTACTGCAGAAGCCGCCTCATTTCCTCCGTCATAAAATACGGGGACATGCTCCTTTATAATTCCTGCCTTTTCCGCCGCGATCTCTTCAATCGTGTCTCCTAAAATATCTGTATGGTCAAGACTTATGGAAGTAATAACTGTAAGCTCTGGTCCGGGAAATGAATTCGTTGCATCCAGTCTTCCGCCAAGTCCTGTTTCCAGTATAATGTACTCCACATCTGTACAGGAAAACGCCCTCATTCCCATCCCATACAGGAATTCAAAATAGGACGGATGCCCCAGTCCTTCCGCCTCCATTCTCTTAGCGGCCTCCCTTGCCGCCTGAAAAGCCTGGCAGAATTCATCGTCTGAAACCGGGCGTCTTCCGATCTGTATACGCTCATTAATAGAAACAAGATGAGGGGAAGTGAAGAACCCGGTTCTCTTCCCCTCCTTTTCCAGTATTGCCTGTATATACGCACACACAGAGCCTTTTCCATTGGTGCCTGCCACATGGATCACCTTGCGGTCATATGCCGGGTTTCCAAGTCTTCTCATGAACTCCTGCGTGTGCTTAAGGGGGTGCTTTTTCGTAAATCTCGGAAGCTCCTCTATATAGCGGACTGCCTCTGCATACCGCTCCCGGACATTCCTTACTTCCATATATCTATTCCTCATTTCCATCCTGCAAAGTCCAGGACTTTGTTGTATCCGTGCCAGTACCCAGTGAAACCGTGAGTTCTCCTTCCTCATAGATATATTCATTAGAGACTCTGAAAACCGTATCACTGGAACCCATCTGGACAACGGTAATAACATCTCCCTGATTCAGATCGGACTCTGGCAGGACGATCCTTGTATTATTTAAAAATGTACTCGGCTGCCTCTCACCATTTATAAATACCCGGCTCTGCTTTGTAAAGTTCTCTCCATACAGGCTGTAGCCCTCATCCAGATAGGGAACCACGCTCTGCAGCGTCACATTCTTGACGCCCATCATCATATGGCCCTCTGTAATGGGTTCCTTCCCATCATACACATATTTCTCGCCATACAGGATATCATACTGGAGAAGCTCCAGGTCTGACAGATAATTCCTGGTCTGCTGTCTCTCCTGATGATAATTAAATACCGTGCCGGAATGAATATCAAGACGGTTAAATACCTCTGCCATAATCTGATAGGACGGAATATTCTTATCCTGCTTCTTAAGGCCAATATTATCCCAGATTACGTAATTCGTATTATAAAGGTAGCGGCTCTTAAGATCCTCTGCCTCCAGCCCCATGGTCGGAAGATGGTCGCCGTAAAATACAACTACAGTCGGCTCTCCCCTCTCTTCCAGCGCCTTTACAAGATTGCCCGCAAATGCATCCATCTCATAGACCTGGTTCACATAGTATTCCCATTTATTTTTCAAAGCCTCATCTTCAATACCTTCCACTGTAATCTTCGGATTCTCAATCAGCTTCGTCTCCGGATAATCTCCATGCCCCTGTACGCTGATGCCGAATACAAAGTCCTGCTGCTCTGTTGTTTCCATGGCATCCAGAATATGCTGGATGAGAATGTCATCCTTCGCCCAGCCATTTTCCGTAAGCTGGAGAATATTCATGAATTCCTTGCTTGTATAACTGTCAAAGCCGATGTTATCGAACACACGGGCGCGGCTGTAGAAATTCCCGCCATTATTATGAAGGGCATGGGCCCCGTAGCCAAGCTTTGTAAGGGCTGTCGCCGCGCTCTCACAGGGCTGGTTCTTCAGCACTGTCTTATAAGGATACTCCCCTGGCCCAAAATACCGGAGGTTCATGCCAGTGAGCACTTCGAACTCCGTATTTGCCGTTCCGGCGCCGATTGACGGCACCTTAAAATACCCGGAGGAATAGTTCTGGTACATCTTCCTCAGATTCGGAGAGGCATCCTCAGAGGTTGTGAAAAATTCCGCCTCAGCCACATCAAAATAAGATTCCAGCTGAATGAACACGATGTTGGGAAGCTTATTCTTCTTCCGTCCTGTCTCATTTTTCGTGATTTCTCCGTGATTACTGATCTCCTCGATCGTCTTTTCATCATAATCATGGGGCTCTGTGATTCCGGTATTAAACACACTTGCCATAAAACAGTAAGGCAGCCCGTAATCCTCATATGCAAACGCAATATTTCCAAAGTAAGTGGATACCACCCTCTTTTCAACGGCCGCATCCGTAAGCCCTCCATATATAAGCGCACAGATGACAATCCCGGCCACTGCGGCAAGCCTGTGAATCTTTCCTTCATACTGGCCGCCGCGGCGCCACATGGAGATGACCCATATGACAACCGCCGCCACGCCGACTCCCACAATCATAAGTTCAAAGGAATTAAAATAATTATGAATAAGCGTAACTGCATCCTTTGCCACCTTCAGATCCTGTGCGTTAAATGGAGTCACCCGCTTCATAAGCATATAGCCATTAGCAACTCCCAGCACCAGCCAGAGTACACTGATAATAATCCGCACAAATACCCGGCGTTTAAACAGATATACAACGGAAAATGTCATAAAGATCATAAACGCATTGTATAAAAATACAAGCGGCGTCTTCGTCATATAGCCCCATGCCTCAATAGGAGAATGCCTGGAAATCGCCTCAATGGTAAAGTTGATCATACACGCCAGCAGCACATGGAATACCAGCGAAAGCCTGTTCATAATCTTGTAAACCGGCTTCATCCTTCTGGCAAACGCACTGTTCCTACGTTCTTCAAGAATACGGTCCCGCCGCTCTTTCCTCGCCCTCCAGTATGCCTTTACATCTTCCCTTTTCAGATTCCTGATCTTATGGAGTCCGCCCTTTATATCGGGCATCTCAATATGAATCTTCTTCATAATATCCCCTTAAATATTGATGTCTATGGTTACTATTCACGGCCTGGAAGTCCGCTCATGTAACTATCTACGCCTGCTTTCCTGCAGTTTCCAGGCCCTTCAGTCTTTCCTTTACCTGCTCCATCATCTGCTTATAGGTCTCAAGCTTTTCCCTTTCTTCCTTTACCTTAGACTCAGGAGCCTTGCTTACAAACTTTTCATTATTTAACATCCCAGACGCCCTTGCAATCTCCTTCTTCAGGCGTGCCTCTTCCTTTTTCAGCCGCTCGGTCTCCTGCGCAAAATCTATCAGCTCCTCAAGGGGAACATAGACAATGGCATCCGGTACTACAACCGAAACCGCATTATCTGCAATCCCGCTCTTATTACTCTGAAGAACAAAGTCATTTGCTGCTGCCATCATCTTCGCAGGTTCGCCAAGCAAAGCAAGGCCGTCTCTTAAGTTCCCGTCCTCACACACAACATAAATAGTTGCTTTTCTTGAATTCGGAACATTCATCTCTGAGCGTACATTGCGCACCCCGCGGATGATCTCCTGGTAGTGCGACAGAATCTCCTCCGCCTTCGGATCCGCCCATCCTTCCTCATATACCGGCCATTTTGACATCATAAGAGACTCTTCCTCAGGCGCCACCTTACTATAGATTTCCTCAGATACGAACGGCATATACGGATGCAGAAGCTTTAATGCATTTTTTAGAACCTCGCGGAGAGTCCACAGCGCGGCATTCGCTCCTGCCGGATTCTCTTCTGCATGGTAAATACGATACTTGGACAGCTCAATGTACCAGTCGCAGAACTCATCCCATATAAAATCATAGACCTTGGACAGTGCGATTCCAAGCTCGAACTTATCCATATTCTCCGTTACTTCTTTTACAACCGTATTGCACCTGGAGAGGAGCCAGCGGTCCGCGGGGTTGAATTCCTCATCCCCTGGTCTGGTAATCTCTTTTCCATCCACATTCATAAGGATGAACCTGGACGCATTCCACACCTTGTTGGCAAAGTTCCGGCTTGCCTCAACTCTCTCATGATAAAAACGCATGTCATTTCCCGGTGCATTTCCAGTAATCAGCGTCATACGCAGGGCGTCCGCACCGTACTGGTCAATGATCTCCAGAGGATCAATTCCGTTTCCAAGAGATTTGCTCATCTTCCTGCCCTGGGAATCTCTTACAAGCCCGTGGATAAATACGGTGTGGAACGGCGATTTTCCCGTGTGGGCATAACCGGAAAATACCATGCGGATTACCCAGAAGAAAATGATATCATAACCAGTCACCAGTACATCTGTCGGATAGAAATAGTCAAGGTCCTCTGTCTTCTCCGGCCATCCAAGAGTTGAAAACGGCCACAGGGCGGAGCTGAACCAGGTGTCCAGGGTATCCTCATCCTGTGTAAAATGGGTGCATCCGCACTTCGGACATTTCTCCGGCATGCCTCTTGATACAACCACCTCGCCGCATTCATCACAGTAATATGCCGGAATCCGGTGTCCCCACCAGATCTGACGTGAGATACACCAGTCGCGGATATTCTCCAGCCAGTGGAGGTAGATCTTATCAAATCTCTCTGGCACAAACTTCAGATCCCCGTTCTTCACGGCCTCAACCGCCGGCTTTGCCAGCTCCTCCATCCGTACAAACCACTGCTGCTTAACAAGCGGCTCTACGGTTGTATGACACCGGTCATGGGTTCCCACATTATGGCTGTGGGGCTGGATCTTTACAAGAAGTCCCTGCTCCTTTAGCTCCTCTACGATAAGCTTTCTCGCCTCATAGCGATCCATTCCCGCATATTTCCCGCCATTTTCATTGATAGTGGCATCGTCATTCATGATGTTGATTTCCGGCAGGTTGTGGCGCTTTCCAACTTCAAAGTCATTGGGGTCATGGGCCGGCGTGATCTTTACTGCACCGGTCCCGAACTCCTTGTCTACATAATAATCCGCAACAATGGGAATCTCCCTGTTCACCAGTGGAAGCAGCGCCTTCTTTCCTACAATGTCCTTATAGCGCTCGTCATCCGGATGTACTGCGATGGCCGTATCACCAAGCATAGTCTCCGGACGTGTTGTGGCAATCTCCAGATAATCCTCTGTTCCTACAATCGGATACTTAATATGCCAGAAATATCCATCCTGTTCCTCATGCTCAACCTCTGCATCTGACAGGGAGGTCTTGCATATTGGACACCAGTTAATGATCCTGGAGCCTTTATAGATGTATCCCTCTTCATATAATTTAATAAATACTTCCTCTACCGCTTTCGAGCAGCCTTCATCCATCGTAAACCGCTCTCTGTCCCAGTCGCAGGAGGAGCCAAGCTTCTTAAGCTGCGCCTCAATGGTCCCGGCATACTCTTCCTTCCACTGCCAGGTTCTCTCTAAGAACTTCTCCCGTCCAAGCTCCTTTTTATCAATTCCTTCTTCCTTTAACTGGTTTGTCACCTTTACCTCTGTAGAAATTGCCGCATGATCCGTTCCCGGAACCCACAAGGCATTGTAGCCCTGCATCCTCTTATAACGGATCAGAATATCCTGCAGGGTGTTATCAAGGGCATGCCCCATATGAAGCTTGCCGGTAATATTCGGCGGGGGCATCACGGTTGTAAAGGGTTTTCTGCTTCTGTCCACTTCTGCGTGAAAATACTTGTTATCACACCATTTTTCATATAATTTGGCTTCAATCGCCTTCGGGTTGTAGGTTGTCTCCAGATTCTGGCTCATTGTTCTTCTCCTCGCTCTCTTCAGATTGTTCCATAGTATGGATTCACAGCAACTGCTCAGCAGATCGTAACTGCGAAGGTACTGGGCAGTTATGTTTCACATTTTATTCACATTTCAGGACGTAAAAAATCGCCCTTTTTAAAGGGCGATTGTGACCGCGGTACCACCTTTATTGGTTCTTCTCTTATTCTTTAACGGGAACGACTCCGGGACAGCTTAGCCATTATGGTTCTCAGGTGACTGTAATAATGATTGGAATTCAGCGATTCCTTAATTTTTATACAGTTCCTAAGTCCTCCTGTTCCATGGATTCAGCGGTCCGGCTCGGAAGCTACCTTCCACATCCTACAATCTTAAGCGCCTCTCAGCCTGCGGGCTGCTCTCTCTGTCAGGGTAATGATGTGTACTCCTCTTCTTCATTGCCTTTGCTTCTTTTAAAACTTTTCTACTAATACCTCGTCAGCTTCTTTAAGCTAATGAATATCATAGCTATCTGAAAGCGTTTTGTCAAGGCTGGGCTTGAAATTTTCAGAAAGTCTTAAGAGATCTACTCTGCCGCCTTATCGGTCGGAAGCTTTTCTACGGTTGTATGCTCACAGTCATCACTGGCCGGATCACCTACCTGTACCGGATAGTCATTTTTCATCTGCCACTCATACCATCCGCCGTCATAGACAGAAATATTTTCATAACCATTCTCATAGAGCACAAGGAACGGAACGCATGCTCTCCATCCTGTTCCGCAGTAGAAGGAAAGATGGTTGTCCAACGTAAAATCGCAGTCCTCCCATACCTTCTTAATGCCTTCCAGATCCTTCACTGTACCATCGTCATTTGTAAAATCAGCCACGTCGAATGCCGTCCTTGCTCCTTTGCCCCACACGGCTCCTTCCGGCTCTCCTGCCCTGTCAATATAATTATATCCGCTTGTCCTTCCAAGCCACTCTTCCTCGCTCCGGATACTTACGAGTTTGAAATTCTCATCATTTTCAAGCCTGTCCTTTGCATCCCCGGCAGACACCCAGTATTCTGGATGTGCCGGGACTGTTGTTCCGAAGCTTTCTGCCTTTGTCCCCTCATTTACATCCTTCTCCAGGTCATATCCTGCCGTCTTCCATGCCTCCAGGCCGCCGTTTAAAATCTTGACATCTTCAACGCCTGCCCACAGGTACGCATATGCCACACGCGCAACGCCGGCAGGATCCCCGCCGTAAAGAATCACCTTTGTGTCTTTTGTAATCCCATGGGAAAGCAGGTATTCTTCTACCTCCTCCGGTGTCAGAAGATTATAGGGCTTTTCCTCTGTTCCTTCTGCATCTTCTACCTCTGTGTCTCCTACAAGGATGGCTCCCGGGACATGTCCCTCCTTGTAGGCTTCGCTGTCATCTAATACGCCGGTATAAGTAACCTCTCCGATTACCGCATCCTCATATCCTGCCTGCTGATCGTCAATTACACTTTTTACCCACTCCGGCGTCACATAAACGGTCTTCTGCCCCACTGAAGGCGCCTCTGCGGCATCGTCCCCGGCATCTGCATTGCCCGCATCTGCTTTATTCTCCTTCTTTGTCTTTTCCGGCGCTTTGCCCACCTCATCTGATTTAGATCCGCAGCCTGATGCAAGGGATGCCACTACTGCTGCACATAAAAATACACCTAAAAGTCCTCTTTTCATAAAACGCACTCCTTTATCATAAAAATATTCCTCTTAGTTTTACCTGTATGGCAAAAGTGTATTCCTGCTTTTTCCTTTTTTATTTAAACTAAGGCAACAGGTATTTTATCACCTGCTGCCTTAGTTTACCATAACGTAAAATCAGCGTTTAGTCGTACTGCGCGGCAGATTTTATCAGCCGTGAGTATAAAATGAATTCCATATACCGTTCACCTATTGATTATAGGCGTTAGGGGCATCCTGCTACTCATCTGTCAATATTCTGTCACAGAAACATATATTTTTTTCGTGTATTCTCCATCTGTTGCCTTGATCATCTTCCGGTATCCGTTACGATCGCTGTCAACGTATTCAAATGTCACATCTTCATAATTAAAGTTAACACTCAATTTGGAAAGAATATCGTCATCCGTCACTTCATCGTTTCGTTCAACATGAAGTATTGCATAGGCATCCTGCCATGCACCGCTTTCTTCATCTTCAATGTCATACGATGACTCCCACCAGTCTTCAATTCCGTCCGCACCGCTAACCGTGACAATACTGAATTTTCCTAAAATCTCATCATATTTCAGCTGCGTAGATTCAATCTCAGATAAGATCTGATTATAGGTATCCTCATCAGAGAGACCTTCTGCTGCCGTTATAAACTCATTTAGCTTCTGCAGGTCTTGAAGAATGGACGCATTTTCTTCAAACACGGCTATGTTACTTTTACATTGCGTTATCTTATCCAAAAGATCCACTGATGCCTGGTCTGCCAGTACTTTTACAAATACTTCCTGCTCCAGTCCGCTATCCTTTGAAACAATTCGAATGGTATAAGCATACTGTTCATCGTCGGATTGTCTCAATTCAGTAGTATATGCATCACTTTCTTCCACTGTAAAGTTCTTCAGTTCTTTCCCAAATTTTATACTGCATATGAGTTCCCTTCGGACATCTGTAACATTTCCTTCCTCATCATACTGGTATTGACTATTCTCGTACGGGCTTCCCAAAATATTATCCGCAGAACACCATACAGGTAAATTTGTTTGTAAATCATAGCATAATTCTTCCAGTTCTGCATAAGCTGCCTGAATATCATCAGAAGTGACCGCAGACTGTGCCTTTTTCTCTAGTTCTTCAATACGGTCAGCCATTTCTTTTCTTGCCGCATTGTCGGAAAATCTGGTTTCCAGATATTTCTTCGCTTCAGCTGCAGTCTCTGCCGCCTGTTCCTTTTTCTTCTTATCCAGTTCTTCCTGCGACAGTCCAATGTCACTTGTCGATCCGATAAAATCACTCATTATATTTCTGGGGGTTATCGTATGGTTCATGGAATTGTAATCACATACATACCACAAATTTCCCTTTTGGTTCGGGCAGTTAAACGGATAGGAATTATCGCCTATCGTTACTCTGACCTGGACGGACGACTTGGACAGCATGTCCGAATCCTCAATATCGCTCTCCGAAAAATTATGGATATAGAAACGATAAATTCCATTTGTCTCTTTATATATGGTCGTATGCTCCGGGCCAACATAGTCTGTATCATCTACATCAAGATCTGCCCATCGCTCCCCGGCCTCATAATGCTCCTGATCTGAATAATAAACATGGAACGTTCCCGTACCGTCTGCCCTGGGACCGATCAGATGGGAGTCTATATCTGCACTTGCACCCGATTCCTCATCTCCCCATGTCAGAGTAAACTGTACTCTTCCTTTTCCTGTAATGCTGTCCGGCATCTGCTGATCCAGGATACAGTCATTTCCATCTGTAGATAAATAACCATTTGCAACGATAATATTCCTATGGGACGCATTATAGTGAATTTCGCCTTCCGGGAGATCCTGTCTTACATCCATAGCCTCAATTGTGTAAATCCCTGCCGGAACATCCTTGAAAGTATATCTTCCATTTTCATTTGTTTTTACAGTCTGAATGGCTGTTCCGATAATGTTATTTGCTCCAGCTCTTAATTTCACCTGCAGCCCTGCCGCATTTACAGAATTTCCGGTCAGACTGTCTATGATTGTACCGGATATCTCCGGAGCATTCTCACATCCGGCAATTTCGTCGCTGATCAGATCACTCGTTCCACAGGAGAATGTATCTGTGTTATTACTGGTGATTACAACGCTTTTAACCAGCGGTCTGTAGCCGGTCTTCCTAATAACGATCCAGTAATTACCAACTGTAATATCGCTCAGGCTAAAATCGCCGTTCTCGTCTGTCTTCGTATTCTTTGCATTTTGCAGGTAATTCACATAGTTTTCTTCATCTATTGCATGATTATCCTTTGTGTACGCAAGAAGATATATGTCAGCATCTGACGCCGTTCTGTGTGCCGCTTTCTTTTCGGAACCAATCTCTTCTGATGGATTTTCCGGGTCTCCTGACAGGTCTTCTGATGGAATCTCCGGATCTCCTGACGGGTCTTCTGGCAGAGGATCTTCTGTGCTTTCCTCGGTCAGATAATATTCACTGACATTTCCTGTCACCTGCACCCTCTGAGTAATCTCTGCATTGTCTGATGTCTCTGCAAAAATATTTACAATATCCTTCCCTTCTCCGTCATTTACTGTCACCGGAAGATACCCTATGCCCTCTACTGACGGGAGCATATCTTTCTTCTCTACAGAAGCCTTTGAATTCTCGGATCCCGGAAGCATGGTCATACTCCAGTATACGCTTGATGTAATTCTAAGTTCTGCGGATGTCACAATGGAAGTATCCCCTGCCTCTGCTCCTAATGTAACCGGAATCGCCTGGCTTCCTTCCAGGCGCAGCTCAGCCTTGCCTGATACATGGAGGTCATTTACACTTCCCTTATTCTCAAGACGGAGGCTCTGATTATCTGAACTTCCAAGAGTAATTGTTGCAACAGCGTTTACCTCCACAACCACACGGCCTTTTGCTGCATTAAAGTAAATAATATTGTTCGCATTTTCAGTGTATGTATTTTCTGCAATTGCATTGATAACTACCTTTTCAAACTGGCCCGAATTATTCACTTCTGCTTTTGGAGCATTGATTTCCAGTGTCTTGTTTGAATAATCTCCGGACGGAATTACAATCTGGTCTGCAGCATCGGAGCTATAAGTTATGTGTGTAAGCATTTTACTGGAAAGCGCCTGTTCTAATTGTTCCGGGGTTTTGGGTTCACCGGAATAAGCTGATTTCACGCTACATTCTGCGCTGATCCCATTATGTGCGGTTACCTTTACTGTAGCCGTACCCTCGCTAACTGCCTTAATTGTTCCGTTTTGATCCACGGTTACAACCTCTTGGTCAGACGATTTCCACACCAGTGTTTTATTAGAAGCATTTGCTGGTGTAATCACTGCTGACACTTTCTTTGTATCTCCTGGCTTCAGTGAAAGGTTTGTCTCGCTTAGGCTGACCTTACTTACATTCACAGCGCTTACCTTATTCTCAACCCTTACAGTGCATCTTGCTGATTTTCCAGTACCGTCCATGGCTGTTGCCGTAATTTTGGCTGTTCCGGACTTTAAGGCTGTAATTGCACCTTTTGAGGATACCTTTGCTACAGATGGGTTTGAAGACTTATAAGTAACCTTTTTATTAGAAGCCTTCTTTGGTGACACAGATGCCTTTAGCTGAAACTTATCTCCTGTTTTGATTGTTACTGATTTTTTATTCAGCCTGACGCTCTTTACCGGTGTTCCTACAACTATTTTACAGGCTGCCTTTGTTTTTGTTCCCCGAAGCATTGCTGTAATCGTAGTCTTCCCGTTTTTCTTTGCCTTGACCTTGCCGCTTGAGGAGACTGTTGCAACCTTTTGATTGCTGCTTGTCCATACAACAGCCTTTTTCTTAGCTGATTTACTCTTTGTCACTTTTAATTTTACGGACTTGCCTTTTTTCATTGTATAGACTGTCTTGTTAATTTTTATGGTATCTTTCTTTTGCTTTGCCGCTGCTTCTGTGCTGCATACGGATATCGCCATACACAATACCAGAATGCCCAGGCAGACAAGTCTCAGTTTTCTTTTGACTGAGCTGAACCATGTTTTTTCTCTCATATCCATTCTCCTAAAATATATTTTAATAACACCTGCAAATATAGCAGGAACCCTCCGGCTTGGAAAAATGGTGGCAACCCAATTGTACCAAAATCCGGAGGGTTCTCTCTATCTTATTACCAGTTAGCAACTATTTTGCCTTTACTGACTTCACCTTGGAGTATGCAGAGAATTTATCTGCACCCATGCTGTTCTTTGATATTGCTCTTACCTTATAACGGTATGTCTTCTTTGAGGTAAGCTTCTTGTCTTTGAATTTTAACTTTGATGTTGTTCCTACAAGCTTAAATGCACCCTTCTTTGAATCTGAACGGTAGATGTAATACTTCTTGGCATTCTTTACCTTCTTGTATGTGATGGTCGCGCTCTTGGAACCTGCTTTTGCTTTGATTACTGGTTTCTTAACTGCTGCGGAGCCGGACAGGGATGCGGATGCGGCTTTGCTTGATCCGTAGCTTCTAGCTGTGTCGTAGCTTCCATCTGCGTTCTTAATATCACGGTATGCAACTACATAGTAGTAATATGTTACATCACTCTGCGGGCCTAATTTCCTCACATTATCTTTTGTAACTGCCCCCTGGGCGTTACGCTCCAGGCTATGTGATGAATAAGCATAGTCTATTACAGATGTGCCGATAATTGCATCATCATCATAATACTCACTGGAAGGTCTGCTGTATACTAACTTCTTTTCTGCCTCATAATCCCTCTGCAGCTTCGCAGCGCTGCTGCTCAATGTATAATAATAGTTGGAGGAGGCATCTGCTGCTTTAAAGACCTTTGGTTCTACGTTGTCAGTTCTGCCATTATAGTAGTATGTTTTTGTATCTGCATTATATCCTGACGATGAATCAAGTGAACGGTACACTCTGTAGTAAGATGCACCGGAAACCTTCTTCCATGAAACTTTAATTCCATCTTTTGTAGAAGAAGCTTTTACACCCGTAACAGCTGCAATATGACCGCTCACCTCTACCTCATCTGCAC
>Ga0137307_101165_pt1 | contig 25443 bp, 25 predicted proteins | sample NAcewD2O_March_2_FD_97180 | JGI IMG/M metagenome (GOLD analysis project Ga0137307, IMG submission 97180) | Mouse cecal microbial communities from Vienna, Austria - N-Acetylglucosamine amended D2O_March | ecosystem: Host-associated > Mammals > Digestive system > Large intestine > Cecum | place... | reverse complement strand
AGGCAAAAAGATTTACCTGCCTGTAGACTGCGTAACGATAGCAGATTTCCCCAACCCCATTGACGCGGCAGTCGAAACCAAAGTTGTTGATGTTACGGCAATTCCCGCCGACCGCGAAGGCGCAGATATCGGACCCAAAACCTGCGCTTTGTACGCAGACGTTATCAAAGGCGCAAAGACGGTTATATGGAACGGACCTATGGGAATTTTTGAAAACCCGACTTTGGCAAAAGGTACTAACGCAGTAGCAAAAGCAATGGCGGAAAGCAGTGCGACGACTATTATCGGCGGCGGAGATTCGGCGGCGGCGGTAGCGCAACTCGGTTATGCCGACAAGATGAGCCACGTTTCGACAGGCGGCGGAGCAAGTCTGGAATTGTTTGAAGGTAAAGTGCTTCCCGGAATCGCTTGCTTAAATGACAAATAATTAAAAATATGTTTTGCGGCGTACGGGGCGTGCGCCGTAAATTTTGATAGGAGACGTTAAAATGAAAAACAAAATTATTGCAGGTAACTGGAAGATGAACAATAACCGCGTACAGACGGAAGCGTTAATAAACGAACTTATTCCGCTTGTAAAAGATACGGTTAATACGGTTATTGTCTGTGTGCCTTATACCGACTTATGCAAGGCGGTAAAACTTACCAAAGGTACTAATATTCACGTCGGCGCGCAGAACTGCCACTGGAAAGAATCGGGAGCATATACAGGAGAAATTGCTCCGTCTATGCTTACGGAAATCGGCGTAGAATACGTTGTCATAGGGCACTCCGAACGCCGTACATATTTCGGCGAAACGGACGCAACCGTACTCGCCCGTACTAAGGCAGCGCTTGCCGCAGGACTTAAACCTATTGTGTGCATAGGCGAAACTCTTGACGAGCGTAACAGCGGCAATATGCAATCGGTATTATCCCGCCAAGTTTTAGACGGTTTCGCCGATATTACCGCTGACGAACTTAAAAATATTATTGTCGCTTACGAACCTGTTTGGGCAATCGGCACAGGCGTTACCGCAACGGACGAACAGGCTAACGATGCCATTAAATATGTCCGCAGTGTTTTTGCAGGCAAATACGGTAAGGATGCCGCCGAAAAACTGTACATACAATACGGCGGCAGTATGAACGATAAAAACGCCGAAGGACTGCTCAATATGCCCGAAATCGACGGCGGACTTATCGGCGGAGCAAGTCTTGTTGCAGAAAATTTTTCCAAGGTAGTCAACGCTCACAAATAGGAGTTTATTATGGATAAAAAAATAACAGCATTAGTAATAATGGACGGTTACGGCTTGTCTAAGACCGAACGCGGCAATGCTATAGGCGTTAACTGCTCGCCTTACGTCAGATATCTTATGTCAACTTATCCCACAACTACGCTTGACGCAAGCGGACTTGCAGTAGGGCTTCCCGAAGGACAAATGGGCAACAGCGAAGTAGGACATTTGAATATAGGCGCAGGCAGAGTTATCTATCAGGAACTGACCCGCATAACAAAATCTATCGCCGACGGAGATTTCTTTACCAATCCCGCATTTTTGACGGCAATAGAAACAGTCAAGAAGAATAACGGAAAACTGCACGTTATGGGGCTTTGCTCTAACGGAGGAGTACATTCGCACATTACGCATCTGTTTGCGCTGATCGAACTTGCCAAGCGCGAGGGACTCGATAACGTTTACGTTCATTGCTATATGGACGGCAGAGACGTTTCTCCTACAAGCGGAGTAACCTTTATTCAGCAGTTGCAGACCAAAATGGACGAATTGCAATTCGGTAAAATTGCAACGGTTTGCGGCAGATATTACGCAATGGACAGAGATAACCGTTGGGATAGAGTAGAAAAAGCCTACGATATGCTGACTCTCGGCGTTGGAGAAAACTATACAGACGAGCCTGCAGAAGAACTTAAACGCAGTTACAAGGAAAACGTAACGGACGAATTTATTCTGCCTACCGTAGTTACGGAAAACGGTAAGCCCGTTGCCACAATCGAAAACGGCGATGCGGTTATATTCTTTAACTTCCGTCCGGACAGAGCAAGAGAAATGACCCGAGCGTTTACGCAAAGCGGTTTTGACGGATTTGACCTTAAAGGCAAAGCGCGCAAAGTACACTGGGTTTGTATGACTCAGTATGACGAAAAGTTTACGGGAATAGACATTGCTTACCGTCCCGAAACGTACACGAATACTTTGGGCGAATATTTGGCTAAGCAGGGTAAAACGCAACTGCGTATTGCCGAAACGGAGAAATACGCCCACGTAACCTTTTTCTTTAACGGCGGAGTCGAAGCGGCAAACGAAAACGAGAGCCGTGTGCTTATTTCTTCTCCTAAGGTTGCAACTTACGATTTACAGCCCGAAATGAGCGCGGAAGAAGTTTGCACCCGTGCAATTGCGGAAATCGAAAAAGACAAGTACGACGTTATGATTCTCAACTACGCCAACTGCGATATGGTAGGGCATACGGGAGTTATTTCTGCAACGGAAAAAGCCGTAGCAACGGTAGACGATTGCGTTCGTCGCGTTGTCGAGTGCGTGTTACAGCAGGGCGGCAGAGTTTTTGTAACAGCCGACCACGGCAATGCCGAAAGAATGCTTGCCGAAGACGGTTCGCCTTTTACTGCGCATACGACTAATAAAGTACCCTTTATTATGGTTGACGAACAACTTAGAGAGAATGTAACGCTTGAGCAGGGCGCGCTGTGCGATATTGCTCCCACGATGTTGTATTCGATGGGTATGGACATTCCTGCCGAAATGACAGGCAAAGTGCTGATTAAAAATAAATAAAAAAATATTTAAAAAACAGGAAACTTTTTGCCGCTAACTGCCGTATATATAAAGGGGGCATTTGCTTTAAAACTGTTTTTAGAACCGAGTCCGGTATTTTATCGGACTCGGTCTTTTTGTAAATCAAACAAAATAACAATTTGTTTCTATTTAATATTTTAAAATGTCGATATGTTTTACATAAAATTTGTTGCAAAAAGATAAATGTTGTGGTATACTACATAAGCGTATTAAGTTAGGCGGGGCATTTTGCCCTTAGGACTAGAACGGAGGTTCACAAAAGTGTTATATATTTTGGCTGCCGTAGATGCGGCAATCGTATCTGGAATAAAAATCGCTCTTGCGGCATTAGCGTTGATTTGCACGGCGTTTATTATATTTGTTGTTATGAAGCAATCGGGTAACTCCGACGGAGTAGAAGCTATGACGGGTTCTTCTTCTAAAAACGACGAATCGGAAACTTACTACGGCAAAAACGCAGGTTCAAGAAAGGAAGCGCGTTTAAAACTGTTGACATACATTGCGGCAGGACTTCTTGCCGTTGTGTGCATTGTGTTGATTGTTTTGCAGACATTCATTCCTTAAAATTCAAAGGTTAACTAGGGCGGTTGTATTTTCAAACCGCCTTTTTTGTTGCTTTTAGGGCCAGTGCAATTTAATAAGCAAAAATATTTGTATAAAACTTCGGTTTAAGGGTAATTAGAAATACAGACTATGAATATCAATCAAAAAATATTAGATATTATCAAGAATATTGAAACAGATTATTTTACTGCAAAGCAGTTGAATATTTTACTTGGCAGTAAGTCTACCGCCGATCGGCAGATTGTAGCAAAGGCTCTTGCCGAATTGCAGTCGCAAAGCGAAATTCTGTTTGACGGTCGCAGTCGCCGATACCGCATTGTCCGCGAGGGAGATTTCAGCAAAGCGGTATTCGAGTCCAACGCGCGCGGATTCGGTTTTCTTATCCGCGAAGACGGCGACGATTTGTTTGTGCCTGCGCACAGAGTAAACGGCGCGTTTCACAAAGATACCGTTTTGTACAAGCGTATAGAGGGAACCGACGACGAGGCGGAAATAGTCAAAGTTTTGTCTCGCGGAGTTAGCAGTATTGTCGGTACTTACGATAAGACCAACAACACGCGTTTTGTAATTCCCGATGACAAACACTTTGTAAAGGATATTTACATTCAGCCTAAAAAAGACTTGAATGCAAAAAACGGACAAAAAGTAGTAGTTAAAATAAACGTATATCCGTATGACGGTCATTCTAAGCCGGAAGGGGAAATAACCCAAATACTGGGCTTTCCGCAAAACAAAAACGTAGATATGCTGTCTGTCGCATACGCATACGGTTTGACGGATAAATTTGATGACGAATGCGTAAAGTATGCGATGAAAATTCCGCAGACTTTACAGGAAAAAGATTACGTCGGACGTAAAGATTTGCGGGGTAAAAGAATATTTACTATTGACGGCGCTGACGCCAAAGACTTGGACGACGCTGTTTCCGTGTCGGAAAACGGCGACGGTACTTATACTCTCGGAGTGCATATTGCTGACGTATCTAACTACGTCAAACCGCAAAGCGCAATCGATAAGGAAGCGTTTGCGCGCGGTACAAGCGTATATTTTCCCGAAACGGTATTTCCTATGCTTCCGCGTGAATTGTCCAACGGTATCTGTTCTTTGTACGAACACGTCGACAGGCTTACATTAACTTGCGAGATGACAATCGACAAATACGGCAAGGTAACGGATTCGGATATTTATCCGTCGGTCATTAACAGTTGTCATAGGTTAACCTACGATGAAGTGCAGGCAATTTTTGACGGAGATAAAACCGTAATTAGTCAATACTCGGATATTTACGATGATTTAATTGCTATGAAGCGGCTAGCGCAAATATTGCAAAACAAGCGTAATAAGCGCGGAAACATAGAGTTTGCAAGCAAGGAAGTATACTTTGTTCACAATGATAACGGCGAAGTTACAGACGTTTTGCTGCGCGAAAACACTTTTTCGCATCAGTTAATAGAAGAGTTTATGATAGCGGCTAACGAGACCGTTGCCGAATATGCAGAAACGTGCGATTATCCTTTTGTTTATCGCGTGCACGATAAACCCGATGCCGAAAAGTTAGCGGTATTGTTCGCGCTTTTAAAGGGTTTGGGTATCAATGTCAAACAGTCGCAGGAAGTGCACAATTCTATACTGCAAGACGCGCTGTCGCAAGCGGAAAAGACTCCGTATTTTCATTTGGTAAACGACGTTATGCTGCGTTCTATGCAAAAAGCCAAGTACAGCGACGTAAACACGGGACATTTCGGGTTGGCAAGCAGGTGTTACTGTCATTTTACTTCGCCGATACGCCGTTATCCCGATTTGGTTGTGCATAGAATACTTAAAACGGCCGTTCTCGGCAAAATGACGGATAAAGCGTTGCGCGCTTACACCGATATGGCATACGATGCGGCAAAACAGTCCTCTGTCCGCGAAAAAATTGCCGACGAAGCCGAACGCAAAGCCGACGACGTTAAAAAATGCGCCTATGCCGAAAGGCTAATCGGAAAGACTTTTACCGCCCGTATTTCAGGCGTTACCGAACGTGGCATTTATGCCGAGTTGCCGAATACGGTAGAGGGATTTATTTCTGTCGATAAACTCGGAGGCTGTTTTAAATACAATCCCGCATTATTCAGTCTTTCAAACGGAAGCGTAAAATACGCTTTGGGAGACGAGGTGCAAATAACGGTTGCAAGCGTTAATAAGCAGGCGTGTAAAATAGACTTCGATTTAGGCAACTGTCCGCAAAATACGTCTAAGAACAGTAAATAAATTACAATGTCTAAATGTAAAAGTTGACGAAAAGTTTACTTTAAGGATATAATATATATACTGAGTAATTGTGTCAAAACTAAGATGCAATTAGGGCGGTTTACTAATGATAGATAAAATTTTGCAATGGTGCGGAATAGTTTTCGGAATTGTCGGCGTTACCTGCTTGTTTTTGGAAGCAATAGGCAGTATCCGCAAACACAACAATACTAAGCTGAGTATTTTAAGTTTGGTATTTCTTACCGTGTCGTTAGTAGGCTATATCGTAACAGAATTAGTTTTGCGCTCTCAGGGTTTGCCGTCTTTTTTTTCGGTAGTCTGGGTAGTATTTTTGTGGGCGTATCTTATCTGCAATTTGGTGTCCTATCTCAAAATAAACAAGAAAAACCGCGCGCTAAAACGCGAAAAGAAGCAAAAAGAGGCTGCTTTGCAAACGGAAGTTGAAATACAGAGCGTAACGTCTGACGGTACTGCGGACAAGTCGGCAGATACAGAACAAGTCGAAGTACTGTTACCGCAAGATACCGAGCAGGTATCTAAAAATGCCGTTGCAGACGAACAGCAGACGGTTGAACAGCCCGAAGAACAGGTTTCGGCAAAAAAGCGTAATTCCAATAAAAACAAAAATAAAAAATCAACGGATAAAAAATGAAAGTTATTGCTACCAACAAAAAGGCGTATCACAATTATTTTGTTGTAGAAACGCTTGAATGCGGAATAAATTTAGTCGGTTGCGAGGTTAAATCTTTGCGTAAAGGCGAAGTTAATCTTGCCGACTCTTATTGCCGTGTAGAAAACGGTAGTTTGGTTTTGCTCGGTTGCCACATTAAAAATTACGACAAGGGCAGTTATTTTAACGTCGACAGCAGACGGGACAGACGTTTGCTTGCGCACAAACGCGAAATTATGCGTTTGTTGGGTAAGGTAAGAGAAAAAGGATACTCCGTTGTTCCCTTAAAAATGTATTTTAAGGACAGTCTCGTTAAAGTAGAAGTAGGACTTGTAAAAGGTAAGCAAAACTACGACAAAAAGGAAACGTTGCTCAAAAAAGACGCCGAACGCGATCAGCAACGGGCAATTAAAGAGTATTCCGAAAGACGGTAATTATGAAAAACAACGACAGAAATTTCGGTATATCAAAACTCGACTTCTCCCGTATTGCCGTTATCGGTTGCCCCGGAAGCGGTAAAACTACGTTAAGCAACGAGTTGGGATTATTACTTAACAGGACAGTAATTCATTTGGATAAAGTATTGTGGAATCCAAACTGGCAAATGCTGCCTTACGACGAACGCAAAGTTATTCACGACGACTTGATTGCGCAAGACAAATGGCTTATCGACGGAATGTGGCGAAGTCATCTCGTAGACCGTTTTAAACGCGCCACAACGGTAATTTTTTTAGATTATAAACGTAGTGTAAGTTTACATAGGGCGTTAAAGCGGCGTATAAAATATGCAGGTAAACAGCGCGACGATATAGCAGACGGTTGTCTAGAAAAGTTAGACAACGATTTTATGCGCTATATTTGGTCGTTCCGCAAAAACGTCCGTCCGCTTATTTACAATCTTATAAAAGACAATCCGCAAATTTCGGTAGTTATATTGTCCTCGTCTAAAACGGCTAAGCGTTTTTTGTTTATGTTAGACGAATATCTGTGTACGGTAGGACCAACCAACGGTATGTAAAGCAATTGCTTTATACCGTTTTTTTTTTATTATTTGCGACAATAGCGTCGAAGAATGCCTAGCCGTTATCAGGCGAATATAATTTACATTATTGTTTTTTGCGGCAAGATAGAACAACTTCGGGATAGCCGTGCAAACCTATTTTAAGAACAAATATAAAAAACGTATTAGAAAATCAACGCTTTAATTTGAAAAATTCTATTAGATATAGACAAACACTTATTTACTTCACTGCAATATATTGTACAATTGTTTGCGGTATTTATTTTACAATTTATTTTAAGTGTGTTATAATTTCCACATATAATGCGTTATTATGTTCGCATTAAAAAACAATTACTATTTTATAGGAGTATTCGCATTTATGAAAACTTTCAAAGGCGGTTTTCACGTGCCCGACAACAAAGCGTTGACGGCTGACAAGGCAATCGAACAGATGCCTTCCGTTACCGATTATTACGTTTCGTTATCTCAGCACATAGGAAAACCTGCGGAACTTGCCGTACAGGTCGGCGACACGGTTAAGGAAGGTCAATTGCTGGCAAAGGCTTCGTCGTTTGTTTCAGCAAATATCCATTCTCCCGTTTGCGGCGAAATTATCGGCGTAGAAAAACGCAGAAACGCGCAAGGCTCAATGGCGGATTATGTCCATATCAAAGCTAACGGCAAGCAGGACGTAGAACTTATGCCGAAACTTACCGATGCAACACGCGAACAAATTGTCGAACGCGTAGCGCTTGCAGGTATCGTAGGTATGGGCGGCGCTGGATTCCCCACGGCGGTAAAACTTCAACCTAAGGACCCTGTAGACACGCTTATTATAAACGCGGCGGAATGCGAGCCTTATCTCAACTGCGACAACCGTTTGATGATCGAGCGCACGCAGGAGTTTATACAAGGCGTAAGACTTATTGCCAAAGCCATCAATGTTACCAATATTTATATCGGTATCGAAGCCAACAAGATGGAGGCGTACGACGCGCTTGTTAAACTTGACGGAATAATAGGCGAAAAGGACGAAAAACACGACGGCGATATAGTAGTGGTCTTGCTCAAAAAGAAATATCCGCAAGGCGCGGAAAAAACGCTTATTAAGGCTTGCGTTAACCGCGATGTGCCTGTCGGCGGATTGCCTGCGGCTGTCGGTTGCATAGTAAATAACGTAGCAACGGCTTACGCGACATACGACGCGGTAGTAAACGGAGTACCTTTGTACAAACGTCTTATGACGGTCAGCGGCAAGGGAGTACGCAACCCCAAAAATATCGAATTGCGTATAGGTACGCCCCTTTCGGCGGTAGTTGATTTCTGCGGCGGTTTGTCGGATGACACGGTAAAACTCGTTTCCGGCGGACCGATGATGGGCTTTTCTCTTGCAGGACTTGACGTATGCACAACCAAGACAGACAGCGGATTTTTGGCATTGACCGACAAGGAAGCAAGCACGGTATTGCCTACTCCCTGTATCAACTGCGGTAAGTGCGCAAGCGTATGTCCTATGAGACTTATGCCTATGTATATCGACTTTTACGCAACGGTCGGCGATTATGACAAAGCAGTGTCTATCGGCGGTGCAATGAATTGCTTTGAATGCGGCACTTGCGCTTACGTTTGTCCTGCAAAACGTCCTATTGTCCAAAGCGTAAGACTTACTAAAACTAAGATGAAGGAGAAAAAGTAATATGTCCAATTATGTATATTCGAGTTCTCCGCACGTCAAGTCGCCCAATACGACAAGACGGATAATGATAGACGTTTGCATAGCGTTACTCCCCGCGTGCATAGCAGGATGCGTTTTGCTCGGTCTTGCCGAGGCACGTCTCGGATGGTTATCCTTTATGGTGTTGGCGCTGGCTTGTTTATCGGCTGTGGCTGCGGAATTTATTTTCTTGCTTTGCTGCAAAAAGAAATTTGCGGAAATAATCAAACAGTTTGACTTTTCGTCGCTTGTAACGGGCTTACTTGTCGGTATGAATATGTATGCTACCTCCAAGTGGTACGCCGTTATACTTGCAAGCGTTTTCGCAATAATCATAGTAAAAATGCTTTTCGGCGGAACAGGTAAAAATATCGTCAACCCTGCAATCGCAGGCAGAATATTTGCCTTTATCGCTTTCGGCGCGGCTTTCGGCGGCGCAATGGGCTTTGAAAAGAAAGTATTCGGTATAAAAGCGGGTTTTGTTCAAACTGGCGCAACGCCTTTGCAAGCGTTTTTCAATGCGGACAAAACTAACACGCTTTCTAACCTTGATTTATTGATAGGAACGGGCGTTCCGGGTTGTATAGGCGAAATTTGTAAAATCGCGCTTATTGCAGGCGGTATTTATCTGGTAGTGCGCGGAGTTTTGAACTTCCGCTGGCCGCTTGTTTACATATTGACTACAGGCGTTGTAGCGGTTCTTATCGTTTGGATAGAGAGTTGTATGAAAGACGGTAAATTTATTGCCGCGTTAATGGGCACTAAGTTTGTACCTGCCTTAAAATCTTTCCTGCCGTCAATACTTTCGGGCGGTTTGATTTTGGGCGCTATATTTATGGCTACCGACTATGTAACTACTCCCAATACAAAGTTGGGTAATTATATCTACTTTGTGTTACTTGGTATACTTACGGCAGTACTCCGTAGAGCAGTCAAGGGCGAAGCGGTATCGTTTGCAATTTTGCTTATGAATTTGCTTGTTCCTTTGTTCGATTTGTATATCCGCCGTAAACCTTTCGGTTATGTTAAACCTGCTAAAACTAAAAAAGTAAAGGAGGCGAAGAACAATGGCTAAGAAAGAAAAAACCGTTGCTGTCGAAACGGCGGACACGTCTGTTTCTGCGGAAAAAGCAATGAAAAAAGGCACAGTAATTCAAGCCGTTAAAGCAGTCGCCGTCCTTGTGATTATCTGCCTTGTTTGCGGCGCTTTGCTTGCTTTATGTAACGACCTTCTGTACGTTTCTGATGAAGTAAGAGCAGACAGAGCATTGCAAAAAATCTATCCTAATTTTAAAAACGACGATTCGTTTGCCGGCTTGGACAGTTCAAAAGCCTCCACTCCTTACGGACAAGTATTGAGCGTTAAAAAGTCTACCGACGGCGCTTACATTCTTGAAGCGGTAAGCAGCAATATAGGATTCAGTAACGGAACTGTATCTATTTTTGTTGCCGTAAGCGGCGGAACGGATCCTAAAATTGTCGGTTGGACTGTTGATAAAAACGTAGGTCAATCGTTTATCGGAAATGTTACCTCAAAACATCAAAAAACTTGGTTTATAAATCAGTCTATTACTGTTGTTAATCCTGAAAATCCCGAAGGTTCGGGTTTGGGAAGCGGTGCAACCCGTACGGAAAATGCAATCGGATACGCAATAAATGCGGCAAGTTATTACTGCATTAACGTATTAAAACTTGTATCTACTCCCGAAAGCGAAGCCAAGGACGCAGTTATAGCGTTGCTCGGAGCGGAAGCGGACGGTTACAATTTCGTTGCAGTTAAAAATGCAGATTATCTCGAAGCGTGCAAAGTAGACGAACACGAGTTGTCATTCTATTTCGAAGGCAAAAAGACAGAGTCCGATCCTCTTGCGGTATATGTTTACGGCGAAGACGAAAACCGTCAAATCGTAGTAGTTAAAGACAATTTAACTCACGCCGAGAGGCTGGAAGAGTCGGCGGTAGTCGCTAAGAGCGAAGGTATAAATGACAGCCTTGTTGCCAAAGCGCAATCGCGCAGTTACTTCGAATATCAAGTTCAAAAGTCTCACGCGGCGTTTGAATTTGCGGGAATGGGCGATATCAACAGCGAATTTGCTACAAAAGACGAGTACGGAACTGCTAACAAAGTCTACTTGTCTGCCGACGGCGCAATAATGGTGGAAGCAACCGGTAAGGGCGGCTTTGCAAGCGGAACGGTTACGGTAAACGTAATTATCGCAGATAGCGTAATTAAGGGCTGGACAATTGTTTCTAACGTAGATCAATCGTATATCGGTAATATCAAGAACGAACATATGACAAGTTGGTATGTAGGACAAAGTATCGGTCAACCTATCGAGTTGGGCAGTAATAAGGTTACGGGAACTACATTGTCAAGTACCGCTATCAACAATGCCGTTAATATGGCGTGCTATTATGCAAGAAACACTTTACAACAAGGAGGGGCTGAATAATGAAAAAAGGAAGATTTAATCAAATTGCGCTTGACGGTTTGGTCAGACAAAACCCCACCTTGCGTTTGGTGCTAGGAACTTGTCCTACGCTTGCCGTAACTATATCGGCAATTAACAGTTTCGGTATGGGTATGGCAGTGTTGTTTGTATTGGTGTGCAGTAACGTAATTATTTCGTTGCTTCGCAACGTTATTCCCGACAGAGTGCGTATTCCCTGCTTTATCGTAATCATCGCAACTTTTGTTACAATCGTCAGTATGTTTATGGAGGCGTTCTTGCCTAGTTTGTTTGAGAGTTTGGGCGTATGGTTGGCACTTATAGTCGTAAACTGTATTGTATTAGGCAGAGCGGAAAGTTTTGCTTCGCACAATCCTGTCGGAGAATCCGCGCTTGACGGACTGTTTATGGGCTTGGGCTTTACTCTTTCGGTAACGCTTATAGCAATTGTCCGTGAACTTCTTGGATCTGCTTCATTCTTCGGAATGGAACTGTGGGATCCTTCTAAGTTCTCTATAAAATTCTTTACTTCTAATGCAGGAGCATTCTTGACATACGGATTGTTTATTGCAATATTTAACGTATGCTATAACGCGGTAGACCGCAAATTAAAGCACAAGCACGCGCAGCAGACGCTTGCGCCCGTAACGGTTGCAGAAACAAAGGAGGCTGAGTAATATGGACGTATTAGGTATCATTTTCTCGGCGTTATTCGCTAATAACTTTATACTGGCTCAATTTAAAGGAATATGTCCGTTTTTGGGCGTTTCCCAAAAACCGGGTTCGGCTCTCGGTATGGGCTTGGCAGTTACGGCGGTTATGGTTATAACCTGCGCCGTTACATATCCTATTTACACATTTGTGTTAGTGCCTTTGGGAATAAAGTATTTATACATTATCGTTTTCATTTTGGTTATCGCTTCGTTGGTGCAAATGTTGGAAATGATATTGAAAAAGTTTACCCCCGGTTTGTATTCTTCTTTGGGAATTTACCTTCCTTTGGTTACTACAAACTGTGCTATTTTGGGTGTTGCTCAACTAGTAACTGCCGAAGTAGCCGCAACGTCTGCACATTTTGCCAAAACGTTGGTAGTGTTCGGTAAAGCGGTAAAAATTTCTATGGCTATGTCTTTCGGCGAAGCAGTGCTTTCCGGATTATTCTACGGACTGGGCTTTACGCTTGCAATTATTCTCCTTGCAGGTCTCCGTCAAAAGGTTGACAGACTTAACGTTGCTAAACCTATGCGCGGCTTCCCTATGACTATGATTACGGCTTGCTTTATGGCAATGGCGTTCTACATCTTTTCGTTGATAGGCTAGGAGGTAGAATATGAATTTACTTTTATTTGCTGAAATAGGGCGCGATATAGAATGGGTTACATTAGGTATCGCTTTGGCAATTATGGTTGGTATAGGGCTTTTGATGGCTCTCTGTATAATACTGATTTCACGCTTTTGCCAAGTTAAGGAAGACCCTCGTATCAAGGAAGTAGAACAGCGTTTAGCAGGCGCTAATTGCGGTGCTTGCGGACATCCGGGTTGCTCTGGCTTTGCAAAGGCTCTTGTAGAGGGTACTGCTACGCTTGACAGTTGCGGTCAAACAAATAAAGAAGCGCAAATAGAAATATCCAACATTTTGGGTATTGCGTATGACGGCAATGCCGAACCCACAATAGCCGTTGTGGCTTGTAGCGGCGGCAGTCAGTGTGAAGACAAATACGCATATCAAGGTTACGGAACCTGCGTAAGCCAAAATATGCTTGCAGGCGGACGTAAGGCTTGCGAAGTCGGCTGTATGGGTAGCGGCAGTTGCGTAGACGCGTGTCCGTATATGGCAATCGAGTGTTTTGACGGCTATGCGCACATAGACCCCGAACTCTGCCGTTCCTGCGGACTGTGTATTCAAACTTGTCCCAAACGTCTTATTAAGCGTGTGCCTAAATCGGCAACCGTATATGTCGCGTGTTCGACCGAATGCCGCGGTAAGGACGTTATGAGTAAGTGTAAGGCAGGCTGTATCGCTTGCGGCAAGTGCGAAAGAACTTGCCCCTCGGGAGCAATCCACCTTGTCAACAACGTGCCTATTATAGATTACAGTAAATGTACTCATTGCGGTAAGTGTTTAGAGGCTTGCCCGAGACACTGTATCAAGCACGTTCACCCCGTAGATACTTCCGAAAAGACAATTACTAAGGTAGAACCCGAGAAGGAATCTAAGGCGGAATAGTTTGATAAAAATCGTCTTTGAGTAACGGTTTAATAATTAAAAAGACTGCAAATTTTTGCAGTCTTTTTTGCTGTAAGCGTTTTTACGGATATAAAATTTGTATGTGTTTTAGTAGTGGACGAAAGGATAAAAGATTGATGAACGCCTGTTTTTTGTGTAAAAGCAACAATTTGTAAGTTGTGTACGGTTTTAAAAACGTTTGAGTTTGGAACTGTCAAAATAGCGCGGAATACCGTGTTTGTATTCCAGTTGAACTTCTCCGTCAATAAGCGGCAACACATAGTGTAAAAAGTCCTGCGTAATATGCGCTCCGTCTTCCGAAATATAATTTTTCGGTACAAGCCTTACTGCGTTCGCTACGGTAGCAAGGTCTACGCTTTCGCAAACCGTCATTCCGTCTTTGACGGACAATGAAGCCATAACTCCGCTAAGACCGTCTAGGGCTAATTGTACGGCGTATTTTCCGCACAAAATAGCGTCTTGTTGGTCGCGTAGCGACAGAATATGCGCCGCCGCCCTCTGCGGCAAACTCAAATCAATTGCGCGGGTAGAAATATTTAATCTCTTTGAAACCATATTAGAAAGTTTTGGGGCGACTCCGCCCAGTTGGACGTGGTCGAAACTGTCTAAAATATCGTTTGCCCCTACATATCCGTACTCGTTGCGTACACCCTCCGAAACGGCAACTAAGCAGTGCCCTTTTTGTCTGTATACCCTTTCTGCGTCTTGCAAAAAACTGTCTTCGTCAAAGGTTTTTTCGGGAAGATAAATCAGATCGGGACCTTTGCCGCACAAGGTAGCGACAGAGCAGGCGGCAGTGAGCCAGCCCGTATCTCTTCCCATTATTTCGCAAACCGTAATACGGCCTTTTTCGTATACGGCAGTATCCAGGGCAATTTCTTCAAGAGTTGTTGCAATGTATTTAGAAGCCGAGCCGTAACCGGGGCAATAGTGCGTATTAACAAGGTCGTTATCTACAGTCTTAGGTACGCCTATAACTTTGCAGGGGAAGTTTATTTTTTCAAAATAAGCCGCCAGTTTTGCGCAGGTATCCATCGAGTCGTTTCCGCCGTTATATGTTAAACAGGTAATATTGTGTCTTTCAAAAACCGAAGCGATATTTTTGTATATTTCACTGTCCTGTTCAAAATTGGGCAATTTGTATCTGCACGAACCGAAAGCGGAAGCAGGCGTTTTAGCAAGCAAATCCAAGTCGTTTGCCGTCAAATCGGATACGTCGAAAAAATCTTCTTTAAGTATTCCGTTCATTCCGAAGTGCGCGCAAGTTATTTTGTCAAAACTTTTGCTTTCGATTGCTTGACGTATAACTCCCGCGGCGCTTGCGTTTATTACAGCGGTAGCGCCTCCCGACTGTGCAAGTAACAAATTCCCCTTTTTCATTTGATTTGTGCCTCCGTTTAGTGTGTTATTATGCTGTATTTAAACGCTGGCTTGATATAATGCAAATACTAGCATTAAATTCGATTAACTGAGTATAGCAATGCGGCAAAATCGTGTTAACTAAGCCATAATGAGTAATATATAATACTTAACCGTTTATTACCGTTATACTGTTGATTCAATACTAACAATTATATACCAAAATGACCGTAAAAATCAACCGTAGCGGTATCTTAAAATTTAATAATAAATTTCTGCTTTTTAAATTTTATTTTAATATCAATACGGCCTTTACAAAAATTAAGGGTTGCCAAAAACAGTTTAAAGGGGTATAATACTTATTGTTCGTGTTAAATACAAATTCAGAAGGCGACAAATGAAAAACGACAGATTTTTTGTGGGCTTTGCTACCACTCCCGAAGAACTTGACGAGATATACAAATTGCGTTACGAAGATATGATTTTGGAATACTGTCAAGACAATATCAATGAAAACGGCAGAGATATACAGTCTTATGACGACTATGCGCAACATATCGTAGTTAAGGATTTGTCTAACGGCGGGGCAATAATCGGATATTACCGTATGATTACCGACAAAGCGGTTATAGGAAACGGACGTAAATTTGTATGCGAAGAAGAATTTAACATAGATTATTTAAAATCTTGCGGCGAAAAAGTTTGTGAGTTTTCGCGCGCTGTCGTCAAAAAGAATTACCGCGGCGGCATAGTTATTTTGTTACTGTGGCAGTTTATACTCAATTATATGAAAGAAAACGGTTACCGCTTTCTTATAGGCGACGCCAGTTTCTTCGGGGTAAACAGGGAAGAGTATATCAAGGAAGTTTCGTATCTTATAAATAACTATAAAATTCCCGATGATTACAAAATAAAGTCCCTTGACGGTTTACCGGATATGAAACTGTTAACGCCTGACGAATATGACGAGAAAGAAGTTATGCGCAGTATTCCTCCGCTTATCAAGGCATATATTTCGCTCGGCGGCAAAGTGTCTTCACAAACGTTTACCGATATGGCGTTTAAAAGCGTAGACTTGTTTGTTTTGGTAGATATGCAAAATTGCAACGACGCTTATATGAACAGAATATTGTCTTTGTAAACTCAGGTCGCAGTTGTGCGGCCTTTTTACTTTGTAACGGCAGAAAATGTCGGTTTTGCTGATAAATTGTTATTTGTTGTATTTGCTTTTCTTCCGTTTTGTGTTAAAATAATAGACAGAAAATTTTGTTTGGAGTTATTTATGTATAAGTTTTTTGCATATCTCAACCGTATGAAGTACATAAACCGCTGGGGGCTTATGCACTCTACCGTCAACGAAAATATTATGGAACACAGTCAGCAGGTAGCGGTTATAGCGCACGCGCTGGCTACGATTTCTAACGTATATTTCGGAGGCAAACTCGACCCTAACAGCATTGCGGTCAAGGCGTTGTTTCACGAAACCAGCGAAGTTTTAACGGGCGATTTGCCTACGCCTATCAAATATTTCAACCCCGAAATACGCGACGCGTACAAAAAGTTGGAAAGTTATTCTAACAAGAGATTGTTAGAGCATCTTCCAAGCGAACTTTCAGCCGAATACGCTAGAATAATAAACGAAAATAACGATGAAGAGTACAAGTTTGTAAAATACGCAGACAAAATCTGCGCGTATATCAAATGCGTTGACGAAGTAAAAATGAGCAATTCCGAGTTTTACAAGGCGGAAAAAACCATTTATCAGGATATCCGCAATTATCACCGCCCCGAGGTGGATTATTTTATGGATAATTTTGTGGAAGCGTACAAATTGTCTTTGGACGAATTAGACAGATGATTGTTTTTGACAATGTTTCCTTGCATTATCATTACGACGAATATACCCTGCTCAAAAATTTAACTTTCAGTTTAAATGAGGGCGTAAATACCGTTTTGTGCGATGTGCAAAGCGGCAAATCTTCCGTCTGCAAACTGCTTACAAAGGAAGTTGAACCCTCAGGCGGTACAATAACTTTCGACGGCATTGATATTTCCCGTATCACAAACGAAGGTTTGGGCATACTTTATTTATCAAGCGCGCCTGCCTTTTTTGAAAACCGCAGTGTTTTATATAATATAGCCTATCCGCTTAAAGTGCGAAAAATAAACAAACACGCGCGCAACGGAATTGCCGCTAAGGTTGCGGATAATTTAGGAATAACGGATTTGAGTGTCAAAGTGAAAAAACTTGACGCGTCAGAGCGTAAGCGTATTGCTCTTGCCAGAGGCTTGACGGTCGAACGCAAAGCGGTGCTGTTTGACGATTTCTTTGACGGAACGGAAAATATTGAAGAAATTTTGAATATGTTTTCTGCTAAGATAAAAGTTATATTTACTTCCGACATTCAGTTTGCGCAAGGGCATTGCGTAGTGCTGGACGGAGGCAATACCGAGTATACGGGCAATGCGGAAGGAGCGAAAAAAAGCGTTTCTAGTTTAGAGTGGTTGTACAATAAACTTACAAACGGTCAAAATGACGACTAATCAGCGCCGTTTAGAACTATAATTACAATAAAACAATATTATTGCCGTAGTATTTGCGGCAAATTAAGGAGCAATAATGGCAAATAAAGATTTTTTCGATGAGGAATTTGAAAAATTAGAAACCGAAGCGGCTCAAAAGGAAACCAAAGCCGATTTGCAGGCGGACAGGAGCGACGACGGTCATTCGAATCGGACTTCTACGCCGTCTGACGGAGGTAAATTTGACAGTTGGTCGGGTTACGGCGCTCCGACGCGCGAGCAGACTACTGCAAAAAAACCGCTTTATATAATGCTTATATGTTTGGCGCTTGTACTGTGTATCGGTCTCGGAAGTTTGCTTACGGTTATTTTCGGAGGTATAGCAAAGTCCGATCAACAAGCGTTGCTAGACAAAGTAATAAATATTTTAGATAACGATTTTTACGAAGAAGTTTCCGATGAAAAAATGTGGGAAGCGGTAGAAGCGGCAGGCACTGCGTTATTGCAAACGGGCGGAGACCGTTACAGCCGTTTGATGTCCCCTAAAACTTTTTACCGTTATATGTACGGCGATACGGTAGAAGTACCTCATCCCAACGGGGAGTTCGGTATGACTTTCCAATTTGTAGAAGGCGTAGGTATGTATATACTGTCTGTAAACAAGGACAGCAATTCATACGGTTGGCTGCAGGACTACGACATTATAGTAAAGATTGACAACATTAACGAAGGACGTGGCGCAACTGTAACCGTTGGTGGTAAACAATACAGTTTTACCGAACTGGTTACGTCTGATTGCGATGAGGAAACGTTTGACCTTATTTTCGATGCTACAAATTCGGCTACTTTTCACGCTTTGCGCAACGGCGAAATTCAGCAGTATACAATCGCCCGCCGCACTGTAGATTATAACAATCCGGATTATCCGTATGACTATGTAGAATTTTATTTCGGCGACGATTGTACTAACGTATCGTTGACAAGACAGGGTACGGCAAGATACTCTACCAAGGAAGAACGTCATTTAGACAAACTTCCTTCTAATACGGGCTATATCCGCTTGAGCGAATTTGCAAGCCTAGACAAAAATCCGCTTGCCTATAACGAATTTAAAGCGGCAATGGATTTGTTCAAAAGCAAAACAGACAAGAATTTCCAACACCTTGTACTCGACTTAAAGGGCAATCCGGGAGGCGATGTAAATGTTGCCAGACTTATTGCAGGCCTGCTTATTACCGACCACAATCTTTCCTCTTCGGACAAATCAAAAGTTACTTCCAAAACGGGAGAATTGCTCGTAACATCCCTCAATTTCCGTAACGGATACAATAATTACTATGAAGTAGAGTCCGGTTACGACAATTACTTTGCTACTCCTAACGGAACGAAATGCGACATAGTCGTGTGGACGGACGGCGGTTCTGCAAGCGCAAGCGAATTGCTTACGGGAACTCTGCTCGATTACAAAACGGCAGTGCATATGGGTACAAAAACTTACGGTAAGGGAATCGCGCAGGTTGTTATGCCGTTAGAAGGATACAAAGGCACCTTTGAAATGAACGGTGTAAGCATAACTGAAAACTGGTATATTTATTATACGGCGGCAAGATACTATCCCCCTCTTTCGTCTAACATTCACGAACAAGGTTATACTCCTAGTGAAGAATACAACAATCTTTACGATTACGAATCGTTGTGGGACGCAACTCGCAGTTATTTTCAAACAGGACTTGCCGCATAATCTGATTGTTTGTGATAATGTCCGTTCGGAGTTTTGCGAATAACGGCTATCAAGCGTTATTGTAACTTTAAATATGCTTGTATTCTCAAAAACAGATTGCGGAATAACGGTATTAACCGTATAAAATTATAATTAAAAAACAGACCTTTTCTAAAATTTGAAAAGGTCTGTTTTTATGTACCGATAATATTTTAATTTTTAACATACCAGTTATCGTAAAACCAGTACAGTTTGTTTTTTACTTCGGCGTCGGCAATGTTGTCTATAGGATGGAAAAACTCGCGCGAAGCAGTAGAGGGCGTTTCAAACTTGTATCCTTCGGCATTTTCGTCCTGTTTGCTTTCCTGCTTTTCTTCTTTTTTAAACAACTTGCTTACCGTATCCATCACGGCAGGGTTAGTCATCATTTGGAAGATTGCGCCCGTCTTGTCTTCCTTTGAAGCGTCTTTGTCCGAAAGTTTAGTTACGCAGTCCATAATATTTTTAGTGTCTTCGGACATAAACTGAGATAACCCGTCAAGCGGAGATTTGTTCTTTGGCGGCGTATTGTTTTTGGATAACAGTTGCCAAGCGATAAGCAGCATCGCTATTGTCGACAAATTCAAAGTTTTACACCCCCAAATTTTTGTAATCATTACATTATATGCCGACATATAATTTATAGTAACAAACAATTTTAAGGAGAATGAAAAAAATGTCAAACAGTCAAGATCCGCGCAACATATTCGTCGCTCAACGTCAAGAGTATTCCGAACCTAAACAGGAAAATACAACTAAAAAAACGGAATCCGAATACAAAACCGTACCACCGCAAAATAAAGACGACTACGCCGACAAGGTAGAAGAAATGAAACGCCTTGCCGCCAAATACGAACGCGAAGGCGAAGGTCAACTTGTAAAAGACATAGTAAATAACGTAATAGAACAAAAAGCGCGCGGTAATCTTACAAACGACCAACTTATTATGTTTGCCAAACGCGTAACGCCGCTATTAAACTCCGAACAGCGCGAACGCCTTAACGGCTTACTAAACGAATTGCTTAAAATTTAATTTTTGTAAAAATTTAAAAGCCTTGCAGAAAACGGGATTGCCGCACACTGCAAGGCTTTCTTGTCGACCTTTGTAACGAAAACCGCCAAGTCGGTTTAGCGTATACAATTTATATTATTTGTTTTTATCTCAATTTCTTTTACTTAAAAATTCTATTGCGTTAAGCAGCGAGTAGCAGTCGTTTTTAGTAGTAACTGCGCTTACCGACGCGCGTACTACGCCTTGATTTAAAGTGCCTAAATATTTGTGCATTAGGGGCGCGCATTGCAGTCCTCCGCGCACGGCAATGTCGTACTTGTTTGACAGTTCGTCGGCAATTTCGTTACTGTCCGTATTTCCCACGTTAAAAGCGACGATTCCGCTGTGATTTTGTTTAGAATATAACTTTACGTTTTTTATTTGTTTAAGTCCGTCCAAAATTATGCTTTGAGTTTCCGCAATATTGTCGCGGTTATTTTGCCAGTTCGACAGCCAATAGTCTATGCCCGCGCTCATACCCAAAATTGCTGGGCAGGGCAGTGTTCCCGATTCTAACCCGTCGGGGAGAGTTTCGGGCTGATAGTACGATTCGCTTTCCGTGCCCGTGCCGCCGAAACGTATAGGACGCAGTTTACAGCGTTTGTTAAATATCAGCGCGCCTGCGCCCTGTATGCCGTGCAGTCCTTTGTGTCCTGCAACAGCCGCCATATCTACATAACACTTGTTCATATCGATAGGGAAGTACCCCATACTTTGCGCGCAATCTACCAAAAACAGCATATTGTTTTGCCGTGCTGCGATACCTAACTCGTAAAGTTTTTGACTGTCTCCGTTTACGTTGGAAGCGTGCGATACGCACAATAAATAGGTGTCCTCCCGTATCAGTCGGCTTATTTCATCTGCGGTAATTTCGCCGTTCTCGTCAGGCTCGGCTACGGAAACTTTTACAAAGCCTTTTTTTTCGAGTTGCATAACGGGGCGCAAAACAGAATTGTGTTCGCGGGTGGAAATGATAATATGTCCGCGTTTTGCCGTTCCGAGTATTGCAAGGTTAAGCGCTTCGGTACAGCCGCTTGTAAACGCCACGTTATTCGCGCTGTCGTTGTTGGCAAGCAGCGAAAGTTTGCGTTTTGTTTCGTACAGTTTTTGTTGCAGTACTAACGCTTGTTTATTTCCGCTCCGGTTAGGGTTGTACGGATAGTTAATTATACAATCCGTTACCGCGTCTATTACGCACTGCGGTTTGTAATCGGTAGTTGCGGCATTGTCCAAATAAATCATATCTTCACCTAAAACCTTTATAATTTATTTAAAGTCTTACCCGTAAAGTTTAACGTAAATGTTAATTTACCGTTTAACTACGGCATAAACTTATTGAGTTTAAATTAAAACAGAACTCGATATACTGTATGCAGAAAATACGTTTTTGTACTTTAAATCAAATGGTGTTTTTTATACTTATTTGACACAAAAGTTAAATTAAAGTCGTAGTATATTTTACGGGAAATTTTTTGCCGTATGACAAAGGCGGACGGAATTGTAGCGGTGTGCCTGCAGTATTCTATAAACTTGTACATAGGAGGATAAATATGGAATACGTTATTGCGGTTTACCGTTCGAGAAACGTAACTATTCAGGCGTATAACTATCTGCTAAGCAAGGGCATAACCTGCGCGTTGATTTCCACTCCGCGTTCGGCAAATGTCGGTTGCGGACTGTCGGTCAAGTTTAGCAGAGACGTATTGTCTAACGTCAGATATACTTTAGAGCGCGGCGAAACTTTTGTCGGGTTTTTCTTGGCGCGCGTTAATTACGGCGGTACTACAATTACAAGAATTTAATTGTTTAAAGCCTTGAAAAATAATAACAAATAGGTTATACTTACTGTATATTTTTATTTTTACAAACGGTAAGGAAAGTTATGACGGACGTACAGCAGATACTTCAAATACTGGCAAAAGATTTCCCTAATGCAAAAAGCGAACTTGTATTCAATTCGCCTTACGAGTTACTTGTTGCTGTAATTTTGTCCGCGCAATGCACCGACAAGCGTGTAAATCAGGTTACGCCCGCTTTGTTTGCAGTTGCTCCTACGCCCGATAAAATGGCAAAGTTAGAATTAAGCGAAATAGAAAAACTCATTCATTCCTGCGGATTCTATCACAGTAAGGCAACTTACCTAAAAGAAATGTCTCAGGACATTTTGGACCGCTTTAACGGGCAAGTGCCTGATAATCTTTCCGACTTGCAAAGTTTAAAAGGCGTCGGGCGCAAGACCGCAAACGTAGTTTACGCTTTTGCCTTCGGCGGACAAGCCATAGCGGTAGATACTCACGTTTTCAGGGTTTCTAACCGTTTGGGAATAGCAACTGCAAAAAACGTATTGGATACGGAAAAACAGTTAATGGCGGCAATTCCTCCCGATATGTGGGCGGACAGTCATCATTACATTTTGCTTCACGGACGGTACGTTTGCAAATCGCAACACCCCAACTGCCGTGAGTGTTCGGTAAAAGAACTGTGCAGATATTACAAGGAACATAACAATGACGGAAAAATTTAAAAATTGTCTTGGGTGCGCAAAACCGTCGTGCGCAAGCGCCTGTCCTATAAATAACGATATTCCGCAATTTTTGCAGTATGTAAACGGGGGCGATTACGCTTCGGCGGTACAGATACTCGGTCATCCTTTCGGAGAAATATGCGGTTACGTTTGCCCTCACGAAAGGCAATGTCAGGGCGGTTGCATTTTAAACAAACGCGGTGCTCCCGTGCTTATAAGCGAAGCGGAAATACTGGCGTTTTCAGTAAGTCCGTACAAATTAGAACGGTTTGGCAATTTACTTTCGGGTATGTCTGTTGCCGTTATAGGCGGCGGAGTTTGCGGCATAACTTTTGCCGTCAAAATGTACGAGCAAGGCGCAGACGTTACCGTGTACGAAAAGGACAAGCTTTTGTCTACTTTGCGGCTTATCCCGTCTTTCCGTTTGCCTACAAAGGCAGTAGAACGCGTAGAAAGGGCTGTAAACGGCAAAATAAATGTTGTCAATAAACTTGTAGACGCAGTTACAATGCAGGAATTACGACGTAACTACGACGTTGTATTGGTTGCCTCCGGCGCTTCACTCAACTACGGTTTGGGTGTATTCGGGGAAGAACTCGCAACCGATTACAAGGACTGTCTTTTGGGAAAATACAGCGGCAATAACGTGGTAATTATAGGCGGAGGCAACAGCGCGATGGACTGCGCGCGCTATGTCGTCAGCCGCGGCGGAAACGCAACCGTCGCTTACAGGAGGACGGTACAGGATATGCCTGCCTTTTCAAAAGAGATAGAGCAGGCGCAACGCGAGAACGTTAAATTTTGTTGCAATACCGCTCCCGTTAAGTTGGAAAAAAGCAACGGTAAATTATTGCTTACGCTGGCAAAAACGGTCAGCGAAGGGCGGGGCAAGTTGGTAGTTACTAATGAAACAACCGCGATAGAATGCGATTGCGTTGTATCGGCGGTAGGCAGTAAATTCAACGGCGAATTGCTCGGCGGAACGGACAATTTAGCGCAATATGACAACGTGTATATCGGCGGCGATGCGGCAGGCGGCAAACTCGTTGCGGAAGCGGTAGCCGACGGCATCAGATTGGCTCAAACGATAATAGGCGGCAAGAGGTGAAAATGTTTATAGATAAAGTTAAAATTTATATAAAATCAGGTAACGGCGGCGACGGTTCTGCCAGTTTGCATACGGAAAAATATGTGCCTAACGGCGGACCCGACGGCGGCGACGGCGGTAAGGGCGGCGATGTTATATTTGAAGCAACCACTTCGGAAAACACTTTAAACGCTTTTCATTACCAAAAGCATTTTAGAGCAGGCAACGGCGAAAACGGCGGCAAAAAGAACTGCTACGGCAAGCAGGGCGAACCCATAACGGTAAAAGTACCCGTAGGCACAGTAATCAAAAGCGTAGACGGCAACGTTATAGCCGATATGTTTTATGACGGTCAGCGAGAAGTAATACTTGTAGGCGGTAAGGGCGGCAGAGGCAACTATCACTTCAAAAATTCCCGCAGACAGTCTCCTTCGTTTGCGGAACTTGGGCAGAGGACGGAAGAATACGAAGTTGTTTTAGAACTTAAAACTATTGCCGACGTCGGACTTGTCGGCTTCCCTAACGTCGGCAAAAGCACCCTTTTGTCGGTAGTGTCCGACGCTAAACCTAAGATTGCAAATTACCATTTTACAACTTTATCGCCCAATCTCGGCGTTGTCAGTTATCACGACAGTACTTTTGTTTTGGCTGATATTCCGGGGCTTATCGAGGGCGCAAGCGAAGGTCTCGGGCTGGGACACAGTTTTTTGAGACATATCGAGCGTACCAGATTGCTTGTTCACGTTTTGGATATCTCGGGAAGCGAACAGCGCGATCCGCTCGACGACTTTGAACTTATCAATAACGAAATTTACAGTTACGACGGCAATTTGCGCAATCTTCCGATGATTGTCGTTGCTAACAAGATGGATATGCCCGAAGCGGAAGATAACCTTTGCCGTTTCAAGAAAAAATACGGCGGCAAATACCAAGTAATACCTATGACTACGATAATACACGAGGGCGTAAACGAATTTATTGCAACGGTTGCAAAAACGTTAGAAGGCGTAGCGCAAACCGAGCCGCTTAAATACCAACCTTACAAATTGCAAACGGAAGAAAACGACGACTTTGAAATTGTCAAACTTTCTAACGGCGCTTACGAAGTTACGGGCGGACTTGTTACGCAGTTGTCGCGCAAGGTCGATTTGGACGACTACGACAGTTTCAGGTACTTTCAGCGCGTGATAAAAGAGCGAGGAGTGGAAACGGCATTGAAAAAGGCAGGCGCGCAGGACGGAGATACCGTAATAATGGGCGAAATCGAATTCGAGTTTGTCGTCTAGCGCTAAAATTAAACGCCGCAAGTTTCAGACAAAACCGTGTAGGTAAAATTATCAAAAATTTACCGTACATAGCACGCTTTGCGGAAACGGCGGATAGACGTTTAATACAAATTAAACGCCTAATTATCGTTTT